>Ga0194133_10001354_pt1 | contig 43496 bp, 27 predicted proteins | sample TA2KigOf40mmetaG_FD_155448 | JGI IMG/M metagenome (GOLD analysis project Ga0194133, IMG submission 155448) | Freshwater microbial communities from Lake Tanganyika, Tanzania - TA2015055 Kigoma Offshore 40m | ecosystem: Environmental > Aquatic > Freshwater > Lake | place: Tanzania: Lake...
ATATGAGTAGGGATGCACCGACCGCGAACATCCGAGCGACCCCAGCCTCCAACTACTCGTTCTCGAATGCCCCTCTCACTGGACACAATAATTCACAAATGGAGATGATGAGCTAGCCACAGCAAGTCGCTGGGACAAGCCTCACGTACCTTTGAAGACCTTTCGCTCAACCGAAAGCGAGCCAAGGCACATTTGCAGAACAACCTCGCCATTGAGATAGTCATCTGCACCTAGCAGATGCGGAACGATATACGCCTTGAACTTATCATCGAAAATGCACGATTCACCTGCGGGGTCCAAGATATCTACACCCTGCAAATCAAACGCTGCCGCATCGTCCTTATGCATAGCGAACTGAACGACGAGCTGCGCTCCCTCTTGCTTGAACCTACGGAGGGAATTGTTGAAACCCTGCTCGCATGAACCGTCCCAGCATAGGGATGACTGATACAGCCTTCGGTCGGCTGCGCGCAGGGTGTCAACGGTCTTCTCCAATGACACCGCGCACCTGAACTCAACGATGTCCGCCCCCTGCTCCGATTCGAACTCCGACCAGGATGCCTTCGAACACAGCGGAGAAGCGTCGAATGCCTCCCCGACTACGACAGATGGGTAGTCTTCCATCACCCCACCTTTCACCGTCTCGAGATTGCTTGTAGAACAGCCCGAGAGGACGCCGCAAAGCAGCATCGTAAATGCCAATCTGGAAGTGTTTTTCATTGATTGGTCCGAGAATGTGGTTAAGTCGACCGACAACTCTGAATTGTACGTTTAGTTACATGTCAAGTGCAAGAGAATCCCGTATAGAAACCGAAGTACGTTCCCCTGGAGTTTTGGGATGTAGTTCAAGCACAACTGATAGCTGCTGGCGCGCCGGCATTGCCAAAACACGCCATCTTTCTTGCCTAACTGACGTTCTGACGAAGTTTCTCGCCTGCCGTCGAGAACTGCCCTCTCCGCTGCACTGGCGTCTCGGATATCGCTGATTCGCGTCTCAGGATTCCGAGACTTTTCGGCATCGAAAAAGCGTGATTTTCACACTTATTTCCACACTGATTTTGACTTATACAGACGTTTAAGTTGTTACTAGTTAGTAGCTTATGTAAAGTTCAACTGATGATTGCAAAGCAGGTGCTCTCCCAGCTGAGCTAACGCCCCGCAAACCGAAATATATGGGGGTTCGACGCCGACGTGGCGCCACGGGAGGTGGCGCGAATCCGGGGAACGAGAGAGGGGGCAGACGCGACGCGCCGCCCCCTCCCCAATGGACTGAGCGAACCGATACGCCCTATTCGTGCGCCGGCAGCGGCTCCATCGTCACCGGATCGCACGGAACCTGCACCTCGTCGCGGTACGGCGACGTCATCAGGAAGACCCGCGCCTTCGGGAAGGCGTCCATGAACTGGAAGTAGCTCCAGGCAAAGAGCCCGAGGAAGCCGAGGAATATCCCGAGCTCCCAGATCCCCAGCGGCGCCGACTCGACCCGCGTGCCGTAGACCGACGGGTAGATCTCGGTGTAGCGCGAGAACCAGAGCCCGAGGAACGAGCAGCAGGCGAAGAGGATCATCGTCGGCGAGTACACCTTCGCCTTCACGGACAGCAGCCCGAAGAAGGGCACCACGAAGGTGAGAATCGCAGCGAGCATCGTCGTCGTGGTCCACGCCCCCGTCAGGCGGAGCGTGAAGAAGTGCGTCTCCTCCGCGAGGTTCCCGTACCAGATGATCAGGAACTGCGAGAAGGTCAGGTAGCCCCAGAACGCGGTGAAGGCGAAGCAGAGCTTCCCGACGTCGTGGTAGTGCTTCTCGGTGATCAGCTCCGGCAGCTCGGCGAACTGCCCCTTCCACCAACGGAGCAGGATGGCGAAGAGCATCAAGGACACGAGCCAGCCGCCCATGAAGACCTGCCAGCCGTACATCGTGCTGAAGAAGTGGTAGTCGAGCGACATCGAGTGGTCCCACGCGAGGACGCACCAGCCGAACCCGAAGACCAACGCCATCGCCACGGCGAGCTTCCCTTGGAGGGAGTGCGTGGAGTGCAGCTCACGCCGCTCCTCGCCGAACCCCGCGCGCATCTTCGCGCGGATCCCGGCCGCCCACGAGGCGCCGAACTCCGGCGTCACGCCGACGTCGAGCCGGAGCGAGGTGTACACGTACCAGATCTGCAGGGCGAGGATCGCGCCGAAGGCGATCACCGACCGGCTGTAGAAGAACCCGTGTGCGAACCAGGTCTCCTTCTCCGGGATCAACTCCCCGGTGCCGACGAGGTCCCACCACGGGTACAGGTGCGACTTGCCGCCGAAGGTGATGATCAGCAACCCGACCGCCGCGAACGGCAGGAAGGCGGCGAACCCCTCGAGGAACCGGATGACCCCGCGCGACCAGCGCGCGGTCACGATGCGCTGCACGGCGACGAACATCACGCCCGCCGAGGCGATCGTGGTGAAGAAGAGCCAGTTGACGAGGAAGGCGCGCCAGGCGCGCTCATTGCCCGTCGCGACGCCGGCGACGAAGAGGCCCATCCCGAAGACGGCGGCTCCGAGGGCCGCCTTCTTGAGGATATCGGAGATCGTCTTCGTCTTGAGGACGTTGACGAGCTGCTCGCGCGGCGGCGAGTAGTGATGCTGGCCGCTCATTGATGACCTCCGTTGTGCCCACCCTCGGTCTTCGCCGGGGCCTCGTGCGACTCACCGTGAGACTCCGACGACGCCGCCTTCGGCGTCATCCCCGACGTGCTCGGCTTCCGGAACGCGGCCGGGACCGTCGGCCCGACGACCGAGTGACCCGGCAGCGCGGTCCCCGTCTGGCCGGGGAACCCGACCGGGCCCGTCGCCACCGGGAATCGGCCCTGCAGGCCGCGGACGTAGTTGACCACGTCCCACCGCATCGCCTCGGGGATGCGGTTGGCCGACGGCATCAGGCCGCGGCCGTTGCGCAACATCCCGAAGAGGTAGCCGTCGGTGCGACCGCGCGCCGACTCCGTGAGGAGGCTCGGGGCGAACGCATACGCCGGATTGAGCTGCGCGAGGCCGCCCTTCCCATCGCCGAGATCACCGTGGCAGACGGCGCAGTTGATCTGATAGAGCTTCTGGCCGTTCTCGAGGGACCGCGCGTCGGCGGCCGTCGGGTTCTGCAGCCCCGACATCGAGTCGATCACCTGCGGCAGCGGCTGGTACGAGACCTGCCACGAGGTGAGCGCGACGCCGGTGACGGGGACCGAGCCGGCGGGATTCCCTCGCGACGGGGTCTTCTCGGCGGTCGCGGTGTCGAACGTGGCGATCTGCCACGGCCCCACCGAGGGCTGCTGTTTCATATCGGTCAGCCACTCCTCCTGGGTACACGCCCCGAAGAGGAGGGGGAGGGCGGCGACGAGCGCCGCGCGACGGAGACGATCAGCGCTCACCGCGCACCTCCACCGCCCCGTGGCGGCGCAGGATGGCTTCCGCCTCGGCCTGACGCTCCGGGGTGCATTCGCAGAAGATGCCATAGCTGCCGTGGCTGAAGCGGGGATCGTAGCCGACGGTCATCGTCAGCCGCGGGATCCCCGCGAGAAAGAACATCCCGAAGACGGTCGAGAGGGCCCCGACCATCACCATCACCTCGAACCCGAACACCACATACGGCAGCCAGGTCGAGATCGCCTTTCCGCCCACAACGAGCGGCCAGTAGTTCGAGCCCCAGATCGCGATCCAGAAGCCGAAGGTGACGCCCGAGAGCGCCCCGATCAGCGTGAACTTCCGCACCGCGCTCATCGGCGGGTGGACCGCGTGCTCGAGCTCGTGCCGCGGGGTCGGCGAGAAGACCGTGAGGTCGCCCACCTTCCCCTTCTTCAAATCTTCGATCGCGGCGACGGTGGCGTCGAGTTCAGCGAAGACTCCGAGCATCCCGCGCATCTCAGTGCCCCCCGTGCCCGTGGGTGTGCTTCATCTTCGGCGGGATGATCTCCTTGATCTCCGCCAGCGCCATCACCGGCAGCTGCTTGATGAAGAGCAGGAACCACATGAAGAACCAGCCGAACGAGCCGATCAGGAGGCCGTAGTCGACCCAGGTCGGCACGTAGCTCGACCACTGCCAAGGCTCCACGTCGTGCGAGAGCGACGGCACCACGATCACGAAGCGCTCGAACCACATCCCGATGTTGATGAAGATCGAGAGGATCCACAGCCACGTCGGGTTGCGCCGGAGCTTCTGCGAGAAGAGCGAGAGCGGGAGGATCATGTTGCAGGTGAGCATGATCCACGCGGCCCACCACCACTGGCCGAAGACGCGGTTCCAGAAGTAGTCCTGCTCGTACTGGACTCCGCCGTACCAAGCGATGAAGAACTCGATCAGGTACGCGAGCCCGACGGCGAGCGAGGTGAAGAGCACCAGCTTCGCCGAGGCGTCAAGGTGGTTCAGCGTCACGTAGTGCCGGAGCCCGAACCAGCGGCGCATCGGGATGATGATCGTCCACACCATCGCGAAGCCCGAAAAGATCGCGCCGGCGACGAAGTAGGGCGGGAAGATCGTCGTGTGCCAGCCCGGCACGATCCCCATCGCGAAGTCGAACGACACCACTGAGTGCACCGAGAGCACGAGGGGCGTCGAGAAGGCGGCGAGAAACAGGTAGGCGCGGGCGAAGTGGCGCCACTCACGCTCCGTGTTCCGCCACCCGAAGGAGAGGACGCCCAAGATGCGGCGCCGGATCGGGTTGGTCTCCCGGTCGCGCAGGACCGCGATGTCCGGGATGAGCCCGACGAAGAGGAAGGTCGTGGAGATCGTGAGGTACGTCGTGATCGCGAAGACGTCCCAGACGAGCGGCGACTTGAAGTTCGGCCAGATCAGCCGCCAGTTCGGATACGGGATCAGCCAGAAGAACTTCCAGGGACGCCCGATGTGGATGATCGGGAAGAGCCCCGCCGTCATCACCGCGAAGACCGTCATCGCCTCGGCGGCGCGATAGATCGTGGTGCGGAAGCCGGCGCGGAAGAGGTACAGCACCGCGGAGATCAGGGTGCCCGCGTGGCCGATACCGACCCAGAACACGAACGTGATGATGTAGACGCCCCACATTACCGGCGGGTTGTAGCCGGCGACGCCGAGCCCCTGATGGATCTGGTAGATCCAGGAGAAGGCGCCGAGTCCGAGGCAGGCGAGCGCGAGGAGCAGCGCGCCGAACCAGGCCTTGGTGGGCTGCAGAATCGACAGGATCTCGTTGTCGACCTGCTCGTAGCTGGTGACCGCGGGGAGCTGGATGTCCGCCGACGCGATGTTCGGGCGGCGCGGCTCGTCGGGGTGCGCGAGGGTGGCCATGGGTCGCGCCTCCTTATGCCGTGGCCGACGCCGTCGGCGCCGGATGGTTGACCTTCTGGAGGTACACCACCGCGGTGTACGTATTGAGCTCCTCGAACACGTGGTACGCGCGGCGATCCTTCACCCACTGCGCCACCGACCACTGGTCGTCGGCGGCGTCGCCGAAGACGATCGCCCGCGACGGGCAGGCCTGGGCGCAGGCGGTCGTGAACTCGTCCGGGCGGAGCCCGTCGATCCGCACGCCGTCCTCGCCGACCGAGGCGCGCTGCTCGAGCGCGGCGCGGTGCTCGGCCTCCTTGATGCGCTGCACGCAGAACGTGCACTTCTCCATGATGCCCTTCTGCCGCACCGTCACGTCCGGATTGAGCTGCCAATGCAGCGGCTCCGGGAACGCGTACTGCGTCCGCGACGGGTCACCGTACCCGAACCAGTTGTAGTAGCGGACCTTGTACGGGCAGTTGTTCGAGCAGTAGCGCGTGCCGACGCAGCGGTTATAGACCTGGACGTTCAGCCCGTTCGGCGCGTGGTACGTGGCGTACACCGGGCAGACGGGCTCGCACGGCGCGTTGCCGCAGTGCTGGCACATCATCGGGATGAAGCGCGTCTCGAAATCCGGATGCTCGGGATCGAACACCACGTCCTTCGGCTCGCGGTCGATCTCCCAGTACCGCTCGAGGCGGATCCAGGCCATCTCGCGGCTGCGCGTGATGTTCGCGCCGAAGCCGGTGCGGTCTGGGAGGATCTGCGGGCCCTGCCAGGCGCCGCCGACCGTCGGGATGTTGTTCTCGGCGTAGCAGGCGGTGACGCAGGCCGAGCAGCCCGTGCACTTGGCGAGGTCGATCGTCATCGCCCAGCGACGGCGCGCCGCGCCCGACCAGTGGTCGGGGTCGTACTGGCCCTTGTCCTTCGAATTCGGGACACCCATGTCGCCCTGCGCATCGTTCGCCGTCGGCGAGCGGAGCCCGGGGAGGAACTCGGTGCTCGCCTGCCCCTCGAACGTGTGGTGGCCGTGCCCAGCCTCACCCGAGAGGAGTGCCGGGAGGGCAATCGCCTGTGCGATCCCGCGGCCGTGCTGCCGGCCCGAACCCTCGGTGGTCACGATGCGCTGACGCCCCTCGGCCTTCGCGACGTTCGCCTTCGTGCCGGCGAGCGCGGCCGCGCCCGCCCGGTCCTCGACCGTGGCGAGGAGCTGCCAAGCGTTCTCACCCGCGTCGGCGTAGCGACCGGCGCCGACGTGGCCACGACCGAGCGCGACCGCGACGGTGTCGGGGCGGAGACCGATATAGCCGAAGACCGGCGCGGTGAGGGTGCCCGCCGAGGTCGTGACCGTCACGATCTCGCCGTCCTCGACGCCCAGCGCCTTCAGGGCCTCGGGGTGCATCTCAACGACGGTCTGCCAGCAGATCTTGGTGACCGGGTCCGGAAGCTCCTGGAGCCAGGGCTTGTTCGCGCCACGGCCGTCACCGAGCGACGGCGACGGGTAGGTCATCAGGAAGAAGGCACCGTCCTGCGCGGCACCCGCGCCGGCCGGGGTCGCCGACGCGCGCGAGGCGCTGCGAGTCGCCACGGAGCCACGCGCCATCGCCTTCGGCATCGCGTCCTTGAGGGCTGCGTTCCCACCCACACGGCCCGCGACATACGAGCGATAGTCCCCACCGCGCTTGGCGACCGCGAGGAGGACATCCCCCGTCGCACGCGAATCGAAGACCGGGTCCATCACCGGCTGCTGCAGCGAGAGGGTGCCGCGCACCGGCTCGGCATCGCCCCACGCCTCGAGCGCGTGATGATCCGGGAGGACGAGGTCGCACTTGCTCGTGGTCTCGTCGGGGACGCTGGAGAAGGAGACCTTGAACGGGACCTTGTCCATCGCCGCGGCGAAGCCGACGCCGGGCGCGCTGGTGTACGCGGGGTTCGCGTGGCGCACGATGAGGAGGGGGACCTCTCCCGCCGCCATCCGCGCGGCGGCCGCCCGGATCTCCGCGTGACCGGCGACGCCCTCGAAGGCGAGGTAGCCGTCCTGCGGCTTGATGGTCTTCCCGACGTTCCCGCGGGACTTATTGAGTTCCGCGACCGCCGAGGCGACGGCACCCGCCTCGGGGCCGTACCCGCCGGCGAGTAGCGCGCTGGCGCGCGCCGTCCGAATCTCCTGCGCGAGCCCCTCGAGGAGCCCCGCCCCGACGCCGGCCGCTTCGGCCGCCGCCGCGATGGCGCCCTTCCCGGCGATCGCGTTCACGACCGCGAGCTCCGAACCCGGCCGGACCGGGATCCACTGGTCGGCGTTGAGGCCGGTCAGCGAGCGGCGCGCGCCGACATAGATGAACCGCGGCGCGCCCTCGACCTTGCCGCGGGCTTCCGCGAAGGCGAGCTGCTGCGGCACCGAGAGGCCCCACCCGTCGAGGAAGTCGGCGCCGAAGGAGACGATCAGCGAGGCGGCCGAGAAGTCGATAGCCGGCCAGGCCGCGCCATAGGCCGCACGGTTGGCCGCGGCGACCGCGAGCGGCGCCTCGGCGTCATAGCTGAGATGCGGCGCGATGCCGTAGTCGCCAAGGATCCCATCAAGGAAAACCGGGAAGGAGCCCTGCTCGTGCTGGTTGATCACGACGGCACGGCTCCCGGTGCCCGCCGCGCGGACCTCGGCGAGCTTGCCGGCAAGGATGCCGATCGCGTCGTCCCAGGTGGTCGGGACGAGCGCATCGCCCTCGCGCTTCATCGGCTGGCGATAACGGTCGGGGTTGTAGAGGCCCTGGAGCGACGACTGCCCGCGGGCGCAGAGCGCCCCCTGATTCACCGGGTGGTCGGGGTTCCCTTCGACCTTGATGGCGCGGCCGTCGCGGACCTCGACGATGATGCCGCACCCCGCCGCGCACTCGCGGCAGGTGGAGGCGTAGTAGTTGGAGACGCCCGGGACCGTCTGGTCGGGCGAGACGAGGTACGGAATCAGCTTCTCGACATCCCCGGTGGAGCACCCGGTGGCGGTGGCGGCGGCGCCGCCCACCCCGAGGACCTTGAGGAAGTCGCGGCGCTTGACGCCCTGCGTGGTGGTGTCAGTCATCGCGGGGTCCTAGTAGTGGCAGGTGGCGCAATCGTACGTCGCCTTCTTGCGCGGCAACGCGAGCGTCGCGGAATCGGGCTCGTAGCCGGCGGCGCGGACGCCCTCGGCCGGGCTGTACCCGTTCACGTGACACTGGACGCACCAGCCCATGTTGAGGCTCTGCGCCTGGAAGACCTGCGGCATGTTGTTCACCTGCCCGTGGCAGCTCTGGCAGGTCACGCCGGCGTTCACGTGCCGCATGTGCGGGAAGTGCACGTACTCCGGCACCTTGTGCACGCGGACCCACGGCACCGGCTGCTTGTTGTTCCAGTACTCCGTGAGCTTCACGATCTCGGGACGGCCCGCCGCGACGATCGTGTGGCACCCCATGCAGGTCCCGACCGCCGGCAGGCCCGGGTCGGGCGACTGGTTCGCCGCGTTGTGGCAGAACGCGCAGTTCATCTTCAGCGCGTTGACGTGCACCGGGTGCGGGAACTTGACCGGCTGCTCCGGGGAGCGGCCGATGCCGCCACCGATATAGTTGGTGTACCCCGAGGCGCCGCTGTACGCCCAGGGCCCCGGCTTCGCCTTCCCGAAAGCCTCCTGATTGGCCTTGTAGGTAGCCGTCGTGGTATCGACGGGGGCGGGAGCGTCATCGGGGGCGGACTGCGAACCCGCGTACGCGGACATCATCGTCGCCGTAAGGGCGATGGCGACGAGTCCCGGGATCATGACCCACTTCCTGCGACCGGACATGCGCGTCTCGGATGAGAGGGAGAAATCCGAATGAAACGTTCAACTTGTGAACTTTTTCACAAACCGACCAGCCAAGAAAACAAAACGAGGGAAAACCCCCACGCAAGGATGCGGACCATCCGCACCCTGCCCAGCTCACTCCAACCCGCGACGCACCCGGTCGATCGTCCGGAGCACTTCGATCGCCATCGCCCGCACGAGCGTGAGTTCCCGGGAGTCTGGACCCGCCCGGTTCAGCAATGAACGGACCGACCGCATGATGTGTTCCGGGTTCCGGGTCCGGTAGAACGCGATCGCTGCCAAGGAGCGGTCGATGTCCCCGAGCGCCCGTTCCCATTCCTCGTGCTTGGGGAGGGCCGCGTGGTGCTTGTGCCGCGCGATGGTCCGCGTGGCGTCGCCGGCCGAGAGGTGGAGCTCATACAGGGCCACCAACACCGCCTGGGCCACATTGAGCGAGGCGTGTTCCGTGGTCGGGATCGTCACCATCACGTGCGCGAGGTCGATCGCCTCGTTCGGGAGCCCGTGGTCCTCCTGCCCGAAGAGGAGGGCCACCCGTCCCTCGGCGGCCCGGTCCAGCATCACCGGCGCGAGCTCGCGGGGGGTCGTCATCGGCCACCGATGCGCCCGGCGCTTCGCACCGAAGGCGGCGACGTGCACGCAATCCGCGAGCGCCTCGGGGAGGGTCTCGTGATGCCGGATGCGCTCGACGATGTCGCGGGTGCCGTGCGCGACCCCTTCGATCCGCCACGGATCGTAGGCCACAGGCTGCACGAGTCGCAGGTCGCGGACGCCCATGTTCTTCATCACCCGGATCGTCCCGGCGATGTTCACGGGGTCTTGAACCCGGTTGAGGACGACGACGACCTGATCGAGGATCGACATGACGCGTTGCAAGCTAGCGCGCCCGCTAGATTTCAGCGCCATGGAGCTCGTCCACGCCTTCCTTGACCTCTTTCGCGACCTCGACGGTCTCGTCGCGACGGCCGGCTACCTCGGCATCACCGCCATCATCTTCATCGAGACGGGGCTGCTCTTCCCCTTCCTTCCCGGGGATTCGCTGCTGGTGACCGCGGGGCTCGTCTGCGTGACGGGCACGATGAACGTCTGGACCCTCGGCCTCCTCTGCTCGCTCGCGGCGATCACGGGGGATCAGATCGCCTACGGGATCGGACGTCGGGCCGGTACGGCGCTGTATTCCCGCCCCGACTCGCGCTGGTTCAAGCAGGAGCATCTGCGGGCCGCACAGGCGTTCTACGACCGGCACGGCGGCAAGGCGATCATCCTCGCCCGCTTCATGCCGTTCGCCCGCACCTTCGCCCCGGTCGTCGCGGGCGCGGCACGGATGCATTATCCCACGTTCATCTCCTACAACGTCATCGGCGGACTCGCCTGGATCTGGTCGATGCTCCTCACCGGGTATCTGATCGTCGAACAGGTGCCGTGGTTGAAGGCGCACGTCGAGCAGGTCGTGATCGCGATCATCGTGATCTCGGTGCTGCCTGGGATCGTGGGGTGGTGGAAGACGAGGGGTGAGGGGTGAGGGGTCAGGGGAGAGCGACGTCCGTGACCACGCCCCACCCAGCGCGCCAGAGCCCGCTCAATGCTGTTAGCTGATACCTGACCCCTGTGACCTGACCCCTGACCCCTCACCCCTCAAGAGATGCCCTTCACCCTCCCCGCCCTCCCCTACGCCCCCGAAGCGCTCGAGCCGCATATCGACGCGCAGACGATGCAGATCCACCACGGGAAGCATCACAACGCGTATGTGACGAACCTGAATGCGGCGATCGAGAAGGCCCCCGAGCTCGCCTCGTGGAGCCTCGACCAGCTCTGCCGTGAGATCGCGACGGTCCCGGAGAGCGTCCGGACCGCAGTGCGCAACAACGGCGGTGGTCATTGGAATCATTCGCTCTTCTGGGAGCTGATGGCCCCGAACGCGGGCGGGGCGCCCGGCGGCGCCGTCGGCGCGGCGATCGACGCGGCGTTCGGCGACTTCGCGAAGTTCCGTGACCTCTTCAAGGCGGCAGCGGTCGGCCGGTTCGGCTCCGGCTGGGCCTGGCTCGTCGCCGCGAAGGACGGCTCGGTCTCGATCGAGAGCTCGCCGAACCAGGACAACCCGCTGATGGAGGGGCGCCACGCGATCCTCGGCCTCGACGTCTGGGAGCACGCCTACTATCTCCGCTACCAGAACCGCCGCCCGGATTACATCGATGCCTGGTGGAACGTCGTGCACTGGGGGGCGGTCGACGCCCGCTACGCGGCGCGCTGAGCCGCTTCGCCCGAACGAACGAGGGGCCCCCACCGATCCGGTGGGGGCCCCTCGTGTGTTCTCGGATCACCGGTACGGCTCACTCCACCCCACCCTCGGGAGGGATCGAGCGCCGGCCCCGCCCGGCCCGGGCGCTAGCGCGCCGCTTCGCCCTCGAGATACGTGTACCCCTCGAGCCCCGCGACGTATTCGGCGATGAACATATTCGCCTGCTCGCGCGAGATGTGCGACGCCGACTGGACCTTCCGCCGGAAGGTCGCGAGCAGATCCGAGGCCTGGAACTGCACGTAGTTGAGCACCTCGGTGACGGTGTCGCCGTGGACGAGGTGCGTGAGGTCGTAGCCGCCGTCATTGAGCCGCACGTGCACGGCGTTCGTATCGCCGAACAGGTTGTGCAGATCGCCGAGGATCTCCTGGTACGCGCCGGTCAGGAAGATGCCGAGGATGTAGGCCTCCCCATCGCGGAAGACGTGCAGCGGGAGCGAGGGGAGCCCCGTCTTGCCGCCGATGAACCGGTCGATCTTCCCGTCGGAGTCGCAGGTGACGTCCTGGATCGTCCCCTGGCGCGTCGGCGCCTCATCGAGCCGATGCACGGGCATGATCGGAAAGAGCTGGTCGATCGCCCACGTATCCGGGAGGGACTGGAAGAGCGAGAAGTTCGCGAAGTAGCGGTCGATCAGGGCGGTGTCGAGGTCGCCGACGATGTCCTCGAAGCGATCGCGCCGTCCCTCCGCCAAGCGCGCGACGGCGTTCAGCGTACAGAGGTAGAGCGTCTCGGCGAGCGCGCGCTCCCGGAGCGTGAGCACCCCGGAGTTGAAGAGCTGCTGCGCCCGTTCCTTATCGAAGGTGGCGTCGTGGAAGATCTCGCGGATGCGCCGCATCGCGACGTTCTTCCGCGAGACCGTCTTGAGGTCCTCCGCCATCTCGTGCAGCAGCGCGTGGTCCTCCTCACCGATTGCCGGCGGCGCGGGCTCCGCGTGCGACTCGACGTCGATGACGCTGAGGAGCAGCAAAGCGTGGTGCGCGGTGAGGGCCCGGCCCGACTCGGAGATGATGTCGGGCATCGGGAGCTCCTCCTCCCGGCAAGTCTCCGCGAGCGTGTACACGACGTCGTTGGCGTACTCCTGCGCGGAGTAGTTCATCGACGCCTGCGCGGTCGACTGCGTGCCATCATAGTCGACGCCCAGCCCGCCGCCGACGTCGACCCAGCGGATACCGAGCCCGAGGCGGCGCAGCTCCACGTAGAAGCGGCTGACCTCCTGGAGCCCGCGCTTGATGAAGCGGATGTCGGTGATCTGGGAGCCGAGGTGGAAGTGGATCAGCCGGAGCCACTCGGTGCGTCCCGCCCCCTTCAACCGGTCGATGACCTGCATCAGCTGGGCGGCGGTGAGCCCGAACTTCGACTTCTCACCCCCCGACTGCGCCCAGCGCCCGGAGCCCTCGCTCGAGAGCTTGATGCGCACACCAAGGGTCGGCGTGACCCCCATCTCCTCGGCGACCTTCTCGAGCACATCAAGCTCGCTGACCTGCTCGATGACGATGATGACGGTGTGGCCGAGCTGCTGCCCCATCAGGGCGAGCCGCATGAACTCCTCGTCCTTGTAGCCGTTGCAGACGATGAGGTGATCGGTGCGCTCGGTGAGGGCGAGGACGGCCTGCAGCTCCGGCTTCGAGCCACACTCGAGGCCCACCCCGGTGGCACGGCCGAAGTCGACGATCTCCTCGACGACGTGCCGCTGCTGGTTCACCTTGATCGGGTAGACCGTGGTGTACTGCCCCTCGTACTGGAACTCGGCGATCGCGCTCGCGAACCGCGCGTGCAGCGCCTCGATGCGCGACTTGAGGATGTCCGAGAAGCGCAGCAACACCGGAAGGGCGACCCCCTGCGCCTCGAGGTCGTGGGCGAGCTCGTAGAGATCGACCGTCCGCTGTGGGTGGTCCTTGTCGGGCCGGACCACGACCCGCCCTGCGGCGTTGATATCGAAGTGTCCGTCGCCCCAACCCTCGATGTTATACAGGGTCTTCGCCGCCTCGATGCTCCAGGCGGCGGGCACGGGAACGGCCTCCGGCGCGCCCGGCTCGATGGGAGCGGGCACCGCGGCGGCGGAGTCGGGCTGCGAGGTCGTGGACATGGGTCGGGAAAGCTAACGGGTCACGGCCGCGGGAACTGGTCCCGGCCGCGCTCCAGGTACGGGATCCCCCGGCGCATCCACTCCGGCTCCGGTGCCCCGAGGAGCTTGGCCGCGAAGAACTCCTGCATCCGGCGGTCGATGTCCTTCTGGTTCGCCCACTTCCGCGGATTGTGGGCATCGCCGTTGTAGTTGATCATGTACGCCTCCTTCCCGAGCCGCCGCATCGCGACGAAGAACTCGATGCCCTGGTACCACGGCACGGCCCCATCGGCGTCATTCGCCATGAAGAGCACCGGCGTGCGCACACGATCCAGCTTGAAGAGGGGGGAGTTCTCGAGATAGCGTTCAGGATACTCCCAGAGCGATCCCCCGATGCGGCTCTGCCCGCGCTCATAGTTGACGATGGCGCGCTCCACCCCGCTCTCCCACCGGATCCCGCCGTACGCCGACGTCATATTCACGACGGTGGCGTTCGGCACGGCGGCGGCGAAGAGATTCGTCTCGGTGATCAGATACGCCGTCTGGTACCCACCCCACGACTGTCCGGTCACGCCGAGCCGCTGCGGGTCGGCGATGCCGCGCGCGATGAGCGACTGCACCCCGGGCACGATCGACTTGACGGCGCTCGGGCCGGGATAGCCGGGCGTGTAGTGGATGTTCGGCATGAAGACGAGGTAGCCGAGCGAGGTGTAGACCGGCGCGTTCACCACGTTCCGCCCCGCGGGCCGGACGTAGTTGTAGAGGCCGTCGCTCAGCTGCTCGTAGAAGAAGGTGATCATCGGATACCGCTTCGAGGGGTCGAATCCCTCGGGTGTGTAGAGCAGCCCCTCCATCGGCACGCCGTCGGCGTTGGCCCAGGTGACGAGCTCCACGTTCCCCCACCGGTAGCGCGCCTGCTCCGGCATCGCGTCGGAGATACGCGTGAGCTGGTCGAAGCTCGTGCCGGTCCAGAGATCGGGGAACTCCCGGTAGTCGGCGCGTGTCACGAGGAGCTGCTCCGCGCGGCGCGCCTTCACCAGCAGGGGCCACGACTTCGGCGCCATCACCAGCCGCTCCGGGGCGATGGTCGCGCCCACGCGGTCGCGATAGAAGCCCGCCGCCTTGGAGACGTTGTCGAAGGCCCGGAGGAGGAGCGGCTCGCGGGGATCGATCGCGCGGGTCTCGGGATCGAGGTCGACGACCCGGAACGTGAGCCGCCCCGTCCGCCCGGCGCCATCGGTGAGATTCCGCGGCGCCACCGCGCCCGTCGGGTCGACCTCCCAGACGTCATATCGGTCGTAGACGAGGACGCGCGCGTCGTCGGTGGTCCATCCCCCGAGGCCGTAGGGCCCCGGTTCACCCGGGGTGTCGTGAGTCTCATCATCGAAGCGGACGCCGGTGATGCCGACGGTGAGGTCACGTGTCCGCCCCGAAGCGACGTCGTGCACCTTCCACCCGCCATCCCACCAGGTGACATACCGTGCCGCCGGCGAGAGTTGCGCGCCCGCGCGTACCCGTGTCGCGATCCGACGGATCGCGCCCGTCGCCGTCGTGATGAGGTAGACGTCGGCGCCATCGCGGCCGGCGATGGCCTCGAGCTCGTAGGGCACATCGGTCACCGCGAGACCGAGGCGGCCATCGTCGGAGAGCGTCACCGTCGGAAGCGAATCGTTCCCGAGCCGGCGCATCTGACGCGTCGCGACCGTATAGATCGCGGGGACGCTGCGGTTCCGGTCCTGCGCGAGCTGCAGCTTCTGCATCGGCTGCGGACGCGTGTCACGCCAGTGCCAGAGCTCGAAGATCGCCTTGTCGGCGAGCGAGTCGGCGGGGATTGAGTCAGGGAGGACGGCGGCGACGCCGAACCGGACCACACCACCGCCTCGCACGAACTCGACGCCGCGCTCGCTGATCCGCTGCCCCTCGCCGACCGCCCCGGCGGCGACGGCGAGCGTCATCAGCGCGGGCTTGGTCGCTGCGAGGGCGGCGTGGTAGAGCGCGAGCCGCGGCTTCTCCGTCGACCACTCGTCGGCGTCGGTCAGGAAGGCGAGCTGCGACCCCGACTCATCAAAGGCGAGCGCGCGGTAATTCCCTGCCGCGCGCTTGAGCGGCGTAGTGGCCCCGGTGGCGAGCCGACGGAGATACACGCCATCGACGCCGAGCGAGTCGGCGCCCGCCTGCACGTACGCGAGCCACTGCTCGCCACGGTCGAGCGCATACTCGGTGACCCCCTCGATGCGCGTCTCCGCGCCGGTCGCAAGTTCGCGGAGGACGAGCGGCGCCCCCGTCTCCTTCTTCTTCGTGGACGGTTTCGCCGTCGAAGAATCGGCGCCGGCCGCGCGCGCGGCCGGACGCGCGGCCGCGGTGTCCGCCTCGAGCTGATAGGCGAGGAATCGTCCGCCATCGCGGGCGAGCTGGAAGCCGCGCACCTTCTCGATCGTCGTGACGCGACCCGTCGCCAGCTCCAGTAGCCCGAGGGCGGGCTTCGGCTGCTCGGCCGGCTTCGCCCGGCGTGCCCGGGCGGAGTCGAGCGCGCCCTTGGTGGGATAGCGCAGGAAGGCGACGAATCGCGCGTCGGCGGTCGCTTGCGCCGCCTGCGGGGTGAAACCCGAGCCGGTCACGCTCGTGAGCGGACGCCCCGTCCATCCGCGCGACACGCGATGCTCGACGCTCCCACTCGTGGCGCGCACGACGAGCTCCCCATCTCCCACGGTCGGCGTCAGCGTGTAGAACGCCCACCGCCCATCGCTGGTGAGCGCGGGCTGCAGGATCGACCGCCAGAGGTCATACGTATCCTGCGTGAGCGGGAGGCGCTCGCCGGCCTGCGCGCCGAGGAGACGCGGGGCGAGGAGGACGATGAGGAGGCGAGCGAGCGACCGGGAGCGCAGCGGCATCGGGAGGCGGGGTTCGGGGGTATCTTCCGCAGGGATCAACGACGGTCCCAATGTACGCGCGCTCCGCTCCCCCCGCTGTGAGGTTCCCTCTGTGAAGCGGCTTCTCACCTACTTCCTCCGCGGCCTGGTCCTGACGGTGCCGCTCGCCGTCACGATCGCGGTCTGTCTCTGGGTCCTCCGCCGGGTGGACGGGCTCCTCGGACTCGGGATCCCGGGGCTCGGCCTCGTCGTCACGCTGGCCGGCATCACGCTCGTCGGCTTCCTCGGCTCGACCTTTCTCGCGCAGCAGGCGGAGCAGTGGTTCGACGCGATCCTCGATCGCCTCCCGTTCGTCCGGTTGCTCTATTCCTCCACGAAGGACCTGCTCAACGCCTTCGTCGGGGAGCAACGCCGCTTCGACTCCCCCGTGATGGTGACGCTCTCCACCGACGGCGCGATCCGCACCTTCGGCTTCATCACCCAAGCCTCGATGGCGCGGCTCGGGATGCCGGGTGACATCGCGGTGTACTTCCCGCAGTCGTACAACTTCGCGGGCCAGGTGCTCGTGGTCCCCGCGGCTCGCGTCCAGCGACTCACGGCGCCGAGCTCCGAGGTCCTCGCGTTCATCGTGTCGGGCGGCGTCTCGGACGTCCCGACGCCCCGTGCGGAGGGGATGTGAGACCGGTCCGAACGCTCCACCGCCGAGCATCGGCGGCCCTGACGGCGATGGTGGCCTCGGCCGCGACGGTCGCGTCAGCCGGCGCACCGGCGGCACGCCTCCACGCGCAGGACGCGCCGGCTGCCCCTGCCACGTCGATCCTACTGCTCCTCCCCGACCGCGTCTTCATCGGCACGGAAGATTCCGCGCGCACGGGGTGGGCGGTGCTCGTCACCGGCGACCGGATCACGGCGGTCGGTCCGCGAGCCGAACTCCGTGCGCCGACCGGCACGCGGACGATCGCACTTCCCGGCACGACGCTCCTCCCGGGCTTCATCGAAGGTCACACGCACCTCTTCCTGCACCCGTACGACGAGACGAGCTGGAACGACCAGGTGTTGCGCGAGCCGCTGAGTCTGCGCACGGCGCGAGCCGTCGCCCACGCGCGCGCGACGCTCGAGGCGGGGTTCACCACGGCGCGCGACCTCGGCACCGAGGGGGCGGGCTACGCGGACGCGGGACTGAAGCAGGCGATCGCGCTGGGGATCATCCCGGGGCCGCGACTGCAGATCGCCTCGAAGGCGATCGTGGCGAGCGGCTCGTACGGGCCGAAGGGGTTCGCCGATGAGTGGGTCATCCCGCAGGGCGCCGAAGAGGCGGATGGGGTCGAGGGGCTGACCCGCGCTGCGCGCTCGCAGATCGGGCACGGCGCCGACTGGGTGAAGGTCTACGCCGACTATCGCTGGGGCCCCGCGGGAGAGGCACGCCCGACCTTTTCGGAGGCGGAGCTCCGCACCCTCGTGGAGGTCGCGGCCTCGAGCGGGCGGCACGTCGTCGCGCACGCCGCGACCGCTGAGGGGATGCGCCGCGCGGTGCTCGCCGGCGTGGCGATGATCGAGCACGGGGACGGCGGCACGCCGGAGGTGTTCCAGCTGATGGCGCAGCGCGGCGTGACCTTCTGCCCGACGCTCGCGGCGACTGAGGCGACGTCGCGCTACGCCGGGTGGCGCGAGGGGATGCCGCCGACGGAGCGAATGGCGCAGAAGCGCGCCGCCTTCACCGCCGCGCGGAACGCCGGTGTCTCGATCTGTATGGGCGGCGATGCCGGGGTGTACGCGCACGGCACGAACGCGTGGGAGATGGAGCTGCTTGTGCAGTACGGGATGCCCGCCCCCGCTGCGCTCCGTGCGGCGACCAGCGGGAACGCCCGCGCGCTCGGACTGGCTGAGCGCCTCGGCACCGTGCACCCCGGCCAGCTCGCGGACCTCGTCGCCGTGCGTGGGGACCCGACATGCGAGATCGGCGCGGTGCGCCGCGTGGAGCTCGTGATGCAGGGTGGGCGCATCGTGCGCGGGGGCGACGCGACGCGATAGGCTCACGATGGGGTGCAGCGACGAAGGGGCCGGGCGCTGCGCGCCCGGCCCCTTCGTCTCACCTCACACCATCGGCCCTACTTCAACCAGTGACCGAACCAGTCGCGAAGCCGACCGAGCCGGTCGACCAGCAGCCAAGGCTCACCGGTCCGCGAGAGATCGTGCGTGGAGCGAGGATAGCGGACGAACTCCACCGGCGTCCCTTGCCGCTTGAGCGCCGCGAACCACTGCTCGGCGTCGGTCATCGGGGTGCGGTGATCCTCCTCGCTCTGGAGGATGAAGGTCGGCGTGGTCACCCGCCGCACGTTGCGGATCGGCGAGAGCGAGTCGTACATCGCCGGATTGTCCCACGGGCGACCGTAGAACTCGAACTCGGTGAGCCCCTGCGCATCGCTCGTCCCGTACCACGACCACCAGTTGGCGATCATCCGGTCGGCCTGCGCCGCCTTGAAGCGGTTCGTCTGCGTCGTCACCCAGGCGGTCATCACGCCGCCGTACGACCCGCCCGTGACGCCCATCCGCGTGGAGTCCACATCGGGACGCGCCGCTGCGAGGTCGACGGCCTTCATCAGGTCGAGATAGTCCTCGGCGAACCACCGACCGCGGGTGTCATAGGTGAACTCCGCGCCGTAGCCGCTGGATCCGCGGGGGTTGGTGTAGAGCACCATGAACCCGGCCGCGGCGAGGTTCTGCGTCTCGTCGAACCACTGCTCGCCGTACTGGCTGTGCGGACCGCCGTGGATATAGAGCACGAGGGGGTACTTCCGGCCAGCCTGATAGCCGAAGGGCTTCATCAGCCACCCCTCGATCTCGAGGCTGTCGCGGGATCCTGCACGGCGCGGCATCCGGTAGATGAGCTGCTCTGCATCGGACCAGGCGATCTCCCGGTTCACGGCATCGTTGAACGACGTCAGCCGGCGCTCGGGGCGACCGTCCGTGCCGGCGACGAAGAGTTCGGTCGGCTTCGTGACGCTCGACGAGACGTAGGCGACCTGCTTTCCCGCCGCGTCATAGGCGAAGCCGTTCATCTTGCGGCGGCCGCCGAGGAGTTCGCGACGCGCGCCCGTCGTGGCGTTCACGAGGTAGAGCGCGCTCGACCCGCCGATGTCGGCCGACATCGCGATCTCGCCGCTCGGGAGCCAATCCATCCCCCCCGGCTCGTAGCGCCACCCCTCGGTCAGCACCTTCACCGCGCCGGTCGCGACGTCGGCCACGGCGAGCACCGCCTGCTTCACCCGCCCCGGGCGCGAGACGAAGGCGATCCGCTTGCCATCCGGCGACCAGGTGAGATCGCTCTCGGCGCCCATCACCGTCGCGACCTTGCGCGGCGAGCCGCCGGCGACCGGGAGCACATAGATGTCGGACTCGTTACGATCCGCCTCGTCGCGCACGGCGTCATACGGCAGCTCGGCAATCGAGTCGTTGTACGCCGTCACCGCGCTGTCGGACTTGAGTGCGACATCGGCCGTGAAGGCGATCCACTTGCCGTCGGGGGAGACCACCGGGGCCCGGTGCGAGTAGCTGGTGCTGGTCAGCTGGACGCGCTTGGCGCCCGGCGTCTGCGTGAATAGCTGCTGCGGCCGGATGACACGCGCTTGGCGCGGACCGGGAAGGAACCCCTGCCCGTTCGCCTTGTAGCGCGCCTCGGTGATGTGACGGCCGTCGAAGCGCGCCGGATCGACCGGCTTCGTGATCGCCCCGAAGGGCGGGCGCGCCATCGGCTGCATCCGGCCAAACGGGTCGTTCGCCGCCGCAGGACCACCGCGACCAGCGGCCCCGTTCGGTGCGCCACTCGGCGCGGCGGTGTTCGCGCTGTCTTCGCTGGCCGGCGACGCGAAGACGGCGAACTTCCCGTCGCGCGGCCACGAGCCGGTGGGATAGTCGGCGACCTGCGCGGCCTCGCCACCCGGCGCGTCCATCCGGATCGCCCAGCTGTTCCCCGTCCCGCCCGGGCGCGTCGAGGAGAAGAAGAGGTACTTCCCATCTGGGGAGAAGCGCGGGCTGGAGCTCTCGTATCCCGGCGCGGTGTAGCGAACCGCATCGCCGCCGGCCGTCGGCACCATCCAGACCTCTTGGTGGCGCTTGTTGTCGCGCTCGTTCACCGTCGTCACCGTGAAGGCGACCTGACGCCCATCGGGCGACATCGCCGGCTGGGAGACGGTGGTGAGGCGGTACCAGTCGTTCGGCTGCATCGCGCGCGGCGTCTGCGCGGCGAGCGCGGCTGGGAGGAGCACAGCGAGGGGTAGGAGACGGGGCATTGGGGCAGGGGTCAGGGATTAGGGGTCAGGTCACAGGTATCAGAAAACACCGGAGCGTCCCGCCAACATTACGAGCGTGCGGGGAACTCCGTTGCGAGGGCCGCCGCGGTGCGGAGCCCGAGCGCGGCGAAGGTGAGGGTCCCGTTGCAGCAGCTCGCCGTCACGTGCGTCGGCGCGCCGGCCACCCACAGGTTCTCGTGCTGATGCGTGCGCCCGTGGCGATCGACGACGCTCGACGACGGGTCGTCGCCCATCCGACAGCCGCCACCGGGATGCTCCTGTCCGATATCTCCCGCCGCTGAGGCGCCGGAGATGATCGTCCCATTCCCCGCGCGGGCCATCCGCGCGAAGAGCGCACGGATCTCCTCCTCCTGCCACCCGCGGAGTGCTTCGGACTCGGGGGCGTCACGGAACGCCAGCCGCGGCATCGGATCACCCCAGGCGTTGCGCGTGCCGGCGTCCAACGCGATCGCGCTCTCCCGGTCAGGGAGCACGTCGTAGTACGCCCGGATGCGCGCGACCCCGGTCTTCGCGCGGCGCCGCCAATCCGCCAGCAGCGCATCGCCGACCAGCAGCCCACCGGCCTCGTCGCGGAGCCGCGGGGCGTGCCCGAACGACGATTCCCACACGCGCAGATCGTGCCGGAGATACCGATCCGCGTGCCCGCGCCGCATGAACTGTTTCGTCACGAGCGAGTGCTGGACGTTCACCCCGGGCAGGAGATCGAGCGGGAGCTGGATCTGCGCGGCCACGTTGCGATGCCCGCAGAGGTACTTGCCGACGAGCCCGGAGCGATTCGCCAGCCCGTCTGGGTGCGCCGCGTCCGCCGAGAGGAGGAGCAGGTGCGGCGCCCAGGTGAAGCCACCGGTCAGCACGAAGCTCTTCGCGCGCACGACGACCGCCTGCGCGTGCTGCCGCGTGGAGTTCCCGGTGGCCTGCGTGACGCGCCCCGTGCGCGGGTCGGCGTGCAGCCGCCGGATCAGCGTGTCCGTCACGAGCCGGATGCGTCCCGACCGGACGAGCGCGTCGTAGGTGAAGTCCGGCGAGTACTTCGCCCCCGTCGGACAGATGGGATAGCAGGTATCGCAGCGCTGGCAGACGCCCCGTCCCCCGTGTGCGACCGAATTCTTCGCGCTCGGCTGGCTCCACATCGTCACGCCGGCCGCAGCGGCCCAGCCGCGCAGCTGCCGCAGGTTGTCGCTCAGCGGAAGCGGGGGGAGCGGGAAGGGCTGACCGCGCGGATCCATCGCCGGAGGCCCCTGCTCGCCGGCGATCCCCATCCGCTCCTCCGCCTCCTGATAGAAGGGATCGAGTTCCTCGTAGGTGATCGGCCAATCGTCCCCGATGCCGAAGAGGCTCCGCACCTTGAAATCCTCGGGCGCGTAGCGCGGGGTCACGCCGCCCCAGTGCATCGCGAGCCCGCCGACGTGCATCGACGGCGAGAAGCCATAGGCCGTGCCGAGCGCGTTCTGGTCGTCGACGTGGTCCTTTGTCCACGGGGACTCACCATAGTCCTTCCAGCGTTGCCGACGTGCATAGCGGTCGCGCAGGGTCGTGGTGTGTGTGCCGGCCTCGATCACGGTGATGTGCGCGGTCGTCCGCGCGGCCAGCGATTCCGCCATCATCGCGGCGGTGATCCCCGCGCCGATGAGGCAGATGTCGGTCTCGATCACGCGCGGGGCGGTCATCGGCGCTTCTCCCCGGCGAGCGGGAGCGGACGCCGCGCCGCCTCGGCGAGGGAGCGGCACTGCCCCGCCCCGATGCGCGCGCCGTACGCGAGGTCCTGCGCGTCGCTGGTCGCGACCCAGTGGGCGAGGAGCGCGACCGCGACGTGGTCGGCCTGCAGCGGGGACGATGGGATCGTGCCGTTGCCCGCGCTGCGCAGTGCAGCATCGAGCACCGAACGGCGACCGACGAGATCGAGCTGGGCGAAGCCGCGTCGCCGGGTGCGTCGCGCGAGCAGGTCGAGCGCCTGCAGCTGCGCGCGCCAACCGGGCGCCGGATCGGGCGGCGTGTACGTGAACTCGGCGTAGCCGTAGCCGTGCATCTCCTCGGCCACCGGCGCGTACGCGGCGAGCCACGCGGCGAACCCCGCGACCGCGGCGGCGCGCCCGGCGGCGCCGAGCGACTCAGGGAGCACCGCGTCGCCGAGGGCTGCAAGCATCGCGGGGTCGAGCGTGCGCGGCGGTGGCTGTGGAGCCGGCCCCCGAACTGCGGGCGGCTGGGCCGCCTCCGCGTCCGCTGAGGCGGGGAGCGCGGCGGCGGCCGCGCCGAGCACGGTGCTGCGCAGGAACGTGCGCCGGTCGTGTGTCATTTGGGGATACTACGACCGACGCCTGCTGGCCGCGACCATCCGAAGCCCGCACATTTTCCCGCCTCCGTTCAGCCCCGAGGCACCCGTGCGGTCGTTCCTCCCCCAGTGGCGCATCGCCGCCGCCCTGCTGCTCCCAATCCTGCTCGTCGGCGCGATCCGCGACCCCGAGCCTCCGGTCCGTATCCGCGTCGGCGCCCTGCTCGACGGCCGCGGCGGGTCCCGCCGCGATGTGGTGGTCACCGTGCGCGACGGCCGGATCACGTCGATCGATCCCTTCCGCGCGGGCACCGTCGTCACGTGGGACCTCTCCACGCTGACGATGCTGCCCGGGCTGATCGATACGCACGTGCACATCGACGGGCACTTCGGGCCCGACGGCCGCGCGGATTCCCGGAGTGAGACGCCGGAGGAGCGACTCCGCGCGACGGCAGAGAATGCCCAGCGCACGCTGCGTGCCGGGTTCACCACCGTCCAGAGCCTCGGCGCGCCGATCGACCTCGAACTCCGGCGCGAGATCCAAGCGGGCCGATTCGAGGGGCCGCGCGTCCTCACGAGCGCTGGGCAGTGGAGTGACGCCTCGCGCCCGCCCGAGGCCATCCGCGCCTGGGTCCGCGCCCGGGTCGCCGACGGCGCCGACGTCATCAAGATTTTCGCTTCCAAGAGCATCCGCGAAGGGGGCGGGCAGACCCTCTCCGACGAGCAGATTCTCGCCGCCTGCGACGAGGCCCGGCGGCTCGGTCGCCGCAGCTGGGTGCACGCGCACGCCGCCTCGGCCATCCGCGCCGCCGCCGTCGCGGGATGCACCGGCGTGACGCACGGCACCCAGGCCACACCGGCGGAGCTCACCCTGATGGCGGAGCGCGGCACGTTCTTCGAGCCGAACATCGGTCTCGTCATCCAGAACTACCTCGAACAGAAGGCCCGCTTCCTCGGCATCGGCAACTACACCGAGGAGGGGTTCGCCTTCATGGAGGATGCGCTCCCCGGCAACCGCGCGCTCTACCGCGCCGCGATCGCCACACCGGGGCTCCGCGTGGTGATGGGGACCGATGCGGTCGCCGGGGCGCACGGCCAGAACGCCCGCGAGCTCCTCGCACGCATCGGGGAGGCTGGCCAACCGGCGATGGACGCGATTGTCGGCGCCACCTCACTCGCCGCGGCGTCGTTGGGCATCGCCGACAGCGTGGGGAGCGTCGCACCGGGGATGCTCGCGGATCTGATCGCGGTCGAAGGCGACCCGCTCACCGATCCGACCGCGTTGCAGCGGGTGCGCTTCGTGTTGCAGCGCGGTGCGCCGATCGTGGCCCCGCCGCGTCGGGACCGTCCGCGCGGGCGGAGCGTCGGGTGGGCGACCTACGGGGGCGACCCGGGCGGGATGAAGTACAGCCCGCTCCAGGACATCGACCGCTCGACGGTGTCGCTCCTGCGCGTGGCGTACACGTGGGACGCGAAGGAGGCGCCGATCCCGGCGGGACCCGACCAGCGCCCGGCACGCCCCGGAAACTTCCAGGCGACACCGCTCGCGTTCGGGGATACGCTCATCTTCCCCACGCCGTACAACCGCGTCATCGCACTCGACGGGCGGACCGGGCGGGAGCTCTGGTCGTTCGATCCCAAGCCGTGGCTGCGCTTCGGCCAGCCGAGCAACGGCACGGGGTTCGTGCATCGCGGGATCGCGACCTGGACCGACGGACGGTCTCGACGGGTCTTCCTGAATTCGCGGTGGCGACTCATCGCACTCGACGCCACCACCGGCATCCCCATCCCGAGTTTCGGCACGAACGGCGAGATCGACCTCACGGCTGGGCTCGACCGCGCCGTGCGAAAGGAGCATTACACGAACACGTCGCCCCCGGTGGTGTGGGGGAACCTCGTGATCCTCGGCAATGGCGTGGGCGACCGGCTCGTGTATCGCGGTGATCCGCCGGGCGACGTGCAGGCCTTCGACGTGCGGACGGGGCGCCGCGTGTGGCGCTTCGGGACCGTGCCGCGTGCCGGGGAGTTCGGAGCGGAGACGTGGGGCGATTCGTCAGCCCGGACGACCGGCCACACGAACGTCTGGGCCCCCTTCAGCGTGGACAGCGCGCGCGGGCTCGTCTTCCTCCCCGTTGGTACTCCGAGCAACGACTGGTACGGCGGCACCCGACCGGGCGACAACCTGTTCGGCGAATCGCTGGTCTGCCTCGACGCGCGCACCGGGATCCGCGTCTGGCACTTCCAGGTCGCGCATCACGGTCTCTGGGATTACGACCTTCCCGCGCCCCCCAACCTGATGACGGTGACGCACGAGCGCCGGCGCACCGACATCGTGGTCGTCCCGACCAAGCAGGGCTTCGTCTTCGCGTTCGAGCGGGCGACCGGTCGCCCGCTCTGGCCAATCGACGAGCGTGCGGTGCCGGCGAGCGATGTGCCCGGGGAGCGCGCGTCGCCGACCCAGCCGATCCCCACCCGCCCCGCCCCCTTCTCCCGGCAGGGGTTCTCGACCGGCGACGTGCTCGCCTTCACGCCGGCGCTCCGACAGGCGGCGCTCGACGAGATCGCACCATTCCGCCTCGGTCCGATCTATACGCCGCCCTCCCTCCAGGGGACGGTCGCGATGCCCGGGGTGATCGGTGGGGCGGGATGGGGCGGGGCCGCCGCCGACCCAGCGAGTGGCTGGGTCTTCATCAAGGCGACCAACTCGCCGGCGCTCTTCCGCCTGCAGCGGCGCGACGTAGCCAGTGACACGGTGGACGCGCCGTATATGCTCGATCTCCCGAACTCGACGCTCGGCGTGTCGCAACGCGACAACGCGGAGGGGGCGGTGCGCGACGCGGCGCGATTGCCCATCAACGCGCCGCCGTACGGCACGCTCACCGCGATCGATCTGGGGCGCGGGGAGATCCGCTGGCAGGTCCCGCTGGGAGACACGCCGGAGGTCCGGAGCCATCCCGCGCTCCGGAGCGCCGTGCTCCCGGAGCGGCTCGGCGTCGCGGGCTCGCCGGGCGGGCTCGTGACCGCCGGTGGATTGGTCTTCGTCGCCGGAGGCGGACGGACGCTGTACGCCATCGACACGCGGACGGGTACGGTGCTCTGGGAGCATCCGCTCGGCGACATCGGGTACGCCAACCCGATGACCTGGCGCGGGACCGACGGGGTGCAACGCGTCGCGATCGCGACCGGCAGCGGGACGACGTCGCGGCTCGTGGTGTTCGCCCTTCCTTAAAGGCGGCGCTACCGAGCGCTGAACGACCGGAGCACCTTCCCCGCCCGTGCCGCCGCCTCGGCGATGCGCTCCGGGCTCGTGATGAAGGAGATCCGGAAGAATCCCTCGCCGCCGGCCCCCAGCGCCGCCCCGGCGAGGACGATCACCCCCTCCTCCTCCATCAGGCGCTCGTGGAAGGCCATCGAAGAGACGCCGGCCGGCAGCGGCACCCAGAGATACATCGACGCCCTCGGCGCCTCCGCAATCTCGAAACCGTTCGCGCGGAACGCGGCGACCGCCGCATCACGCCGCTCGCGGAAGATCGCGACGTTCCCCGGCACCCACTCGGCCCACGACTCGAGTGCGGCAATCCCCGCGCGCTGCACGGCCATGAACTGCCCCGTGTCGAGGAAGCTCTTCACCTTGGCGAGCGCCCCGACGATCGTCGGGTTGCCGCAGGCCCACGCGCAGCGCCACCCGGTCATGTTGTAGGTCTTGGACAGCGAGTGGAACTCGATCGCGCAGTCGCGCGCGCCGGGCACATCGAAGATGCTCGGCGCCACATACCCGTCGAAGGTCATCTCCGAGTACGCGTTGTCGTAGACGAGCACGATCCCCCGCCGATTGCAGACCTCGACGACCTTCGTGAGGTAGTCGAGCGGTGCGATCGCCGAGGTCGGGTTGTTCGGGTAATTCAGGTAGAGGAGCTTCGTCCGCGCGAGCACCTCCTCGGGAATCTCATCGAGGTCGACGAGGAAGTTCGTGCGCGGCGTGATCGGATAGAGGTACGGCTCCGCTTCACTGAGTAACGTCCCGCCGAGGTAGGCGAGGTAGCCGGGATCGGGGATGATGACCGCATCACCCGGCTGCGCGAAGGCGAAGGCGAGATGCGCGAGCCCTTCCTTGCTGCCGATGAGCGGGACGATCTCCTTGAGCGGATCGAAGCGGTGCCCGAAGCGCCGCTCCATCCAGGCGCTCACCGCCTCGCGGAAGGCCGGGAGTCCGAGCCCGAAACCGTAGCGGCTGAGCCCGGGCTCGTGCGCGGCCTGGGCGAGCGCCTCCACCGCCGCCGGCGGCGCGGGGAGGTCGGCATCACCGGCGCCGAGGTCGATGACGTCCATCCCGCGCGCGATGAGATCGCGCTTCTTCTGCGGGATGGTGGCGAGCAGGTAGACGGGGAGCGAGTTGAAGCGGCGGGTGGTACGCATCCAAGAAATCTAGCGCCGCCCCGCGCGCGTCAGCTCGTCGGCGGCGAGAAGCCCGACCCGCCCTCGACCCAGCTGTACATGTACTTCGGGTCCTCGTAGGGTAGGATCGCCTGCGCGACCTTCAGCGGGCGGAACGAGTCCATCATCACGGCGAGCTCGTTCGTGTGCGTCATCCCGATGCTCCCCTCGTACCGGCCCGGATGCGGCCCGTGCGGGATGCCGTCCGGATGGTGCGTGATGGAGCCGTATTCGATCCCCTTCCGGCTCATGAACTCGCTCGAGGCGTAGAAGAGCACCTCGTCGGAGTCCACGTTGCTGTGGTTGTACGGCGCCGGGATCGCCTCGGGATGGAAGTCGTACGGGCGCGGGCAGAAGGAGCAGATGACGAAGCCGTCGCCCTGGAAGGTCTGGTGCACCGGCGGCGGCTGATGGACGCGCCCCACGATCGGCTCAAAGTCGTGGATGTTGAACGCCCACGGGTAGAACTGGCCGTCCCACCCCACCACGTCGAGCGGGTGGTGATCGAGGACGATCTCATTGAGGCCGTTGTACTGCTTGATGACGATGGGGAACGCCCCCTTCTCGTCGTGCGTGCGCAGCTCGCGCGGGATGCGGATATCGCGCTCGCTGTACGGCGCCCCCTCGACGAGCTGGCCCACCGCATTCAGGTAGCGCTTCGGCGGCCGCACGTGCCCACGACTCTCCATCACCAGGAGCTTCGCCGGCTTGGTGAAGCGATAGCGGTGCAGGATGTGCCGATGGATGACGAGATAATCCCCGGGGATGAACGGGAGGTCGCCGTACTGGGTCTCGAGGTGCCCCTCCCCCTCGGCCACGTAGACGACCTCGTCCCCCTGCGCGTTCCGATAGAAATGCTCGTCCTCGCGGTCCGGCGCGACGTAGAGCATCGCGATGTCGTTGTTGAACAGCATCGGCACGCGGTCGAGCGTCGGGCTCCCGCCGCGGGCGACCCCGGCGGTCCGGAAGTGCCGGTGCTTGAGCGTCTTGTCGTCGCTCGCGAGGTAGGGCGTCTCACGGAGGCGCCGGACCGAGGTGACCGTCGTGGGCGGATGGATGTGGTACAGGAGCGCCGCCGGGCCGGTGAAGCCCTCGATGCCGACCAACTGCTCGTGGTAGACCGAACCGTCCGGCTTCCGGAAGGCGATGTGCCGCTTGCGCGGGATCGTGCCCAGCGTGTGGTAGTACGGCATCAGAGGTTCCCGCGGAGCGCCTGCTCCCGCTCGATGCTCTCAAAGAGCGCCTTGAAGTTGCCGGCGCCGAAGCTCTTGGCGCCCTTCCGCTGGATGATCTCGAAGAAGAGCGTCGGGCGGTCCTGCACCGGCTTCGTGAAGATCTGGAGCAGATATCCCTCGTCGTCGCGGTCCACGAGGATCCCGAGCTCGGCGAGCGGAGCGATGTCCTCGTCGATCGTCCCGACCCGGTCGAGCACCGTCTCGTAGTACGTGCGCGGGATGGAGAGGAACTCGACGCCACGCGCCTTCAGCGCCCGGACGGTCGTGATGATGTCGTCCGTCGCCACGGCGATGTGCTGCACGCCGGGCCCGCGGTAGAAGTCGAGGTATTCCTCGATCTGCGACTTCTTCTTCCCCTGCGCCGGCTCGTTGATCGGGAACTTGATGCGTCCGTTCCCATTGCTCATCACCTTCGACATCAGCGCCGAGTACTCGGTCGAGATCGTCTTGTCGTCGAAGGAGAGGAGGTTGTAGAAGCCGAGAACCCGCGAGTAGAACTCGACCCAGTGGTTCATCTGGCCGAGCTCGACGTTCCCGACGCAGTGGTCGACGTACTTGAGGCCGACCGGCTCGGGCTGATACGGGTTCTCCGCGGCACGGAAGCCCGGGAGGAAGACGCCCGTGTAGCCGGAGCGCTGGACGATCGAGTGGATGGTGTCGCCGTAGGTCCGGATGGCGGCGATCACGACAGTGCCGTGTTCATCGCGGAGCTCCGTCGGCTCCTGCACCGAGGTGGCACCCCGCTCCACGGCCTTAGCCCAGGCGTCGCGGGCGTCATCGACCCAGAAGGCCATATCGCGCACACCATCGCCGTGCCTGACGACGTGCGCCGCGACCTCGCCCTCGGGACCCATCGGCGTGGTGAGGACGAGCCGGATCTTCCCCTGCTCGAGCACGTAGCTCGCGCGGTCGCGCGTCCCCGTCTCGGGGCCGCGGTACGCCACCAGCCGGAAGCCGAAGGCGGCACGGTAGAAGAGCTGGGATTGCTTCGCATTGCCGACCCAGAACTCGATGTAATCGGTCCCGTTGATCGGGAAGGTGTCGTGGGCGGTCTCGACGTTTGGCGCGGTGGACGTGGCCATGGCGACGAACGAGCTGGAGGGTGAAGGACGGGCGACGCCGCAGCGCCCCCGGGAACCTCGGCGCCCACCGAATCCGCCGGCGGCGCCTACCCTGCCAATATATCCCGGTACTCGTCTAGGGACCCCGGATTGGCGAGGGCGTCGGTGTTCCGGACGGGGCGCCCGTGGATCGTCTCGCGAACGGCGATCTCGGAGATCTTCCCGCTGATCGTCCGCGGGATGTCGCGCACCGCTCGGATCACCTTCGGGACGTGGTGCGGGCTCGTGGCCGCACGAATCGCCGCGCGGACCTTGGCCTCGAGCGCCGCGTCGAGCGTCGCGCCGGGCTGGAGCCGTACGAAGAGGACGATCCGCACGTCGCGGTCGGCGCCCTCCCCCACCTCCTGCCCCACGACGACGCTCTCGAGGAGCTCCGGGAGCTGGTCCACCACGCGGTAGATCTCTGCCGTCCCGATCCGCACGCCCCCAGGGTTGAGCGTGGCGTCGCTTCGGCCGTGGATGATCATCCCGCCGTGCGCCGTCAGCTCCGCCCAGTCCCCGTGGCGCCACGCGCCATCGAAGTGCTCGAAGTACGCCGCGCGGTACTTCGCGCCATCGGGGTCGTTCCAGAAGGCGACGGGCATCGACGGGAAGGGCCGCGTGCAGACGAGCTCGCCCGCCTCCCCGCGCACCGGCCGCCCCTCCGCATCCCACACGTCCACCGCCATCCCGAGCCCGAGGCACTGCAGCTCGCCGCGCCAGACGGGGATCATCGGGTTGCCGAGAGCGAAGCAGCTGATGAGATCGGTGCCGCCTGAGATGCTCGCGAGCTGAACGCCCGGCTTCACATCCCGCATCACGAAGTCGTAGCTGTGCTCCGCGAGCGGGCTGCCGGTGGAGCAGATGGCGCGGAGCGCCGAGAGGTCGTGCGTGCGCGCGGGGGCGAGCCTCATCTTCTCCGCCATCGCGAGGTATTTGGCGCTCGTCCCGAAGACCGCCACCTGCTCCTCTGCGGCGAGGTCCCAGAGGATCCCCGGCCGCGCGTCAGGGAGGGGCGCGCCGTCGTAGAGCACGATCGCCGCCCCACTCGCGAGCGCCGTCACGAGCCAGTTCCACATCATCCACCCACAGGTGGTGAAGTAGAAGAGCCGATCCCCTGGATGCAGGTCGACGTGGAGCTGATGCTCCTTGAGGTGCTGCAGCAGCGTGCCACCGGCGCCGTGCACCATACACTTCGGGAGTCCGGTCGTCCCCGAGCTGTACATGATGTAGAGCGGATGATCGAACGGGAGCGGCGCGAACCGCTCCGGCGCGTCGGCGCCGCGCGCCAGATAGTCGTCCCAGCGCACCGCGGTCGGCAGCGCGCGCGCCAGATCCGCAGCGGCGGTCTCGTCCCCGAGGAAAGGCACCACGACCAGCCTCTCGAGGCTCGGCAACGCCGCGACGATCTCCGCCGTGCGCGCCACGCAGTCGATCCGCTTCCCCGCGTAGTGATAGCCGTCGGCGGCGAGGAGGACCTTCGGGGCGATCTGCCCGAACCGATCGAGCACTCCCCCGACGCCGAAATCGGGGGAGCAGGAGGACCAGACCGCGCCGAGGCTCGATGCCGCGAGCGCACCGATGACCGCTTCGGGGATGTTCGGCAGGAAGCCGACGACGCGATCCCCTGGCCCGACCCCCTCCTCGCGCAGCGCCCCCGCGAGTCGCCGGACCGCATCGGCGAGGGCGACGGCGCTGAACTCGCGCCGCCCGCCGCGCTCGTCGCGCGCGATGATCGCCGGCCGATCATCCCGCCGGCGCAGGAGGTTCTCGGCGAAGTTCAGCCGCGCACCGGGGAACCAACGCGGCCCACCCGTCGCGGTCGGCGGCGCCATCCAGTCGCCATCGACGAGCACCGCGTCCCACGCCGCGCGCGTCGCGATCGTGGTGGTGCCCGCGCCGGAGTCCGCGGCGGTGCTCGTGCTCGCGAGCACCCCACACTGGCGCCACACCTGCGCCCAGAAGCGCGACGGCTCGCGGACCGACCAGGCGTGCCACTCGGCGTAGGGCGCCGTCGGCCCCGGCGCCGTCTCGTCGAGTGCGGCGACGGTGAACTGGAAGCGCGCGAGATGGGTCCGGGCAGCCTGCAGCGGGTCCGGCGTCCAGAGCGGGAGGCGGTCGTCGGCCATCCGCGGAATCTAGGGCGGCCTCGCGAGGGGACGGAATCGGGCATAGACTTGCCACCCCTGCTATGTCGACGCCCCGCCGCATCCTCCTCGCCGACGCCGACGCCTTCTTCGTCGCCGTGGCGCGTATGGTGGACCCGGAGGGCGCGGGCCGCACCCCGCTGCTCATCGTCGGGGGGAAACCGGGGTCGCGCGGCGTGGTCTGCTCCGCCTCGTACGAGACGCGCGCCTACGGCGTACGCTCGGCGATGCCCATCGCCCAGGCGCTCCGGCTCTGTCCCGATGCGCTCTGTGTCCCCGTGCCGCGTGGCGCCTGTACCGCGACCTCCCGGGCGATCGGCGCCGTCCTCCACCGTTTCACGCCGGTGGTGCAGGCCGCGAGCATCGATGAGTGGTACCTCGACCTCTCCGGCACCGAGACGCTCTATGCGCCCGAGACCTTCGAGGCGACCGCGCGTCGCATCCGCGAGACGGTGCATCGCGAGACGGGGATCCATCTCTCCTTCGGTGGGGGGACCTCGAAGTTCGTCGCGAAGCTCGCGGCGGAGCGCGCGAAGCCGCGCGCCGACGTCGGCGGGGACGGCGTGCGCATCATCGCACCCGGCGACGAGGGCACCTTCCTCCGCGAGTTCACCCTTGGCGACCTCCCCGGCGTCGGCCCGAAGCTGAGGGCCAAGCTCGCGACCCTCGGACTCCAGCGCGTCGACGACGTGCTCCCCCACGACCGCGCGACCCTCGCCCGATGGATCGGTCGCCGACCGGCCGAGTGGCTCTGGGCGCGCGTGCGCGGCATCCACGACGCCCCCGTCGAGGGGCGTGCGCCGGCGAAGCAGGTGAGCCGGGAGACGACCTTCCGCGAGGATCTCGCCGAGACCGCGGCGATTGCCGGGCAGCTCCGGGGCTTGGTCGCGACGGTGGCGAGCGAGCTGCGGCGCGACCGCACCTCGGCGCGGACCGTGACGGTGAAGCTCAAGGACCGCGACTTCACCACCCGCCTTGCGAGCCGGACGGTGCCCGAGCCGTTGGAGAGCGACCGCGCGATCGGGGAGATCGCGCTCGCGCTGCTGACGCGCCTCCGGAGCGCGCGTCGCGTGCCCGCCCGGCTGGTGGGGGTCGCCGTCTCGGGGCTCGCCCCCGCCCGCGACGCTGAGCAGCTCGCCCTCTTCGGCGGCGGCCCGGCGGTCGAGCGGCCCGAGGACCGGGCCGTCTCGCGCGCGGTGGACCGGGTCCGCGAGCGCTTCGGCAGCGCCGCGATCGCCTTCGGCGTAGACGGCGCGCCGGCCCCCCGGGCCCGGTAGCCCCGCGCGCGGGGGCCGATAGCGTCGCTCCGGTCCTCGCCGCATCTTGTCCGTCCGGCGTCACGCGCCGGTCTCGTTCCCTCACCCCACTCCGTGATGACGACCCTTCGTCCGACCCTCGTCCTCGGTGGCCTCACCGTGCTGGCACTTGCCTGCCAGCCGACGGCGCCCTCGACCTCGCCCGCGCCGACCGGTGGCGCCGCGAACGCGCCCGCTGCGGCGCCCTCCACCACCGCCCCGGCGGCCGGCGGCCAGGCCGGCGCACAGGCGGGTGGCCCTGGCGGGCCCGGTGGCGCCTCCGGTGCGAGTGATCCGGCGCCTCGTCCCTATGCGCAGGTGATCCGCGGCGAGGTGAAGACCAAGGCCGGTCTCTTCAAGACGCACCAGATCGGGAGCCAGCTCTACTACGAGATCCCCGCGAGCGAGATGGGGAAGGATCTGCTCCTCGTCACGCAGATCGCCAAGACCAACGAAGGCGACGGCTACGGCGGCCAGGCGCTCGACGAGCGCGTCGTCCGCTGGGAGCGACGCGGGAACCGCGTGCTGCTCCGCAGCGTCTCGTACGCGATCGTCTCCGATCCCTCGGCCCCGATCGCCGAGGCGGTGCGGAACGCGAACTATGACGCGATCCTCGCCACGTTTAACGTGGCGGCCTATGGGCCCGACTCGGCGGCGGTGATCGAGGTCTCGCGCATCTACACGAACCCGCCGTCCGAGATCAGCGTGGTGCAGCGCTACCGCGGGTCGGTCGACGCCGCGCGCAGCTTCCTCGAGCGTGTCGCGACGTATCCGCGCAACATCGAGGTCGAGGCGACCCTCACCATCAGCGCACAGCCGACGCCGCAGTCGTTCCTCCCCGGCCTCCCGCCGTCGCAGCCCGCGCCCGGCACGCCGCCGACCACGAAGTCGTTCGTGGTGCACTGGTCGATGGTCCGCCTCCCCGACCAGCCGATGATGCCGCGCCTCCGCGACTCGCGCATCGGCTACTTCTTCACCTCGACCGTCGACTTCAGCCGCCCGGAACAGCGGGCCCAGCAGCGCAACTACATCTCGCGCTGGCGGCTCGAGAAGAAGGACCCGAGCGCCGCGCTCTCCGAGCCCGTGCAGCCGATCGTCTACTACGTCGACCCCGCGACCCCGACCTGGCTCGTCCCCTTCGTGAAGAAGGGGATCGAGGAGTGGCAGGGGGCGTTCGAGGCGGCGGGCTTCAAGAACGCGATCATCGCCAAGGAGGCGCCGTCCAAGACCGAGGATCCCGATTGGTCGCCCGAGGATGCGCGCTACTCCGTGGTCCGGTGGCTCCCGTCAACCATCGAGAACGCGGTGGGCCCGAGCGTCGTCGACCCGCGCTCCGGTGAGATCCTCGAGGCCGACGTGCAGATGTATCACAACATCATGAACCTGCAGACCTGGTGGTACTGGACGCAGGTCGGGCCGCTGGACCCGCGCGCGGCCACGCTCCCGCTCCCTGATTCGCTCCAGGGGCGGCTCGTGCAGTTCGTCGTCGCGCACGAGGTGGGGCACACGCTCGGCCTCCCGCACAACCAGAACGCGTCGGGGATGTACCCGGCGGACTCCGTGCGCTCCAAGACGTGGGTGGCGCGGATGGGCCACTCGCCGACGATCATGGACTACGCGCGCTTCAACTACGTCGCGCAGCCGGAGGACGGGATCGCCCTCGAGGACCTGATCCCGAAGGTCGGCGTCTACGACCGCTACGCCATCCGGTGGGGCTACTCCCCCGTGCCGGGCGCGCGCAGCGCCGATGCCGAGCGTCCCGCGCTCGACGCCATCGCGCGCGAGCAGGACACGACCCCGTGGTACCGCTATGGCCTCCCCGACGACTTCGGCGCGATCCCGTACACCTCCTACTCCGAGGCGGTGGGTGACCAGGACGCGGTGAAGAGCACCACGATGGGGCTGCGCAACCTGAAGCGGCTCGTCCCGATGCTCCTCCCCGCGACGACGCAGGCGACCGAGGACGTCTCCTACACGCGTGAGGGCTACAGCCGGATCGTCGGGCAGTTCACCACCGAGCTGCGGCACGTGGCGGCGATCCCGGGCTCATCGACGGGTCAGGAGAAGTACGGCTCGCAGCCGGGCCCGCGCTTCACCCCGATCCCGCGCGAGCGGCAGCGGGCGGCGGTGCAGTTCCTGCAGGACAACCTCTTCACCACCCCGACCTGGCTCCTCGACCCGGCGATCCTTCGTCGGCTCGAGCCAGACGGCTCGGTGGCCCGCATCAACAGCGCGCAGCGCGGGATCCTCTCCTCGCTGATGTCGGACGATCGGATGGCGCGGCTCGTCGAGTATGAGGCGCTCCCCGGGGCGACCAACACCTACGCGCTCGGTGAGTACCTCGGTGACCTCCGCAGCGGGATCTGGAGCGAGCTGCGGGCGTCGTCGGTGCGGATCGACGCGTATCGCCGCGGGCTGCAGCGGTCGTACGTCGAGCTGGTCGCCGCGAAGCTCGCGGCCCCGGCCCCGACGACGCCGCGGGTCTCGAGCAGCGCGCAGACGGGGCAGGCGATCACCGCGCCGTCGCGCGGTAGCACCGACGTGAAGGCGATGCTCCGGATGGAACTGCGGACGCTCGACCGCGATCTCGCGGCGGCGCAGGGGAAGGCGACCGATGCGATGACGCGCGCGCATCTCGCCGAGGCCCGGTGGCAGATCGAGCGGGCGCTGGACCCGAAGTAAGACACCGACCTTCCGGGGGTGCGCCCCCGGGAGCGACGACGGGGCGGACGGCATCAGCCGTCCGCCCCGTCGTGCATCGTCCCCTACGCGGCTCACCTTCCACGGCCGAGGTGATCCGCGTCACCTGCACCGCGTCGGCGTGGTCGCGCACCGCCGGTGCGCGACCACGCGCCACTCACCGCACACGCACGAACTCGATCGGCTGGCCCACCGGGCCGATCTTGAGCACACGGTGCGACGCGACCTTCTCGATCCACATCACGACCGGTGCCTCGCCCCCCGAGACGCTCACCTTGAACGCCGGGACCGGCGCCCCGGCGATTGTCACCGCCTCCTCGCCGGTCACCGCGTAAGTCCGCGGCTGCACCGCGCCCTTCGACGTGAGCACGTTGATCGTGTGTCGCGCATCGGGCGCCCAAGCGAGGTACGGGAGCAGGACGCTCGCGATGTTCTCATCGACGACGCCCGCCGGCACCGCCACGTCGGCGAACCGCACCGGCTCCATCCCCTGCGCCCCGGGCACCTGCCCTTCCCCACTCGCCTTGCCGCCAGCGTACGTGATGCGGACGCCCATCTCCTGCCCCTGCAGGCGGCCGCTTTGCTCGACCCGACGCATCGTGAGGTCGGCGCCGAAGGTGGCGGTCGTCGTCTGCTGGATGATCGTCGCGAGCTGCGAGCGCTCCGTGTAGGTCCACCCATCGTCCGAGCGGGTCAGCGTCGAGGCCTGATACCCGAACACCTGCCCCTGCACGAGGACCGCGAAGGAATCGCTCGCGGGGACGAGCTTCGACGCATCGATGGCCGGACCGCCGGCGCGCACGGTGAGTGCCGCCACATCGACCGGCCTGCCATCGACATCGACGATGGTGAGCGGTGCGATCGGCGCCAGCGTCTCCCGCAGCGCCGTCGCATCACCGACCACGACGATGTACGTCGCGTCGGCACGGATCGCCGCACGGGCCGCCGCCTGCGCCTGCACCGCCGTCACCGCCGCGAGCCGCTGGCGGTACGTCTGCACGTAGTCGGTCGGGAGTCCGAGGAGGCGCGCGTTGGCCACCTGACTCGCCACCGCGTCCGCCGTCTCCACCTGCAACGGGAACCGCCCGACCAGCGTCTGCTTCTTCCGGTCGAACTCCACCTCGGTCATCGGCTCGGCGCCCATCCGCCGCATCTGCACCAGCAACTCGCGAAGTGCCGAATCGGCCACCGCATTGCGGACCTCGGCGGTCGCGGAGAAGCTGCCGATCCCACGCCGACGGCTCACCGACGAATACGCGCCATAGGTCCAGCCCTTCTGCTCGCGCAGGATGTCGAACAGGCGCGAGTCAGAGCCGCCGCCGAGCACCTCGTTCGCGAGGGCCAGCGCGTAGCCGCGCGTGTCGCTCGGGAGCCAGGTGGTGTTCCCCGCCACGATGTTGGCCTGCACCGACCCTGGGCGATGGACGAGGAGGATCTCGGTGCGGGTGCGCTGCGGGATGGCCCGCGCCGCGGCCGCGGCGGGCGCCGTGCCGGTCCAGCCGCCGAACGCGCGCTCGGCGAGTCGACGCGCCTCCGCGGCGTCGATCGCTCCGGCAACGACCAGCAGCGCTCCGGCGGGACGCATCCGCTGCGCGTGGAAGGCCACAATCTCCTCGCGCGTGATCGCCCCGACGGAGCCCTCATCCGCAGAGCGGCCGTACGGATGCTCCCCGTAGAGCCCACGCGCGAAGGCGCGCGACGCGATCGCACCCGGCTGTGACTTCTGGAGAGCGAGCCCCGAGAGCGTCTGCTTCCGCAGGAGGTCGACCTCGGTGGCCGGGAAGGTCGGCCGGAGCACCACATCGGCGAGCAGGTCGAACGCGAGCTCCCGGTCATTCACCAGGACCGTGCTGCTCACCGTGAGGAAGTCGGCGCCCGCCGACGCACCGATGGAGCCACCGACCCCCTCGATGGCGGCGGAGATCTCATCAGCGCTGCGCGTGCCCGCGCCCTTGGTCAGAAGCCCTGCCATCAGCTCGGCGAGCCCCGAGCGGCCCGTGGGGTCGTACGTATTCCCGGCGGGGAGGGCGAGCGTCACCGAGAGCACCGGCTGCTTCGTGCTCGGGACGACGAGGAGGCGCAGGCCGTTGGGAAGCGTCGCCTCGGCGAACGGGGGGAACTGCGCCGGCGTGAGCGGCATCGGCGCTGGGGGCCGCGTGGGCCCCTGGGCCTCGGCGATCGGCGACCAGAGCGAGAGCACCGCCGCGGCGGACGCGACGACGGCGAGCGGACGAAGCACGCGCATCAGCGGGCCTCCGGCGAGATGATGATGGTGAGCGCCCGGTCGGAGCGCAGATAGGTGCGAGCCACCCGCTGCAGATCCGCGACGGTCACCGCCTCGTAGCGGGCCGCATCGGTGTTCACTGCGGCGGGGCTGCCGAGATAGAGCGTGGCGTAGTGCACGGCCTCGGAGAGGCTCAGCGCCGTCTGCCGGCCGAGGATGGTGGCGGCGCGCCAGCTGTTCTTCGCCTTCGTCAGCTCGGCGTCGGTGATCCCATCGGCGGCCCGACGCAGCTCGTCCGTGACCGTCGCGGCGAGGCTGTCGGCGGTGACGCCCTGATTGGCGATCGCGAGGACGCCGAAGATCCCGGCCGCGCGCATGGGGCCGAAGGGATTGAAGAGCGCCTGCGTGCCGGCCGCCACCCGCCGCTCGCGGACGAGGGCGCGGTTGAGCCGCGAACTCTCGCCACTCCCGAGGATCGTCGAGAGGAGCTCGAGGGCCGGATGGTCGGCGTGGGCCGGCGGCACCGTGCGGACCGCCGAGAGGACGGCGGGCAGCGTGGCGTTCTTGTCGGTCACGCGCTCGACGCGTCCCGCCGCGCCACCTTCCCCACAGGTCACCCCCGGCGGCACCGACGCGCCGCGCGGGATCGATCCGAAGTACTCCGTCACGAGGCGCCGCACCGTCGCGGGGGTGACGTCACCCGTCACGACGAGGGTCGCGTTGTTCGGGGCATAGTACAGATCGAAGAAGCCTTGCACGTCCGCGACCGTCGCGGCGTTGAGGTCGTCCATCGAGCCGATGATCGAGTGCGCGTAGGCGAAGCAGGCGGTCCGGTCGAAGAGGGCGGGCATCCCTTCGATGAAGGCGCCGGTATACGGCTGGTTGTCGACGCGCAGCCGCCGCTCCTCCTTCACCGCTTCCTGCTGGTTCTTGAGATTCTCGGCGGTCACTGCGAGCGACCGCATCCGATCCGCCTCGAGCCAGAGCGCGAGGTTGAGGCGGTTCGACGGGAGCGCCTCGTAGTAGTTCGTGCGATCCGGCTGCGTCGACCCATTCATCTCGCCGCCGGCGCGCTCGATGAACTGGAAGTGCTCGGCCTTCTTCACGTTCGCCGAGCCCTGAAACATCATGTGCTCGAAAAGGTGCGCGAAGCCGGTGCGCCCGGGGCGCTCGTTCCGCGACCCGACGTCATACCAGACGTTGACCGCCACCACCTGCGCGGAGTGGTCCTCGACCACGTGCACCGTGAGGCCGTTGGGAAGGGTGAAGGTCTCCACCTTGACCGGGGCCGGGGCCTGCGCCGCGAGAACCCCCGCACCGAGCGCCATCGCGCCGAGCACGCGCATCACCTGCGGTCGAACCAGCCGTCGCACCTGCCGCATCCGAAATCTCCGTTGAAAGGTGTTCCAGTTCATCGGCCCGTCGAGCCGAACCCACCCGTCCGCTCCGTCGTCGGCGAGACGACCCCGTCGACGAACGGGAGCGTCTCGAACCGCGCCAGCACCATCTGCGCGATCCGCTCGCCGTGCGTCAGCACCAGCGGCATCGTCCCGCCGTTTCCCGCGGGGACGCACCACTCCTCGGGGTAATCGGCGTCGATCGTCCCGGGGCTGTTGACGATCACGAGGTCCGTCTTGAGGCTCGTCCCCGAGCGGGGCCGGACCTGCGCTTCATACCCCACAGGGAGCCGCGCCTTGAACCCGAGCGGCAGGAGCGCCTTCTCGCGGGGCGCGAGGGTGATCATCCGGCGGCCGTCCCGTTCCTCGACCGCGCGCACGGTCGGCGCCCCCTCGAGGAAGACCTTCACCGTCGGGCCAGCGAGGCAGAGCACAAGATCGTGCCCCGCGCTCTGCGCCGTCGCCCGCGCCGGGGGCACCACACCGGGATGCAACGGTTCGAAGACGATGCCGCTCACGGCGTCAGCACCAGCGTCGTGTAGAACACGGCATCACGCCGGCGCGGCCCATCGAGCGGCATCGCGAGCCCGGCCTTCGCGCGAAAGGCCGGGAAGCGCGCCGCGGGGAGCGGCGGCGTCGCGATCACCGTTTCGAAGCCGACGAGACGACGCCCGGGGCCGAGGGCATCGACCCCGGCGTGATCGACCTGAAGGAACGCGCCGGCGAGCGAGACGCGAGCGCGGAAGGCCCGGGTGCCCGTGAGCGCGCCGAACCCCTGCCCCGGCGCCTCCCACCGTCCCTGCAGCAGCAGCGGATCGACGTACGGCGAGGCCGCGCCACCGAGCGCGAAGCGCTCGTACCCGGGGGCATCAGCGGACACCTGACCATACTGCGCCTGTAACTCGAGCCCACCAGCGGCCCAGCCGCCGACCCGCAACCCACCCTGCACCTGCGCGCGGCGCCAGGCGGTGCCGTCGGTACGACCGGCGGCGAGGTCGGCGGTGAAGGACGGCGCGATCCGCACCACCCCGCGCGGGGTGAAGGTCCGGTTCGCTGCGAACTGCCCGGCGACCACCGCGCGCGCACCCGCCGGGATCGGCGCCCAGCTGGCGAGGCAGGTGATGCACGGGGCGGCACGGCCCTGCAGCGACCCCTGACTCGCGGCGGCTCGCCAGCTGATGGCGCCGGTCGTGCCGGGATGTGTCCGCTCGGTCACGACGGCGATGCCGCGGTACTCCGCATCGAAGGATCCGTCGAGGAGCGGCTCATACCGCTGCTGCGACGGCAGGTGCCGCGTGGCGAACGCCTGCACGCCGAGGCTCGGGCGGAGCCCACGCCACGTGACCGCGAGGATCCCGCCACGCCAGACCGCGCGCTCGCCGTACCCGCCCTGCAGCACCGCGCCGAACCGCCCAACGACGTCGCTGACCACGACAGCACCGCCCTGGTCCTGCCCCTCCGCCGAGAAGTTCGCATTCGGCAACCAGGTCGCGCCGAGTCGCCCGATCCCGTAGGGGAGCGACCCGACCGCGGTCGTCGGGAAGGCCTTCGCGTCCGTGATCCGCTGCCGCGGGGCCACCGGCGCGAGCGAGTCAGCGAGCACCACACGCCCCGTGGAGGCCGCGCTGTCGAGCCGGATCGTGCGCAGATCCCACCCGCGTGCGTGCATCGCGAGGAAGAAGGTGCGCCCATCACGACTCACGTCGGGCAGCGACGTCAGACCGGCGAAGCGCGTGAGCGGCGTTGCCGCGCCGTCGAGCGCGATGCGCTCGAGCTGCGGCGTCCCCGTCGCCTCAGAGACGACGACGAGACCGGAGCCGTCGGGGAGCCAGGTGGGCTCGTACCGGCTCGCCTCATCGCGCGGGAGGAGCGGACGGAGCGCGCCCGTCGCGACCTCCACGCGGACAACCTCCCACCGACCGTCGGCCTGCCGCGCGCTCGCGACCCACCGGCCGTCCGGCGACACGCGCACCCCGGAGTAATTCGCGTCGAACGCCCCGCGCGCGAGTTCGGCGACGGCCCCCGTCGTGAGATCGACGAGCACGAGGTCGCACTGTCCCGCGAGGCAACGCACCCCCGCCGCGCGTAGCCCGTCGGGGAAGGGGTCCGCCGACCGGATGGCCGCGCCGCGCGTCACGCGCCGCACGTCACCGGAATCGGCGTCCCAGACCCACAGGTCGGGCATCGAACGACCATCCGGCATCACCTCGGCGCGGATCACCGTGAGATGCCGACCGTCCGTCAGGAAGCGCGGCTCCTCCCACCCCGCCCCGCCCTGCGGCGCGAGCACGGCCACCTCCTCGCGCGGTGCAGGGAGGAAGGGCCGATCCGGGACATCGAGCGAATCGATCTTCGCGACCCGACGACGAGTCGACCGTGACGAATCGCCGCGGGCCGCCGAGTCCTTGTTCGCCTTCGGCTCCATCGACCAGACGAAGATCCGCGGCGGCTTCCCCGGCTGCGTCCGCTCCACCGCGACGCGCTTCCCATCGGGCGACACGGAGGGCGCCCCGGTGAACCAATCGAGTTGCTGGAAGAGCGTGCCGCGCGCCTCGCCGGCGCCCCGCATCACGCGATCGGCCGCGATCGCCTTCGCCGTGACCTCGGCCACGAAGCGACCATAAAGACGATCCGGATTCTCGCCATACAGCCCGCGAAAGGCCTGCTCGAAGTTCCGCTCGGTCCGCGCCGTCATCCGACGCCAGAGCTGCTGATGCGTCTCCCACCCGTCACGCTCGGCGAGCCACTCGAGGAACGCCGACCCCACGAGGTAGCGCATCGCGCCGCCGAGGAACGGGGTCGCATCATCGAGCGCGTCGTAGGTGGGGAGCTTCCCTTCGAGGGCGAGCTGTCGGAGGATCGCCGGCCGGAAGACGCCGTTCGGGCGCCCGGAGCCGGTGAGACGCCCTTCGATCACCGTGGCATAGCCTTCGAAGATCCACGCCGGCGCGTTCTCGACGATCGGGCTGACCACGATCGGCAGGAACGCCTCGATCAGCTGCTTGTCCGGGGCGCGGCTCGGCCGCAGCAGGTGGGCGAGGTGTGCGTACTCGTGGACGGCGACGAGTTCGCCCCAGCCGCGGTAGTGCCCGAGCTGTCCCGGCGCCGGCGGCACCGGCCAGAGCCGGATCGTAGGGCCGCGCTGCAGCGGGAGCGCCGAACCGTTCGTCTGGTTGACGGGATCCTCGACGATGATCTCGATCACCTGCGGCGGCGTGTAGCCGACCATCTCCCCCACCGCGGTGCGGATCCCCTCCATCCGGCCCGCCACATCACGGGCCCAATCCCCGAGCTCCTTGGGGTGGTGGATGCGGAAGTGCGGCGTCGTGATCGTCATCCACTCCGCCTCCGGCGTCACGGCGAATTGGGCGGCCGCGGGCTCAGTGACGAAGCAGAGGCCGGCGACGAGGGCGAGAAGACGGCGAACGGGCATCATTCGTGTGCGCATCACGTCAGGGGATCAGGCGTCGGATGAGGGACGTCAGTGCGAGGGACCGTGGATTCCCCTACGAGAGATTCGGGATTCCCGTTTCGGGAAAGCTAGGGAGTGGACCAGCGGTCAGCCTTCGTCAGACTCCGCCCCGCGATCCCACCAGGCGAGGATCGCGGGCGGGAGGGCGAAGGTGGTGAAGAAGAGCACCACGAGGAAGTTCTCCACGACCCCCGTGGAGATGACCGCGGGGAAGTCGAGCGCCGACCCCGTCGCCGTCGGCACCTCGCGCGCCCCGGCCACCTCGAGGGCCACGAAGGTCAGGACGAAGACCCAGAGGACATAGTTCAGCGCGACCCGGTGCGCCCGGTCCCGCGCGGATCGTTCGCGCTCATCGATCTCGTGGTCCTCGCCGTACGCCTGGTTCAGGTATTGCGTGGCAAAAAGGATCATGCTCCCCCCCACACCGAGGAGGGCAAGTTCCCCCACGGCTCTCATGAGCCAGGTGGACTCGGCGGTCAGATAGAGCTTCAGGAAGAACCACGCCCAGAGCGATCCGATGCTGAGCACCGAGAGCACGCGGGCCACACGCGGGGAGATCGCCAGGGCGTAGCGATTGGTCTTGGTCGT
>Ga0194133_10001360_pt1 | contig 43341 bp, 67 predicted proteins | sample TA2KigOf40mmetaG_FD_155448 | JGI IMG/M metagenome (GOLD analysis project Ga0194133, IMG submission 155448) | Freshwater microbial communities from Lake Tanganyika, Tanzania - TA2015055 Kigoma Offshore 40m | ecosystem: Environmental > Aquatic > Freshwater > Lake | place: Tanzania: Lake...
CATCATAGTAATTGAAGGTGCAGATCGATGTGGCAAGGCTACGCAAGCAAAACTCTTGCGTGAATACCTTGTTAGTTTTGGAATGATTTCGACGATCGTCGAAGTGCCTATCAAGTCTGCTGTAACGTATCGACTTATATACTGGATGTTACAGAATGGCCTCGCCAAAAAATTTCCAAAATTGTTTCAGGTATTACAGTTCTTAAATAGAAAGATTTTTCAGATCTTAACGTTACCTAGTTTGGAGAGGCAGTACGACGTCATCATTTTCGATAGATGGAGCCTATCGACTGTCGTCTATGGCGGCGCTTCAGGGGTATCAGAAGATTTTACGACGACGCTTTCGAAGTATCTTCGGCAGCCTGACCACACGTTTATCTTGTTGGGGTTAGCATTTTCTCACGAAGCAGAAGATGTTTATGAGGCAGACAAGAACTTGCAAGAGGATGTCCGCATTCGTTATTCGCTATGGGCGGCCAGAAACAAGGAATTAAGCACGGTGATTGATTGCCAGCAGAGCAAAAAAACGATAGCAAAGCAGATTCGTGACGTGTTGGCTTCCAAAAAAATCATCGGAAGCTATCGATGATTGATACAAAGATGAACATTTAAGGTTTAATGTATAGAGAGGTATTATGAGCTATAAAATTTCAGATTCAGTTGCGATGAGATTCATTCAGATCTTTCAAGAAGCAGTTCTTCTTGGTGTTGACGGGGCCGATCTTATGAGGCAAGTTCGTTTGACTGTTGATCCATCAGACAACAACTCATTAACTCTTTGTCCTGAATATGAAAAGATGGTTGAGTCACAACACAAAAAATATCTTGAGGATGCAGAAAAGTTAAAGACTCAAACAGATCAAGCTGCTGATTTTCCAAAACTTGTTTTTGAGAATTGATAATGACTCTTGCAATAGCTGTCGGAGCAGTTATATTTTCTCTTATCGTCATTTTAAGATTTTCTATAGTTGAGGATGATTGAATGGATAATCTTCAAAAAATGTGGGATCAGCAAATGAAGTTCATGGAACTGCTTCAATCTCGCCGCGGTTTTCCAGAGTTTCCCGTTGATATGTCTTCAAAATCTGGACAAAAATTCTTAAAAGGAATTACACATGAATGCATGCATGAATTATTTGAAGCTAATTTGCTTCTAAAAAATTCTAAGGATCATCGAGTGACAGACGTTTCTGAATTCAGCCGTGAAGATTATATAGAAGAGCTTGTCGATGCTCTTCACTATTTTTTTGAAATAGCTATTTGCAGCGGAGTTTCTATACAAGAGCTTTATGAAGCTTATATGAAAAAAGGACAAATTAACATTAGTAGAATTGAAAACGGATATTAAAAATATTTTGATACCCCTTTTCATCATTAGAACCATGATTATCATCTTCTTGTAACGGTGGAAATTCAACAACATTCCATCGTATTCTAAAGGAGAAAAAAATGTTGACTAGGCATTATGGTACCACTCGTGCACCCATGTTTGATTTGTTCGATCCATTTAAGGTTTTCGATGATTTTGAAACCTCTGGTCGTCGTTCAAGATTAGACACTATCGATGAAGAAGGCATCAAAATTGAACTTCCTGGTGTTAAATCGACAGATGTTGATGTGTCTGTCGATGGTAGGATGTTGAAAGTTTCAGGAAAATCTAGGCATGGAAAAGAATTTAGCTATTCATATAGTTTAAAATCTTCCGTTGATGATTCTGGGATTGTCGCAAAACTAGAAGATGGTCTTTTATCGATAACTTTACCTAAAAAACAAGAGAGTTCCACAAGAAAAATTCCTGTTTTATCTACTTAAAGTTGTATTTGATGTTGCTCATGGCTAAAATAATTCTTATTATTTAGCCATTTTTGTTTATTCATAGTATAATTACTTACATTGCTTAAGGTGACATCATGAACATAACCGAAACCACACTTCGTCAAATAATCAAAGAAGAATATCTCCGTATCACACCAGTTTCTCCTGGAGAGTTAATGTCTGAACATAGAGCCATGTATCTTGCAGAAGAATTAATCAATGAAGGACTATGGGACAGCATCAAGGCCATGGCCGCCGGCGGTGCAGCTGCAGCAAAGTCCGTTGGTGGGGCTGCAGCTGGAGCTGCAGGAAAAGCAGCAGGAAAAGTAGCTGGTGCCGTAAGCGGTGCCGCCGACGCGTTAGGAAATGCTGCTAATGCTGTTGTAGGACCGATGGTTAAAGCTGGCGCCGACGCAGCAAAAGCTATTAAAGCGGTAAAAGATGACGCAGTTAAGGCGGCAGCAGCGGCAGCAGCTGAATCTTTAAAGAGTTCAATTCAAGCAAGCTTGAAAACTTCGATTGCAGATATGATTAAGAAGCTTGTAGCGTCTGGAAAAGATGAAGCTACAGCCAAGAAAGAAGCAGGACAATCAATTGGCCCAGCTCTTAGTCAAGCAATAGCAGCTGCATTAAGTCAGTGATTACTTGAATTGAGTGAAAATATTAAAATTGAGAAGGATAAATTAATCATTTAATCGTGTTGTTTGTATATACAAACAACACGATTTTTTTATTATTATTTAAATGTCCCCTGATTTAGATAAAGCGCTTTGTGAGAAGTATCCAAAGATCTTTAAAAATCGTGAGGCATCCATCATGGAAACATGTATGGCATGGGGATTTGAATGCGAAGATGGATGGTTTGATATTATTGACATCATGTGCCATGAGATTCAAACATACATCGACTGGAAATCTCAAAATTTATCTGCAAAAGATTTAGAATCTTTACAAATCGTAGCTGATCAAGTGAAAGAGAAGTATGGTACACTAAGATTCTACTATAGCGGAGGAGATGAAGTCATAGAAGGTATTGTTAGAATGGCTGAGTCTATGACACATAGAACCTGTGAATCTTGCGGATGTCCCGGAGATCCACGAAAAGGTGGATGGATTAAGGTTCTTTGTGATGCATGCGACGATAAGTGGAAAACTTCACAAGGGGTTATTCGGTGCAAATAGGTTGGGCAACTGATATTCACCTGGACATGGCAGGAGATACTTTAGGAAAAGTAAACAGATTATCTTCTCAATTACAAAACTGTGAAGCCTTATTGATAACTGGCGATATATCTGTTTCAAACATGCTTGTTCCTCACCTTTCTATGTTGGAAGCAGTCATAGAAAAACCGATATATTTCGTTTTAGGAAATCATGATTATTATGGATCCAACATAGGAATAGTAAGAAGAAAGGTCACGAATTTATGCAATTCTTCTTCATTTCTAAGATATATGTCCAGCGTTCCTTTTATAAAAATAGAAGAAGGAAAATATATCATCGGCCATGATGGGTGGTACGATACTCAAAATGGAAATCCTTACAGCGATTCTTTATTGATGAATGATTGGATACAAATTGCTGATTTCAATTCTGCAATTCGAGCTTCTTTTGGTGGAAGAACTTTAAATAAAAATGTCATCATAGGGATATCAAAACAGCTGGCTCAGCAATCTGTAAACCATATTGCTAACGCGATTAAAGCTGTGATAAAAAGTAGCAATCATATCGTGATTATGACGCATGTTCCTCCATTTAAAGAGTCATTTAACGCTTCTGAAAAATATTCTGGTATATCGTCGACAGACGTTCTACCATGGTATACTTCAAAAATCATGGGTGATATGTTAATGAATGCTGCAAAAACATATCCTCATGTTAAGTTTACAGTATTGTCTGGCCACGTTCACAGTCATTATGATGATGATTTGTTGAATAACTTAAATGTGAAAGTTGGCAAAGCAATTTACGGCAATCCTCAGTTAGCAACTTCAATATCTGTTTAATTATATAAGGGCGGTTATGAAGAGATCGCTGTTGTTAAATTCAAATGGTGAACCGTTACAGTTCATCACCGAAATAAGGGCCATAAAGTTAGTCTTAAGTGGAAGGGCAGATCCTCAATCTGGTTCTACTGGAGAACCTTCTTATTGGGATGATGAATATAGCACATGCTCAAATGCGTTTAAGCTTCCTGCAGTTTTAAGATTAAAAAACTACATCGTTCGTAAGATTGATAGAAAACCCCCTAGGTTTCAAAAGCGTGTACTGTTTAATAGAGATTCATGGTGTTGTCAATATTGTGGAATCGAATTGACCTATTCTTCAATTACTGTTGATCATGTATTACCAATTTGTAAGGGAGGACCTACAACGTGGTATAATTGTGTTGCAGCTTGCAAAATTTGCAATCGCAAAAAAGGTGGAAAAACATTAGAAGAATCAGGGATGAAATTAAAAAAGAGGCCTGCAGAACCGTCACCACTTCATTTTTGGGATATATCTAAATCGACTGCATGGCATGATGATTGGTCTATTTTCGTGAACGTTTAATTATTAACGTTTTGCATAAACTGCGTTCGAAGTGAATAGTTATGCTAGGAGTTTTTACACATGCGTTTGAAGTTATCTGATTTACAGAAAGTTGTCAAAGAAACGTTGCAAGAAAAAAAGCAATCTGAAGAATTTTGTAATGAGATAAAGAAAGCTTTTGGTCCTTCTGTCGTTATAAAGGATGATTTACAATCTTTAGCAGAAGCAGCAAACGAACGTTTAGATGTAATAGAATACATGGGAAGAGAATCCGTCAATTTTTCAAGAAAAATTGCATTAGCGATGTCTTCTCACGAATCAGCTGAAGTCAGAAAATTCGCCGCGCGCGTTTTACCTGAAAATGCTTCTACAATCTTGCTTTTTGATCCCAAATCTAACGTTCGCTTGGCGGCAGCAAAAAAAGCAAGAGTTGAAGTTTTAGAAGAAGCTGTAAAGAAGTTTCCAAAAGACGTTGCTTTAAAAGATCTTTTTGAAGAAAAAAAGAAAGAAAGCGTTTCAGCGATTGAATCATCCGCTAGACATAAAGATGAAGATACGCTTAGCGATGAGTGGTATGAAGGTGTAGCAAGAAAGTTAATTCAGGATTATTCAAGAACATTAGATACGACATGGCAAGGATCTGCAGTAAAACAATTTTGTTCATCAGTTAGAGCGATGACAAGGCTCCCAGTAGATCCATCTAAGCTAATGGAAAAAATGTCAGAGCTTCTTAAAAAACATGATGAAGCAAGAGAAGAGTATTTAGAGATCAATGAAAATGCAGAACATGCAGGCTCCGAATCGTATGATCCAGTTGATGATATGATGTGTGAAAATCTTTCATCGCAACTTTTTATTGATCGATGCAATGAAGTTTTGAGAATTAAATATGCTCAGCTTCCTGCTTCTATCATGAAGTTCAAGATTCAAGAAGGGTTTACTATCAAACAAATTCCTGTCTCATGCACGCTCCCTCATGGTGGAGCCCCACGTCGTATAGATGAAATTGCTTTAGACACATATGTAAAGAGTTGGAATGATAAACAACGATTAAAGGGCGAGCCATTTGAAATTCGCTGGTCTTCTCATCCTGAATCAATAAATAAGATTACATTCAAGGTAGAATTAAAATGATAAAAAAGAAAAAGCTTTCCGAGTCTATGGAGATGGTTCTTACAGTTGAACCAAATCTATCCGTGATGACAGACAATATGATTGCAGAATGGGGAGGAACTCCTTATGCTGCATTGTCTGTTTTGCTTGTTCATCTCAAGTATCTTTATATTCTTCATCAGAATCATCACTGGACAGCAATGGGTGACCCTTATTATGGAGATCATCTTCTTTTTCAAAGACTTTATGACGCCGTTTTAAAGGAAGTAGACTCTGTTGCAGAAAAAGCGATAGGCCTCGGTTGCACTGGAAACGTCGATCTTCAACTCGTCAATTCTCAAGTCCTTAAACTAATTTGTGGAAGCGGTTCTGCAACGATGATACCCCAGTCATCAGATCTCGCAAAGAAGTCGTTGATGGCAGAAATGAATTTCATCAAGGTTATCGACCACGTAATTTGTTGCTTGCGGGAATGTGGTCTTTTAACTTCTGGTCTTTCTAACATGCTTGAGGGAATTGCAGACGTTCATGAAGGCCACGTATACTTACTGAAGCAAAGAATCTCTAAACCGCTAGTTTAATAACAATCATCGAAGAAATTGTAGTCCGAGGAGTTTATCATGGATTCAATGTTAGCAACAATCATGTACTTTGCAGGAAACTTCGTTCCTGACGGATGGCTACAATGCGATGGTTCCACGTTGAAGATACAAGAAAATACAGCCTTATATTCTCTGCTCGGAAACAGATTCGGCGGAGATGGCATTCATACTTTCAGCCTTCCGAAGATAGCAGATTTAAACGGAGTAAAAGCCATAATTTGTGTTAACGGAATATATCCACCTAGACCGTGAGGAAACAATGAAGATCACAGCTCAGCAACTTAGAAACATCATTAGAGAAGAAGTTCAAAAGACTTCTCTCAAAGAAGGTAGGCTTTCTGTCGTCGATGCAGACTCAGATGAGATGGTTGATGTTATGGTCGAAGAAGGACCTGTACCTTACTCAGTAAGGTTAGAGTTCGGTGCATCTTTTGGCATCACTTTGACCCACGAAGATGCTGAAGAGCTCGCAAAAATGTTGGGAGAAATGGCCCGCATTGCAGGAATGTAATTTTAAAAGAATCGATTTATGAAACTCACAACAAAAAGTTTAAGAAGTTTAATCTGCGAAGTCATCGAAGAAATGGGTCAAGGACAAGAAGAACTTAGCCCAAAACATAAAATGTCTAGAGAAGAATTATTAGGTGCGTTAGCAGACAAAACAGATCCAGAAACAGACATTAAAATTTACAAAACAATTCCTGATCATTTAAAAACAGCTTCATTGGCTGATCTTGAAGCAGAACTTGATGAGTCAACTGTGTATGCTGAAAGAGTATTGGCTATGAATGAAGCTATGTCTCCGATCACGCCTGATGAAGTCGCTGCATGGAAGAGCGGAAATTGGGGATATAATGCTGGTGACAAAGTAGATCATCCTGAAAGTCCTGAACGTTTTCTTCACGGTGAAGATCCTCATGATGATGAAGGTTCAATGGTCAAGTCGCGTCTCTATTCGATGAAGAAAATGGCAGCAGACGTTTGTGAAATTCTTAATCCATCAGATCAGTTACCTGGGTGGGTTCAAGATCACATCTCTGTTGCTCATGAAAACCTTCAGCAAGTTCATGGTTACCTCATGGGTAAAGAACATGCAATGAGCCATGAAGTTATGGAATCAAAGAAGACTCTTTCTGAAGCTCACAATAGAGTCACTAGAGAAGAGATGGACGCATGGATGCGTGGTGATTGGGGATTTGTTTCTGAAGAAAACGAATGATACATCAATTTGTTCTTGGTATATCATTTAATAGATATGCAAAGAACACTATGCTTTGATGACGTCCTTTTAACTCCGCAGTATTCCGAAATTGAATCCAGAAAGAATGTTGATCTATCTGTCTCTGGATTTGATGAACATGAAGCAAAGTTGACACCTTTGCATGCAACGTTGAAGTGTCCTATCATCGGCTCTCCGATGGATACCGTGATCAGTCCTTCTGCTGCTGCTGTTCTAGAAGACTTTGGTGGATTCGGCGTGCTTCATAGGTACTGCACGATTCAAGAGTCAGTAAAGATGTTTCTAGAAACCGTCAGTAAATGTCCAGGAAATCCTGTTCCAAACATCATGGTCGCTGTTGGAGCTACCGGAGATTACCTAGAAAGAGCTCATGCATTGTATGAAGCAGGATGTCGGGCGTTTTGTATCGATGTTGCTCACGGTCATCATTCTTCTATGAAGGCAGCGTTGAAAGAGATGAGGCTCAAATTTGGAGACAACGTCCACATCATGACCGGCAACGTGGCAACGCTAGAAGCGTTTAATGATCTAGCAGACTGGGGTTCTAATTCCATCCGCGTTGGAGTCGGTGGCGGGTCCATGTGTTCAACGCGGATCCGTACAGGTCATGGCATTCCGACCTTACAGTCGATCATGGATTGTGCTAAGTCAGACAGGGACGTTTTTATTGTTGCTGACGGTGGGATTAAGAACAGCGGTGATGCAGTCAAGGCTCTAGCGGCTGGAGCTGACATGATTATGTTGGGTTCTATTCTCGCAGGTCATGATGAATCCCCAGGCGAGCTTATCGATTCACACGGCCTATCATATCAGAACAAACCTCTCGGTATTAGCCTTTTCAAGAAGTTTAGAGGAATGGCTTCTAGAGAAGCACAGATCCAGTGGAGAGGAAGGGTTTCAGTCGTCGAAGGAGAATCGACAACTGTTCCGTATAAAGGTTCATTATCGAACACGATCACTGATCTCCTGGAAGGAATCAGGTCAGGACTTTCTTACTCAGGCGCAAGAACGATCAGGGAACTAAGAACCAAGGCTAGATTCGTCACAATGACAGCACAAGGGGTCCGAGAAAATGGACCCCATGGTAAATGAATCTAAATTACATCATTTTTCTCTAGGCCATTTCGCTGTGGCACGATGCATCATCCATGAAGCCACTGCCACAAGGTTTTCAGTCCAGCCTGATACTTTCTCCATTTTTTTGCGAAAATATCGGCTCCTTTTAAAATCTTCTTTGCGGTCTTCTTGGTTGGACTTTTCTTTTTTTAGCTTCGGTCATTGCACAGCTGCAAGGTTCATCCATGACTAGAGACATCATTCCACATGTTGAACAAATATCTCCAAGATCATCTTCATTCATATCTTTGACGCCGACAGCTCCGATAGTTGTAATTCCAGGCAAGTCTCCAATTTTCATTCCCATCTTAGGTTCAATCGGATCTCCAAACATTTCTAATATTGTTTTTTCTATATTCTTTTTCATGAAATTAAATATTGTCAATACATAGATTATTGGGAATGGAATCTAATATTGCTTCTATGAATATTCTTTTGTACTTCACTGCATTTGTTTTAGGGTGTATTGTCGGTCGTATGACAGGCAAACCAGATCTTGGTGATCCTAGAATAGATCCAAAAGGTTCTTTTTTTAAACCTGAAGCTAGACAAAGAAAGCAAGTTGAAATTGATGAGAAGAAATTCGTGACTAATGTCTCTACAAATTCTTTAGAGAAAAAAGGTAAAGACTTGGGCATTCAAACTACAGTCGATGATGATGTAGGCGCATCAGTTTCTAAATTGGCAATGTTAAAAAAGAACAAGTAGTATATAATTCATCTAGGAGATAAACAATGGCTAAAGGGTTAGACGTCGGTACATCATTCATCGTTCTTGCAGAAGAACAAGATAAAGGAAAAGTTACATATAAGGATTTTAGAGATGCTTTCTATGTGATTAAACCCGCAACGCCGATAGCGACGAAGATGATTGAGAAAGGGTTGGCAGGGAAAGTTTTCGTAAAGGATGCTGACGGTTCATTCATCATCCTAGGAAAAGACGCCATCGAAAAGGCGGTTGAGAGAAATGATTCTGCCAAACGCCCTATGTACAAAGGTGTCGTTTCTTCAAAAGAGAAAGATGCACGCCGCATTTTGACATATATTCTTAAGGAAGTTTCTGGAACGCCTGCAGAACCTGGTGAAAAGTTGGTGTTCTGTGTTCCTGCGCAACCTGTTGACCAAGAAGACGATGACTTCGACGTCGGATATCATGAAGACGTTATCGTCAAACTTCTCACAGAGGTAGGTTATTCTGCCCGAGCAATCAACGAAGCAGAAGCTCTTTGTTATTCTGAATTAGAGAAGGATGACTACACCGGTGTTGCACTGTCTTGGGGAGCAGGAATGGTTAACGTTTGCGTAATGCTCAATGGTGAACCTGTCGTCACATTCTCCACCACAAAGTCAGGTGACTGGGTCGATCGCATGGCCGCGGTTGCAACAGGCGAATCTGACTCTATCGTCCAGGCAGAGAAGGAACAAGGCGATTTTACCATCGGTCAGCCAAACGACAACCAAGTCCTTGCTGCTGTAGCGTCTTACTACGATCGTCTTATTGATTATACGACGAAGCAATTAGCGTCCTCGATGGATGGCCACAAGTCTCTTCCTAAGTTCAAGGATCCTCTGCCAGTTGTCGTGGCAGGCGGAACTTCGAAAGCCAAAGGATTCGTCGATCTCTTCGCCAAGAAATTGGAAGAGAACGGCTTCCCGCTGCCCGTCAAGGAAGTCCGCCACGCCGCGGATCCGCTACACGCAGTTGCCCGAGGTTGTTTGATCGCTGCACAAATAATGTGATTTTTGATTCATTGAAAGAAAGTCTAAAAGTGCCTTCCTTCGGAAAGGCTTTTTCTTTTCAAAATCTTTGCGGTGCAAAACAGCATGCTGTAATGATATAGTGTTACTATGTCAAACAGCAAGAAGGAAATGCGCGGCAGGAGGCCAAATCGGTTCGTCGGTCTCCACGCGCATTCGTAGTTTCCGCCCGGATTTTTTAGTCCGGGCGGATAATATCAGGATTTTCAACATTTGATGGGCTCGACTATCCACAAGAGCACATCGATTACGTCCTAGAGAACGGTATGGATGCCTGGGCTCTTACAGACCACGGCCACATGAATGGATTCTGTCATGCATATCTTCATGCAGAGAAACTGAAGAAGTCAGGCAAGAACTTTAAGTTCGTTCCCGGCTGCGAGATGTATGTTCATCCGGATCTGAAGCAATGGCAGATCGATTTAGACAGATCTCGTGAGAAACCTTCGAAGGATGAATCGATTCTCACGCCTCTCACCGCTGTTGTCGATGGTAATGACGAAACGACTGACATCGGAACTGATGAAGCTGCACTAACGATTGAGAATGAGGATGAGACAAAATCCGGTAAGTACAACGATCCGATCAAACGCAGGCATCATCTGGTTGTCCTACCAAAAACCGCAATTGGTCTACAGAGGTTATTTCATCTAGTTTCTCGAGGTTATTTAGAGGGCTTCTACAGGTTCCCGCGGGTGGATTACGCGATGTTGAAGGAGGCTGCGCAGGGTGGTCACCTCATGGTAAGCTCGGCATGTCTGGGGGGGCCGCTGTCGTATGACGTGTTTTCCAAGGTGCAACGAGTCAAGTTCGACGACCTATCATATAGGCTTCTTGATGATAAGGGTCTTCTAGAGGCAACGCTGCTTGAGATGGGTAACACCTATGACAAGCTAGTCGACGCAGTCGGCCGTGACAACGTGTGCCTGGAGTTGCAGTTCAACAAGCTTCCTGCCCAACATCTTGTCAATCGTGCGATTCTTGAATTTGCAAAAAAGAACTCTCTTACGGACAGGCTCGTCGTGACCTGTGATTCTCATTATTCCAATCCAGACAATTGGAAGGAACGCGAGATCTACAAGAAGCTTGGATGGCTCAATTATCAAAATTTCGATCCGAATATGCTTCCTAAATCAAAGGACGATCTCAAATGCGAGCTGTATCCAAAAAATGCATCTCAGGCATGGGATTCCTACATGACGACGTCTGAAGGCATGGGGTTCTATGACGATGACATCATCTGCGGTGCGATTGAACGAACCCATGACATCGTTCATAATGAGATCGGAGACATTCATCCTAACAAGGAGATGAAGCTTCCTTCGTATGTCATTCCTCAAGGTTTCACTGAGGACAAGGCACTCGTTGATGCATGCAAGAAGGGTCTAGTCTGGCGAGGTCTAGATGACAAACCTGAATACATCGAACGTATCAAATATGAGCTATCAATCATCAAAGGTAAGAAGTTCTCACGATACTTCCTCACGATGAAGGCAATCATGGACCTTGCTCGTGAACATATGCTGATTGGTCCCGGCAGAGGGAGCGCGGCTGGCTCGTTGGTTGCTTACGTCCTTGGTGTGACGAACCTGGATCCGATTGAGTATGATCTTTCCTTTGAGCGATTCCTTAATCCCGCTCGCCAAGGCGCTCCTGATATCGATTCTGACATTGGTGATCGTGATAAGCTCATTGAGCTCATGCGTGAAAGCTTCGGTAACAACAACGTCATTCCGATCTCAAATTACAATACATTTAAGCTTAAGAGTCTTATTAAAGACATTTCAAGATTCTATAGCATTCCATTCGAAGAAGTCAATGCTGCTCTAGCTCCTATTGAAGAAGACGTCAAGAAAGAGGTCTTCAAGCCTGGGGTCGACAAGAATCTCTTCGTCTTGACATATGAAGATGCAATGAAGTATTCAAAGTCGATGCAAGACTTTGTTGCAGCGCATCCTGAGGTTGCAGAACCCATCGAGATTCTATTCAAACAAAATCGATCGCTGGGTCGTCATGCCGGCGGAGTCATCGTCTCTGAGAATGTTGCTGAACGAATGCCTCTCATCCTCGCCCGAGGTGAACCTCAAACTCCGTGGGTTGAAGGCATGCATTACAAACACCTTGAAGAATTCGGGTGGATTAAGTTCGATCTTCTGGGTCTTGAAACGTTACGCATCATTGAACGATGCATTCATTTGATCTTGCAACGAAGGGAAGGTATTGCTAATCCAACGTTCAAGGACATCAAGGCTTGGTTTGATAAGCACATGGATCCAAAGAACATAGACTTAAACGACCAACGAGTCTATGAATATGTCTATCATGAAGGCAGGTTCGCCGGCGTATTCCAATGTACGCAACCTGGTGCCCAGCGTCTTTTCATGAAGGCAAAACCAAAAAATATTGTTGAAATTGCAACTCTAACATCTATTTATCGCCCGGGACCTTTGGCCGCAAACGTAGATAAGCTTTACATAGAGGCAAAAAATAATCCAGAAAAGATTGACTATCAACATCCTCTGATTAAAAAAGTCTTAGAGCCTACATACGGTTGTATCATTTTTCAAGAGAGCGTCATGGCCTTGTGTTCTGTCGTCGCGGGCTTCCCTGAGGAGGAGACAGATACAATTCGTAGAAACATCATGAAACGTTCAGCATCGAAGAAAGATGCGGCTGCGGCAGATGCAAAGAAGGCAAAAGAGGATTTCGTTTCAGGCGCAACAAAGAACGGTGTTCCTGAACGAGTTGCTGACGAGCTATATGAAAAGGTGCTGTTTTTCTCAGGCTATGGCTTCAACGCAAGTCACGCCATGTCTTATGCGATCGATTCTTATTATTGCGCATGGCTTCTAACATACTTTGAAGAAGAGTGGCTCTGTGCATACCTCGAGTCGATGTCCGGTAACGATGAGAAGCGTGCAAAGGCATTCTCTGAGGTGAGGGCTCTCGGTTACAAGATCGTCAACATCGACATCAACTATGCAACAAATAGCTGGACGATTCTTAAAGGTAAGCGATTCATGCCCAGCTTCCTTTCATGTAAGGGAGTTGGTGAGTCTGCGGTAGAAGAAATCATTGAAAATCGTCCATATAAATCCGTAGAAGATATGCTGTGGAATGAAGATGGGTCATGGAAGCATTCAAAGTTCAACAAACGAGCGTTCGAGGCGCTCGTCGCGATTAAGGCCTTCGATTCTCTGGATTGCATCGGTCATGACAGGACCTTCACCAGTCACAAACAGATGAGTGAGATCTTGGTGAACAGGAACAGCGATATCAAGAAACACACGAAGAAAAACCCGACGGTCGGGATGGAAGCGTTCCGCGCGGCATTAATTGAGACGAAGGACATGGATGAATGGACTCGATCTGAGATGGTCGACAACAGCATCAAATACCTCGGATCATTCAACGCTGCGATGCTGATGCCAGATGAGATCTTGCGAAAGCTAGAGTCCAAGAACGTCAAATCTGTCGATGACCTTTCTGACAGCGACATCTACTGGTTCATCGTCTCTGATACAAAACCAAAGAAGACGAAGACAGGTAAACCATACCTCTTGTTGACGATCACCGGTCTCGGTGGTCAGAACCACAGGTTGTTCTGCTGGGGATGGGACGGTGTCACTGAGGTTCAGAAGTACAGCGTGTGCATCGCAGAGATCACTGTGGATGCATACGGTAATAAAACCTTCATGAAGAAGGTTAAGATCTTGGATTCATGAGGTGTAATGTGGGAACCGTTATTCTGTTTGACGGCTCTGATAAGGTCGGTAAGACCGAAATGGCCAGAGAGTTATCTAAGAGATTGTGTATTCCTTATTTTAAGAATGAGTCTGAGTGGAATGCATTTTCAAACGACAAGAACTATTTCATCAACGCTTTGAAGTACGGAGATCCATACTTCTACAACTTCTTAAAGATGACGGGAACTTCGACCATTCTTGATCGATCGTATCCTTCTGAGTGGGTTTATTCTAAAGTGTATGATCGTCAGACCGATCATGAGGCATTGAACCGCATAGACTCATTGGCTGCGTCTATCGGTGTGAAGATCGTCATACCGTATAGAACTTCTTACGAAGGATTGCACGACGATATGCATGACATCGACTCTAAGGCCATGCAAAAGATCTCTGATGCTTATGCAGACTTCATAAAGTGGACGAAGTGCGAGACGCTTCACCTTTGTGTTGATTCAGAAGACCTTGATTGGGAAATGAAGACCATTCTAGATTTTATTGCAAAAAAGGAATAGTATGAAATTAGGCATCAGTTATTGGGGATTTTGTGAGCCATTTGAAGCCTCTAGAGAGGCAAAGACGCCGGATGGTCACAGGTATGGTCGACCGATCATGGTGGATGCATTGACATCCCGCGGGCATGATGTGTATGCTCTTCAGCAACGCCGTGAGGCAGTGCCGTATCCTGGGATTAAGTATGATTCAGGGTTTCCTGACCTTGATGTGTTGTTCATCGAGTGGAGATGGCCGACATATAAGAACTCAGGAACAAAGAAATTTGAGCCTGATCTCGATAGACAAATCGAACTATTGTCACATTATCACGGAAAAATCCCCGTCGTCATCTGGGATTGTGATTACAAGGTGACCCATCAGGATGAGATGGTATGGCCTAATGCAATCATTGCCGATCCTGCATTTGAACCACGAAACTTGACTCGCCGCCGTGAACGTTTGATGTTTTGGACTGACTGGAAGAAACTCTTACCTGTGAATGAGATATCGTTTGAGTATGGATACGTCGGCAATAACTACGAAAGACCCCAGGCATTTGAGAGATACTACTCTCTGCCCGCAGGTGGACTTCGAATTCTAGGAATTCAGACGACCGTGCATGGAAACTGGTTGGAGGTATCACCTGAACGTGAGTCTCCTCGAAGCTTAATTTCATCTCATACGAACGTTGCATTCGCTCCGCGGCTCAACTTCTATGATTCAATGAAACGCTTGAATTCATTCGTGGCCACGACGCACATAACGAAACCAGAGTATGCTCAGAGAGGATTTGCGTCGCCGAGGTATGTTGAAAACATCGTCTCAAATGTTCCAGCTTTGGTACCTGAAGAGTTTTTGGTCTCAGGTTTGTTAGGCAAAGATTGGATCGTTAACGGATCTGGGTCCGTTGTTGAAAAGGTTAGAAAGATTTCTGAAATGACATTGGATGAAAGGACATCATTGATTTGCGAACAAGAGAATAATTTGAAGTCACATGGTGTATTTTCTGTAGATGGAGTTGTAGATTTTCTAGAGTCACTCATTTGAAGGTACAAAAAATGAAGGTATTAATCACAGGTGTTGCAGGTCTCCTCGGGGCAAATTTTTCACGCCATTTGCTCAACAAGGGTTATAAAGTCGTTGGAATCGACGATTTAAGCGGAGGGTATGAAGATTCCGTGCCTTCAGACGTCACGTTTTACCGACAAGACTTGACCAATCGTGGCGCAGTTTCTCAAATCTTCAATAAGGAAAAACCTGATTACGTTTTTCACTTCGCGGCATATGCGGCAGAAGGACTGAGTCCTTTCATCAGGAACTACAACTATACGAATAACGTCCTTGCTTCTGCAAACGTGATCAATGCATGCGTCAACAATGACGTCAAGAAGGTCGTCTTCACGTCATCGATGGCCGTCTACGGAGTCGGAAATCCACCTTTCACTGAAGATCAGCTTCCCACACCTGAAGACCCGTACGGAATCGCGAAGTACGCCGTCGAGATGGATCTGAAGCTTGCTCATGAGATGTTTGGGCTTCGTTACAGCATCGTTCGTCCGCATAACGTCGTTGGAATCTACCAGAACATTTGGGACAGGTATCGAAACGTAATCGGAATCTGGATCCGAAAGGCGATGAACGGTGAACCACTGACCATCTTTGGAGACGGTACTCAGGTCAGGGCATTCTCAGACATCAAGTTCTACATGGAGCCATTTGAGAAGCTGATGGAATCACATGACGGTGAGATCTTTAACATTGGCGCGGACAAACACTACACGATCAATGAAGCAGCAGACACTGTGATTGATGTTGCGAAAGAGTTGGGAATTACTGCTACTAAGGTTCATCTAGAAAAGAGAAACGAAGTCCACACTGCATACTGCGATCACACCAAGGCGCATCGTCTACTTGGCTTCAAGGATGACACTGACCTTCGTGAGACGACAATGAAAATGTTTAAGTGGGCTCTAGAGCAACCGAATCGTCCGATGAAGACGATGGACTATGAGATTGAGAAGAACATGTATTCTTTCTGGAAGAAATGACCATGACAACAACAACGTTTCCTGAAAAGCTTGTAGATAGAGAAAAATTCATTTTTGATCAAGTCGCAGCTGGTAACTTTGCGGCTTCTTGGTCTCCGCTTGAGTACTCGATCGGTGGACGAAACGTCAAACTCAATGTCATGTCTGATGCATTGAAGATTGGAGGAGTAAGAGTCAACGTGTCTGCAACTCTTCAGCAACAGCTTGCAGATGTTTTTGATGCATCACTATTGACAGCTCAGGTCGCAGATCTAATGTTCTTAAATGCTTCGAAGCGTGTTGAGCCATCTCCCGAGCCTATCTCATCATCTGTCAAGTCCATGATCAATCATAGTCAACGAGTCGATGGAATGGTTGGGTCAACACCGTCAGGAATCGTTGCACCTCCAGGAAAACACTGGATCTTGGACAAAAAACTTGAAACTTCTCCTGGAAGGGCTTGCAATTATGGATGGCACTTCGTTGGATCAACATTCAAGGGCATCAAGGGATTTCCATGTGCATCGACTTTTCGTAAGACGGTTGATGGAAAAGCGATCAGCGTGATTCAGCCGAATGCAACTGCTCATGATGCTAAACACAGCGACTATTCTCAGATCTGCCAATTGGTATCACAGCAGTGTTGGGTTGATGGCGTTGAGAGAAAATTTTCTGAGCTGTTGATGGATCCCTTGTCTGCGTCTCTTGTCAACTCTACCGGTGCCTTAAAGTTTGATAGACAACCCAAGGTTCCGCTAGTCATCGGTGTGAAGGTCTCTTTTCCTGTCATCGTCATCGTTTGAGGTTCATATGCCGACATACGAATATGTTTGTAAAAGTTGCGAGCACTTGATGGAAACTGTTCAATCTATGAAAGATGATCCGTTGAAGACATGTCCAAAATGCAATGAAGACAAGCTTGAACGTCTGATATCAGGAGGAACTAGCTTCACATTGAAAGGTGGCGGATGGTACAAGGATCTGTACTCTAGTCCGAAGCCTGGTTCTTCAGATTGAACTTGCAACCTCTGGACACGTTCCTGCTGGTCCTAGCTGCTGGATGAGAAGGTTTGAACAAGTTGTGTATGTCTTCATCTTCCTTTGACATGAACACGGGCTTCACCTCACCCGTTTCACTGTTAAAGATAATGTTGTATCCACCAGGGCCCAACGTCAGTGGAGATGTCACCTTTGAGAGATAGTCGAATCTGCCTGCAGACGACATCTCTTTATCGAACCATTCTTCTAGAACGAAGTTTGAAACACTAACGTTGCTACCGCTGATGTGTAGCTCATAGCTCATTCCTTCAACGGGATCGCACAATTCAACCGCAACAAATGTTTCATCTCCTCTGTTTGCCCACATGTTAATGTACGGATTGTAGAACGTTTCTAAGATTTCGTGCGATAACACGACGGAAACAGACTTACCTCCGGTCATCATACTGCCTCCATTGTCCAGTATTGGCCTCACGAAGACTCGTCCCCAGACCTTTCCATTTGCGTCTTGAGAATGATACCCAAGAGCGTTTGCTTGATCCGCGTTGTCCATGATGATCATTTGATATCCATCATCTCCACCTGTTTTAACGTCCCATGGAATTCTCTCTAGCAGAGGTGCTGCATGCTGTTGTAGCTGGATTTTGCATGCTTCAACCATGAGTTGAAGTTCTGGATCGGTGACTCTAGCAGACTGATTGATAACGTTAAAGATTCGCATATTTTTGATGATATAAGTAAGTGAACTTTGTTGAAAGTCAATGTATTATTAATTGAAACATGAAAATAAAGAGAGCATTGTTGACGGGCGCTGCCGGCTTCATCGGAAGCAATTTGGCAGCTGAGCTTCACCGCCGCGGGATAGAATTTGATTGTGTCGATGACATGTCAAACGGTCAGTTATCATTTTTGCCTCTTCAGCTGCAAAGTGCATTGACAATCGCTGATTTTTCAGACGATGCTATCTTACGAAAGATCGAATCAAAAGTTTACGATGTCGTATTTCATATTGCTGCGGTACCACGAGTAAGTTATTCTGTAGAATATCCTCTATCGACGAACGACACGAACGTCACCAAGACTCTTCGTTTAATGAATTCTTGCAGAGGTAACATTCTGCGCTTTGTGTTTGCTTCTTCTTCTTCAGTATACGGAAACACAGAAGTGCTGCCTACACCGACAGATTGCACCAAGTCTCCGCAATCTCCTTATGCGCTACAAAAATCAATCATTGAAGATTACTTGCGGTTATATCACAAGCACTACGGTCTAGACTCAGCCTGCCTTCGATTCTTCAACGTCTTTGGTCCTCATCAACTAGGCGGATCTCCGTATGCTACCGTCGTTGGATCCTGGTTGACTGCTATCAAAAGCGGCACTTCTATGAGATCAGACGGCGATGGAACACAATCACGAGATATGTGCTATGTTGATAATGTCGTTGATGCATGCATCAGAGCAGGAGAGGCTGACGGAGTTCTGGGCGCAGAATGCTTGAATGTCGCTTGTGGTGATCGAACAACAAATAGAGAAATACTGAACTACCTCTTATCCATATACCCAGAAGCAAAATACCATCATGCTCCATGGCGTCCTGGAGATGTGATGCACACTCTAGCTGACATCTCAAGAACGACTCAAGTCATAGGATACGTTCCATTGGTCAAGTTCTGGGAAGGGCTTGACCGTACTGTCAAGTGGTATGAAGCAAATTGGGATTCAATCAAGCAAATGAATCTAAAGGCATGACATGAAAACCTATAACAACTTCACAGAAGCATACGTCGACATCCTAAAAGACGTCTACACAAAGCCAGAGTTCATTTCATCACCACGAGGTATGCTGGTCAAAGAGAATCTGGGATATCAGTTTTGTATCTCTAATCCGAGGAACAGAATTCCTTACGTTCCAGGCAGGGATACATCAATTCATTATTTGATCGCCGAACTTTTGTGGTACCTCAGCGGAACGGATTCCGTTGAATGGATCTCAAACTATTCTGCATTCTGGCCGAAGATCTCTGATGACGGCAAGACGGCGAACAGTGCCTATGGCGCAAGAATCTTTCGATCTCATGACCGGATTGCCGGTGACATCAATAAGAGTTGGTCACAATGGGGTTATGTTGTAGAAGAACTGAAGAAAGATCCTGATTCACGTAGGGCAGTGATTCACATAAGGTCTCCTAAGGATTCACTGCTAGCGAATCTTGATGTGCCGTGTACCTTATCTCTTCAGTTCTTCCTTCGCAATGACAGGGTTCACATGATAGTCTCTATGAGATCATCAGATGTGGTCTTCGGTTTGACGTATGACGTTCCAGCCTTCACGCTTTTTCAGGAACTTCTTGCTCTTCAACTCACCCATGAATTAGGCAGGCCTATAGGCCTAGGAACATACACACACCTAAGCGCTTCTCTTCACATCTATGAGAGGCACTTTAAAATGGCCGAAAAAATACTTGAGGAAGATAAGAAACAGGATTATTTAAACATTTTGCAGATGCCTCGAATGCCTTCCATTCCTTCGTTACACCGCATGATGTTGATTCAGGCCGACCTGCGAGCTGCGATCAACGTAAAGAGAGTTCTTGAGATTGTTGAAGACATTCCAAACAGCGTCGAACTCAAGGATGACTATTGGGTAGACTGGTGCAAGGTTCTGGCATCGCATAGGGCGATGAAGTTAGGAGATGCTGATGCAAGCGAAAATATTCTTTCAAGCACAACGTTTGAAGGGTACAAATATTTCATGAAAGGTAAGTCATGAATATAACCAATCCTGAGTTTATTATCTTCTGTGGTCCAATGTTCTCCGCAAAGACAAGCATGCTTCTTCTGACTCTTGAGAGATACAAACACCAAAAGAAGAAGTTCATCGTCTATAAACCCACGATAGACGACAGGTACTCTAAGGACCAGGTCGTATCGCACGGCGGTGCAGCGATATCAGCGGTCATAGTAAAAGATGGATCTGACATATTAGAACACCTTGCAGAACAAGACAAACAACCAGACGTCGTCGCAGTTGATGAAGCGTTCATGATCCCAGGAGTATCAGACGTTCTAGTGTATCTTTTTAAGTTAGGAATCACGGTCGTTGTTTCTACGCTTGATCTATCCGCTGCAGGAAAGACCTTTGATGAACCTCAAAAGATGATGCCGTGGGCAACAAGAATTGAAAAGTTATCATCTGTATGTACGGTATGCGGATCAAACGCCCACTACACTCATAAGAAATCAAACAGCGAAAACGAAATTGAAGTCGGCAGCGATGAGACGTACGAGCCTAGGTGTTTCTCTCATCACGCTGTTATCAATAACAGGATCATAACGCATGGGTGATTCGAATGACCGCCGAGTACAAAAGCTATCTGTTTTCATGAAAATGTGCAGAGAGCTATCAACCTTATCATATGACCCAAAATACAAGGTTGCTTCTATTATAATCACGTCAGACTATCGTGAAGTCTGCGCAATCGGGTATAATGGAAGTTATAAGGGTGGACCTAATGAGCGCGTGTCTCTTGCGACAGGTCAGTCGGGATTTCTTCACGCAGAAGAAAATGCCTTATTCCACCTATGTAAACCCTATGAGTTGAGAGGAGATCTCTTGATGCTGTGCACGCACAAACCGTGTTCAATGTGCGCAAAAAGAATTGTAAACAGCGGAATAAAAAAGGTTATTTTCGATTTTGACTACATCGATAAAGAGGCTGAAACGGACACAATTTTTTCGATGACAGGAATGGCATGCGTAAAATTTGATGATCTTTTGCAGAATCCAGACGCTATCGTTAAGATTTGAGTCGAGATCGATAATTACTTAACACTGGAGTCGTCATGATACAGAAGCTTACAGAGAGATATATCATCGATCTCATGCGAGAAGAATGGACAAATAAGGTCCAGTCACTTCTCACGGAAAAGAAATCAAAGAAACCAGTCGACAAGGACAAGAAAAGAGGGAAGAGAAGACTACAAAACTCTATAGATGTTGATGGTGATGGACAACCTGAGATGGTCATTGATCCTGGATTAAGGATCACATGTAATAGTGGACCCTTCAAGGGAACTGACTACACCATTGTTAGCGTTGATGAGGGTGCTCAACAAGTTAAGTTGAGCAGATCTAACCTGCAGGGTAAGATGGTGTTTTTGACTGTTTCATTCGACGAGCTAAGATCAAATTATACAATGTGAGAAAGCGATGAGCAACATGAACAACAAGATATTCGACGGCAATTTAGATAGATTGCTCAAGCAAACTGTAAAAAGCGCTCTTGCGCATCACACTGCTGACCTTCCTCAACCTGAAAAACTAGATGAGGCTTACGTCGCTGAACCAAAGACTTTCAAGCAAGTCTCTGAGTTTTCGACTCAAAAGACGAAGGATGCCCACTCTGATCTGTACAAGGGTTATGTAGAGACGTTGAACAAGATCTCAGCAGAGATGGACACTGTCGATCGTTCGTCTGCGGATTCCAAGCACTCTGCATATCGATCAACGAAGCTTGATGAAGTGTATAATCTCAATGCAGTATGGCTTCACGAGTTGTACTTTGCGAACAGCTTTGATCCTCATTCTGAGATCACGATGGATTCTCTTTCATACTTGAGATTAGAGCGTGACTGGGGTACATTCGAGAACTGGCAAAGGGATTTCATGGCATGCGCAATGTCAGCAGGGTCCGGTTGGGCAGTGTGCGGATACCACACATTCTTGCAGCGATACGTCAATACCGTCGTAAGTCATCACAGCGGTGATATCATGTTAGGACTCTATCCAGTCATCGTCGTCGACATGTGGGAGCATGCCTATTATCGTGACTACCTGAATGACAAGAAGAGTCATCTCATTGCACGTATGAGAGAGTTTAACTGGGATGTGATCGAAGACAGATTCAAGAAGGCTGAGTCGATGGCTCAGGTATTAAAGGTGAAGTGATGGCTCTTACTCCTAAAGCTTTAGAAAAGTTGATCAAAGAGCAAATCCGTTCTGTTTTAAAAGAACAGATGGGTATGGTGGAAAAACAACCAGATGACTCTCTAGACCAGCAGATAGACGATCTATTGGTCGATTATGAGTCTGATGCCAAGATCAAGAAGAATGAAGGATTCGATTTTCGCTCAATGACTCGTCGTTTCCTGACAATGCCTCGGACCCTAGCAGAGGCAGAAGAAGGTGCTCAGCCTCCTGAAGAAAAGAAGAAGCTTGCTCTTGATGACATCGATCTAGAAGAATTTGCGACTAGCGTCGTCAGGTTGATCGATAACTATGATTCTTTGCTTGAGGTAAAGAACACGATCACCCGCCGCGCCATGAACTTTTTGTTTGAAAACTATGATCCTACCGTTGTAAAACAATTTCAGGTCATCCTAGAAGACCAGCATGACATTGTGCCAGGTAAGTCTGATGCAGAGCAAGAAGATGAGAAGATTTCTCCTCCCGCAATCGGTTCTGGTGGCATGCCGAACAAGGTGTAGGAAAAAGCTTGATTCGAACAGACATATTACACGATAGAAAGTGCATCCACGTCAAGTTAAAGAAAGACGTTCACTTAAAATTGCGTGAGAAGCTGTTTCAACATCAGCTATCGATGCAATCAATATTTGATGAGTTTGCCAGATTGATCATACATGACGATAAGAGGGCATCAAAGATCATTGAAGAGCTAGTCATTCGTAAGGCAAAAGAGCAACTTGAAAAACCTGAGAAGAAGCACACTTCATATGCGCGTGGAACAATTAATGAACTAGATCACAACACGTTGTATAATATGATCAGCTCAGATGACTCAAGAAAAAACAGATCAGCCGAAGACGAAGACGAAGATGAAGCTGTTTGATTACATCCTGGAGTCATCAATCAAATCTTCAAAGACAATCATCGGCATAGTGAACGAGCTGATCATTCTTGCTGATGATGTCAATAACCTGCGAGCTTCATTGGTTGCGCTGTCTAAAGTCATTCAAATGCAGCAGAACACGATAGATGAGATCTACAAATTCATAGAACACTCTGCAGCTGCAAAAAAGAATGACATCACGTTACCTCCGATGCCATCAGAAAAAAAAGATAAACCGAATTGAGGAATTATGTTACTGATTTTATCATCATTTTTTAAGAAGATCTCGACATTCCTAAAGACATATTGGCAGTATATTGCTGTGTTCTTTGCAGGTGTTGCTTCGGTATTATGGGCCAGACGAAAGCCTATCACAGATGATTCTAAAGACACATGGGATGCTCACGATAAACAGCTTGATGCAATCAACGACGTTCGTAAGGATGAGAGAACGAAAACTGACGCTTCAAACGAAAAGCTAGAAAGGGATCTTGCTACGGTTGAACGTCAGTATGAAGATCACAAGAAAAATCTTGACGAGAAGAAGAAAAATGAAATCAAGTCCATTCTAGAGAAACATCAAGACGACCCTGTCGCGTTAGCGAAGAGACTATCCGCAGCGACTGGTTTCAAAGTAATCATGCCTGAAGAGTGAAAAACATGAAAAACAAGATCATAGCATCAATTCTAGCAGCTTCGATGAGTTTATCATCAATCTCTTTTGCTCAAGAAGAATACAATCCTGATCCTGACGGCGAAGATTATCCTCGTAATCCTTCTGCTCTGCCCCTAACGCTACCTGAAATTCCTGATCCATTAAAGAATGAAGCAGACGTTGGAGAAGCAGTGTCTCCCATGAGGAAAGGGCAGGTTGCACCATTCACAGGCCTGTTGTTTTCTCCTGCTGCCACCGCGACTATTATAGCCGAGATTGAATCGAAGCAAGACGAGATTGATCTAGAGGTTCAACGAGCAATTTCTGAAATATCAGTACGTCATAACCATCAACTTGATATCATTAGAATTAGGAATGAAGCTGATTCAAAGATCGATAAACTTCGAATTGATGATCAAAAGAGAGAGATTGACCGCCTTAACCTTCGATTAAAAGAAGAAAGAGAAGATCGGCCCAATGTCCTTGTTTGGACCGTGGTCGGCGTCGGGGCTGGAGTCATTCTGTCGACTTTAACCGCTGCGGTCATCGTTTCTGTGACTCAAAATAATTAGAACGGAGGATGTTATGGTAGCATTGAGCAAAGAAAAAAAGAGTGAAACGAAAGTTCCTTGGTGGTGGATGAGAAACGACAAGGGTTCTCAATCTGTGTCGGTGACATTTGCAGCGGTGTCTTTTGTGGCGACGACGTTGGTGTACCTTGGATCTGCATTTGAAAAGATAGGGCCTTTTACTCTAAAAGCTTTCGACGTTTCAGCTGCCGCGACTTATTTCATTCCAGTGTTGTCTTTGTACTTTGGACGTAAGTTTACAGATGCAAAGTACCAAGTTCCTCAGCAAAACAGCGGTGGCGAATAATACTTATCGACATTCGACCATGCGCAAAGTCATAATATCTGAATCATCGCTGAGGGGTTTGTTGCGGGAGATGATGGATTCTCCTGTTAACATCAACCCTGTCGTCGATCCACAGGCGGCAGAAACTGATCCGACAAATCCAAACTTCATCCCTCATGATAAGATGGAACTCATGTCTGCTATTCGAGCCCTTGTAGCTCCAGTCGAAGACGATGAAGTCCCCCAGATATATGTGGCGATAAAAGACGCTGTCGAGGAAGATGCTGCTGAAGAAAAGGAAGATGATGAAATGAAAGACTCAAGGTTCGCAGAGGTAATAATTCGTCAAACGATCAGAAATTTGCTTAGAGAATCATTTCTTAACGAAGAAACTCCTGCAGAAAAAAGAGCTCGAATTGCTCAGCAATCCGGAATCAAGGTGACTAAGGCAATCAATCCAGGCGATGTTGCAAAATCAGCTCTTGAAAAGTTTGTTGCAGGAGGTGGTCAAATCACTAAAGGACCGGGTCCTTCAGCAGAAAAACCAGTTAAGCCGCTCGAGCCATCTAAGTCTGAGGCTCAGTTAGAGATTGAAGACTTGAAGGCTCAACTTGCTCCTGCTATGGAGATTATTAACGGTATCCCAACTTCGTATTTCGAGGCTTTCAATAAGGCTTATGAAGCTGTCAAGATGGAAAATGATGCTGCTGGGCCTGACGACGTCGTTGATAGCAATCAGTTCAGCAATCTTTTTAAGAAAGCAACTGGTACGACATTTAAGCAATTCCTAAATGAGATGGGTGAATCTTTGATGGGTGCTTTGGGAAATCTTACTGGTGATTTTACGACCAAGGACATTCAAGCTGCATTGGCCGCAGAAGGTATAGACGTAAGCGCTAGCATGCTTGAAAACAAAGTCTATCAATCAGCGCTTGCAAAAGCAGTGTTTTTGAAGCAAGCTCAAGATTTGGGATCTTTCCCTGAAGACATAGAGAGACCATCCGTCTCAGACTTTGCAGCGTGGCTATACGGGTCCATCGATTTAGATGAAGATCCTGATGTGACTGACAATGACGCTAGATACATGCTGGCTGTTATAAACAAACCTCAATTTAAGGGCCCCGCTAGAAGAGAAGATATCATCAAGGCTGGTTTTGACTCAGCTAGTGATGATGATGTTTGGGCAGAATTCATGGACTGGTGGGACAGCAAGTGATATATGCACCATCATTCTCCCATCGTAGCTGCGGTTCAATTTGCTCCTGAGCTGCTTGAAGTTCATAAGAATCTCGGAACAGCAGTTCAGCTTGTTCATGAGGCGGCCGCCAAAGGAGCAGGCGTCATCGTCCTGCCTGAGATGGCAATCAGCGGATACGCACTGAAGGATCCTGTTGAGGCAATGGAATGTGCTCAGACTCGTGATGGATACCAAACTCAGGCATTCAAATCCATCGCTGAATGCTACAACTGTCACGTCGTTTTAGGATATGTAGAGTTGCATGAAGGAAACTTATACAACTCTGCCGTTGTCATAGGTCCACGAGGAATTGAGGCAAATCATCAGAAGCACAATCTCTGGGGGAACGATTATCTTTGGGCAACACCGTCAGAAGCCATCAACCCCGTGACCGTATCCCGGGCAGGAAGACTAGGCGTTTTGATTTGCAGAGACTCTAACAACAACTACAGAAACTCATACAAGTTCTATAATGAGAACAATAGGTTCTATCGACCTGGATCCGTCGACACGATTGCTCTGTTGACGAACTGGAGTGGTGAGTATGGGTATCCAGACAGCTGTTGGGTCGACCTTGCAGAAGAGACAAGGTCGAACGTCATCGTCTCAAACAGGGTCGGCGATGAGCGTGATCTTCGATTTAAGGGAGGATCTTGCGTCATCGATAGAAACCGAAAGGTGTGGTCAAACGGATCCTCATTTACAGAAGCAGCCGTCGTCGGTGGACTCGTCTTGCTGTGAGAAAAAAAACATGAAATTGTCAGAACTACATCGTGAATTTATCGAGAGGTCGACCAGACCAATCATCTCATACGATGTACCCATCAAGGTCTCCAATCAGCAAACTCCGATCATCGCAGTTGAAAAGTGGAAGGTCATTGACAAGCAATTGACCAAGAAGTATTTCTTCGAATCTTACGAAGATCGTAATCGTTTTTTGAAGTCGATCCTAGAGTATGAGACGCAACAGGGTCACCATGCTTCTCTTAAGATTGATGAACTAGTCATTGAGATTTCGTTGGTGACGAAGGATGTCGGCAAGGTGACTGAGCTCGACAAGTCTTATGCAAAATATGCAGATGTAGTTCGTAGAGACCTGGTTTATAATCCTACGAATGAATGATTCAAAAATCATGATGAGCCAGGAGCTTCAAGGGTTGATTCCTGACCTTGAAGGCGATGATTTCAACTACGGAACAAACTCTGTCGTTCACTTTGAGATTGCAGGACGAGATTCTCCATTTCATGGACCTCTTGTTGGTTTCTCGTTCAATGACAGGTTGAAGGTTGAGCTGAGGACAACGCCTGAAAAGGCCTTACAATTTTGTAGAAATAAAGATGTTGTAATATTTGATTTGATTAAGATCATTTATTGCAATGAATCCTTGTCATTCGATGGGCCTTTCAAGATTCATAGAGCCAAGGTTCATGATGTGAAGCAAAAAGATCAAGTCTGCACGTTGCGGCTATCTTTCGTTTCGGTAGCAAAAGAGTGAAGGATATTTTCCTTCGCAGCTTCATATTTAGTTGAAGGAGTGTGTCATGGCACGCGAAGACGAAGAAGAACAAGTTTTTACATTCGACAAGTTTATGGACGACATCTTGATCAAGGAGTCTGTTCGGTCTCCTGTTCTGACTGAAGATACCCCTCAACGAGAATACGTGAAGAGGTATGCAGAACGTGCGGTCAATCGAGTCAAGTTCGAGAGGGTGAAGTGATGCCTAGGATCGATATCATCGACAACAAGGTCGCATTGAAGGACTTTTTGAACAACGTGATCAAGGAGTCTTTGACTGCTCGCCGCATCATCTCAGAACAAGAGAATGAAGAAGAGACTCTAAAGTCAGGTAACGTCACCCTTGATGACGTGATCGACAAGATGAACACGATTCGAGCCGGAAAGTCTTTTAAGGATGAAGAGATCAAGTCTGCTCTGCAGAAGTACTTGGACGATCTGGACGATGCAGAGAAAACAGCACTCTTCGCTTTCTTGAAGGGAATCGCGCAAGTTGTCGGCGGCGAGGTCGAAGGCACAAAAGCCATTGAACCGAGTGATAACCCTGCCAACGTGAAGATGGAGAAGAAACCGACGACTCAACGAGTCTCTATCAAGCCAAACGTCATCAAGAAGCCGTCGGGCCCGGCGACCCCTGCCGGAGGTTCTCCATCGAAACCTGTTGAGGACACGACTCCTCCTGTTCCAATCTCGCCAAAGAAAAAGTGATTGTCATTTTCGTCGGGCGGCATGTATAATCATGTCATGGAAAATCCAGACATCAAATTCATCACGCTGCCCAACGGAATGACCTTAGAAATATCCATGTACCCTGGCTTCCTAGAGAAGCTTCAGGAGCATTTCAAGCTGCAATCAGTATCTGAAATCGATGACGATCACATTCGCATGTATATTTATGGTGCGTTTAAAGGTGCAATAGACAAGCAAGAGTATGGTATTATCTAATAGGACGTTGAAAGAGTTCATCAGGCTCATCGTTGAATCGAAAGCGAAAGACGCCCATCTGGCTGATGGACGGGTCGTCGAATGGGGAGCCAGTGAGCACATCAATGAGCTTGTTCAGCAAATCGCTGAAATTCAGCGTAGAAAAACCAGGCACTCTCGTGGATCTGCAGCCAGGGCTGATTATGCCAAGGTTGAAGCACGTCTCAGGGCAGAACTAAGATCTGCTCAGAAACATGCTGATCGACGAGGCAATGAAATCATCACTGAAAAAGAATAGGAACACACAAACATGGGCGGTGCAGTCGGTCACTTGATGCATCTTCATGACGATCTCGATCTTCGGTTCGAGGACATCATCGACATTCTTGAAGACGCTTCCCGCGGACAGCTTGAAAACGTGACAGAGAAGTTTGATGGTCTAAACCTCGTATTCTCATGGGACATTGAGTCGGATTCTCTTCGAGTCGCCCGCTCAGCCGGGGACATCAAGCGAGGAGGCCTCGATGCAACATCACTCGCGACCAAGTTTTTTGGTAGGGGAGACCTGGCGACGGCATTCAACTCTGCATTTGAGTTGATCAGCGGTGCAGTGCTACCTCTATCATCACAGACGAAGAGCGACGTCTTCGGCCGGGGGACCAGGTTCTGGTACTCGATGGAGATCATCTCGAAGCAGAATCCAAACGTGATCGCTTATGATCACGATGCGATCGTCCTACACGCTTGGCCGACGTTCGATGTCGATCATGCTGGTCAACCGACCATGATCAATGATCCTGAGCGGTCGAACAAATTGATCTCCGCGCTCACGCCTCGGCACGTAGGGTCATGGAAGATCCTGGGTCCCTCCATGATGAAACGGAAATCACGGATAGATACCAACGATCTTGATCGTGCAACGTCATCGATCATCTCAGAGATGATGAAGTGGGATCTCAATCCAGGATCGACCCTTCGAGATTACGTCAAGGTTCAACTGAAACTTGAAGTCGACATGATGAAGCTTCCCCAGCAAATCAGATCGATGATCATCGACAGGTGCATGGGCGACCATGGATCGCCGACCCTGGTTGACATCAAGAAAAATTCAAATAAATCGGACCATGGAACAATCATCGAATTTGTCAAGGCATCTGAGAAGCATCTGAAGAGGTATGTTCGACCGATTGAGATTGCCGTCGGGGATTTTGCAGAGTCCCTATTGAGAGGATATACATCATCGCTGATCGATGATCCGATCGCTGAAGTGGTAAGGATCAGAGAAGAGACTCAACGAGCGATCTCTGCAATTGAATCCTGCAATGACGAAACAGCTAGACAGATCCTACAAGCGCAGATGCAGAAGCTGAAGTCATCTTCTCGTGTCACGACATCGATTGAGGGAATCGTGTTCATCCGCGGAGGGAACGCATACAAGTTCACGGGAAGCTTTGCACCTATGAGCCAAATCCTGGGATTGTTTAAATACGGTAGAGGTGGAGTTAAATTGCAAATGGATTCTTGTCGTTGATATTTACCCATAGCATGAAGATCCAGAAAGACTCTACTCTAAGAACTTACATTCGTAGCATCCTGCACGAGGGTAAAGAAGGATTGACGGGCGCGGTCATCATGAGGCGTGATGCCCGCAAGCAAAAGATGATTCAATACCTTCAAAACGAACAGCCCTTTACGTTGTCAGACGGCCGCAAGGTCGTCATAACTCCTGATGATGCGAACAAACTCATACAGACCATTGAATCAGGTAGCGGCGACGCATACAATGCTGCATTTTCCAACAAGAGCGACAAGATAAGCGCCTACGTTCTAGATGCAGACGGCAACAAGAAACCGATACCAGACTCACCTGGTGAGTTCGAAGAGATCATAATAGACAAACCCAGCATTCTTTCAAAGACTCAAGACTTCGGTGGTCGAGGTGGTAAGGAATCAGCTGCTGAAAAAAATGAGTCTGGATTCGCAAACATCATCAATTCTTTGACTCAAGATGGTGAATCTCCAATCAATGTGAAGATAGGTAACGCTTCCTTTTCTGGCGTGACGAGTGCAGACCATGTGGGCGGTAAGAAGGCTCCTGATGGCATGTCTTCAAAATCTGATGTGGTCTTAAACACCAGCGAAGGACCGATAGGATTGTCATTCAAGCTACCTTCTGCTGAGTATTACCTGTCAGGTGACGATCAGCTAGCAGACTTCATCTTACCGATACTTGACATGATCGATGCACAGAAGTCAAAAAATTTGAGCATCGCCAAAAACGTTTCTACGAAAAAAGGGTCCGTCCTACAAAACGCAATAGTGTCTGACGAACCGATCTATAGGACCGACGATTCAGGAAATGTGAAGAAGGATAAAAAAGGAAAACCGATCGTCGCTAGAAACTCAGGAGAGCCTGTCGATCTGTGGTTTGAGATACCTGAGGACATTGCATACAAGGCGATCGCAGGCGTTTCTGATGAAAACAAGATCGACTACATCGTCAAGGGAAACATGGATGCTCAACCGAAAGATTTAGGTAACGATACCTATGCATGGTCCGCCAGCATTCTAGACGCTAGGGACAAGGCGGCTCTCATGAAGAGCATCAATCAAAATGATAGACCCGTTGGACTCATCAGACATGACGTTGAACGAGGAGGAGGTTTGAATCGCCGCGGGCTAAGACCAGCAGTCGTGTCTTACTCCAGGGCAAAGTCCTCGAGCGCGGTGTCCATCGATGATCTGATCAAGAATGAGATTCCTCAATTCGGTGACATACAGCTACGACAACCGAAGGCATTGAGAAAAAAAGCAGAAAAGGAAGCAGCGACGCCTCAACCTGATCAATTGTCAGCGGCAAGAGCCAAGAGAGCAGCTTCTCGTCCAGAAAAGCAAAGAAAGAAGCTCTAGGATCACGTTCGTTTTAGAACGTTCTCTGGAATCCACCCGCGGATTCCATTTGATCCAATGAGCAATGACGTCCACCACGTCATTCCATGTCCTAACTTAGACTCTATCACGATGCAGACGTCCCGCGAGGCCATCGTTGAACACCTTTCAAAAGTATATCCTGGTCCTTCTCTCAGGACGACAGGAAACGTTTTTTCGTATTCAAGTCTAACGAGTTGTCCGGGTCGAAACCTTGGATCATTCGCTGTCATCAGTCTGCGATCTCGTCTACGCAACCCCACTTGATTGCATCCTTGGCATTCAAGTACCAATCTTGTTTGCCTTTATAGACCTTCTCCAATTTTTCTTTTGTTATCTTGGTGTTTTCTAAGGTCATTTCTTCGATCATTTTCTGGAGGCGTTTCGCCTCAAAGAGTTCTTCTTCAATGTCGGCAACCTTGCCCCAAATTCCTGAACTGACTTGATGGTACATCATCGTTCCGTGCTTATGAATTGACCTGTGCGCACCGTGGATTGCGATCATAAATCCGCATGACATCGCACATCCAGTGACGATAGTGTTGACAGGTGTTCCTTTTGCCTTCATGATCGACAGGAGTCCGAAACATTGGTACACAGCACCTCCGTACGAGTCGATGTGGATGTTGATGGGTTTCGGTGCGTAACTAAGCCCATACAATGGGTATAATTTTTTCAAAAAACTCATCGTGCTCGCGGATCTCAATGATGGTCTTCGATACATCGTTGATCTTGTCTTGATCGACTTGATGAGCAAAGAATATGTTCCTTGAATGAGGTTTTTTTAGGTCTGCCATCCCTAAATCGTATTACACAGAACGTTGATGTATATTTCATTTAATCGTACGTAATTGCCTCAGGTTGACCCATCCGATGATGTCACCTTGGGAGCAAATCAGCACGCCGATCAAATTGCAATCTGGAGGTTGGTACACCCTCAGAACGCATGCGGTCTCCTGTTCCTTCAACACGCCGACGATGTTCGGCCAGAACTCGCGATCTGTCTCAGGAAAATCATCCCAGCTCGACCAGATCACCAAACATCTAGACGGCCCAAGGTTATAAGGCGTGACTAGATCTCCAGGCATTGGAAGATCCGTGACGTCGATCACTTCTTATTCTTCAATATCTTCATCGACATGTAAATTGTCAAGCTCGATGATGAGCCTGATCAACTCGCTCGTCTCTAGAGCACGTTCTTTTGAGTTGCTCTTTAAATGGCGGATCCGTTCGTTCGACAAATTGATCTCTTTAAGAAGAGATTCTTGCTTGTTCTTCATGACGTCACCTGTGTCGACATTAAATATTCGTTAGAGAACTTAAACGCTTTTCATCCATATCGACGGAACGTGGCCCACGATGCCGCCGTTGGTTAGCAGCTTCAACCAACAGTTGTCTCCGTCAGCATCATGGGCTATTTCTAGAATGATTCCTATGTCGCCTTTTTGCAAAAAACGATCAATACGCTTTACGTCATCGTTCTTTAATCTGTACATCTGCCGTTCAAGACCAGAAAAGTCAGCTATGACAATTTGACCTAGGTAAAAAAATCGCATGGATACTAAATTATCTTATGCAAGATTTTTTTATGATGATCTTAAAGCGATTGGCTAACTTCTTGAGCAAGGTGTTCTTGTTCTTAGGAGTTATGTCCAAGACGTTAGAGATGTTGTATCTGTGATCAATAGTCTCCGTAGTCACCTGAGTCATAGTCGTCAGGATTGTACGGAGCATCTGTGTCATCATCCAACGTCTTGATCGTTCCTTCATACTGAGACAAGTCTTCAAGGTCTATTTTTTGCGGTTCTTCATGAGAATATCCGTCACAAGTCGTGTCAAAATCAGATATGTCAGTAGGTGCGATGATTTTGTTCAACACTTTGTCTTCTTGCATGGGTTCTGGATGAGGCAACAAGCATACACACCATGATAGAGCATATGCAACTGTTATGATTAGTTTCATCGCTTTCATCGTCCACCTCTCAAGAATGAAATTGTTGTGCCTCGGTTGAGTGTTCCAAGGCAAGCGTTGAAGATGAACCTGCAGAAATGACCTTAGATACTTCATCAAAATACCCTGTTCCGACTTCTCTCTGGTGGCGAGTCGCTGTGTATCCAAATTGCTCAGATGCAAACTCTGCCTGTTGCAGTTCAGAGTACGCCGCCATGCCGTGATCCCGGTATCCTCTCGCCAACTCGAACATTCCATGGTTCAATGAATGAAATCCTGCCAGCGTGACGAACTGGAACCTGTAGCCCATCGCGCCGAGCTCTCGCTGGAACTTTGCGATGGTTGCATCATCCAGCTTCTTCTTCCAGTTGAATGACGGTGAACAATTATATGCAAGCGGTTTACCTGGGAACTTTGCATGGATGCCTTCTGCAAAGATGCGTGCCTCTTCTAGGTCAGGCGTGGATGTCTCCATCCATATCATGTCAGCATACGGGGCATAAGCGAGCCCCCGAGCAACGCATCGTTCCATGCCCGTCCTGCACAGATAGTGGAATCCTTCAGGAGTCCGCTTACCAGCTTCGATGTAGTCACCGTCATACGGATCGACGTCGCTGGTGATGAGATTCGCAGATTCCGCATCCGTCCGCGCGATGATCACGGTCGGTACATCCATCACGTCCGCCGCGAGTCGAGCGGCGGTCAACGTCCTGATGAACTGAGATGTCGGTACGAGGACCTTGCCACCTAGGTGACCGCACTTCTTTTCCGATGCCAGCTGGTCCTCCCAGTGAACCGCCGCGGCTCCGGCCTCGATCATTGCCTTCATCAGCTCAAATGCATTGAGAGGTCCACCAAATCCTGCCTCTGCGTCGGCGACGATGGGAACCATCCAGCGTCGATCATCGCTTGGGTTCTCTGCGTGTTCGATCTGTTCGGCACGTAACAGGGCAGAATTGATTCTCTTGACGACGGCCGGAACGCTGTTGGCTGGATAGAGGCTCTGGTCAGGATACGTGTTACCGGACAGGTTTGCATCCGCGGCCACCTGCCAACCTGAGAGGTAGATCGCCTCAAGCCCGGCCTTGACTTGTTGCACAGCCATGGCGCCCGTTGATGCCCCTAAGGCATGGACGTAGGATTTTTCGTTGATAAGCTCCCAGAGTCTCTCTGCACCGAGGCGAGCCAGGGTGTGTTCTACCTTGGTCTTACCTCGCAGCCGGTCGACGTCTGCCTGTGTATAGAGTCTCTTGGTGTTTGCGAACCTGTCTGTCGTCTTGTCATTCATGTGTTTTGATCCCAGTTCAGAGAACAAATCTACATTTCTATCTCAAGTTTTATAATCATCACAGCTAAATTTTTTATGAATCATCTTCATTTCTATTGGGTCAGCTCGACAGCTGCATGCGACCTATATTTATTCCTCGTTAGGAATAGGTTAAGTTTCATCGTATGTCCAGCCCAATCATCTCATGCGGAGCGCTCGTTTACAGAAAGAACGGCGACCGAACTCAAGTCTTGCTCGTGAAGCAAGCTGGGAACACCGTCGGGTGGGGTATCCCAAAGGGTCACATGGAGTCGGGCGAGAACTATGTCAAGACTGCATGCAGAGAGGTCCTCGAAGAGACCGGCGTGCAGATCAAGGTCGTCACTAGACTACCTCATGTCATGCTAGAAAAAGGCACATATCGTAAGGTCGTCGTGCCGTACCTCGCGATTCAGACGTGCGATTCTGTTCCTCGTTGTGATCACAAGATGAGTGAGGTCATCGACGTCGGGTGGTTCGATCTCACAGGTTTGCCTCCGATCTATGCATACCAAAAACCTATATTCGATGCAGCGTCATTGATCTTAGGAGGATACCTCGGTGGATAAAAGAGTTCTCGAAGAAGCAATCGATCAAGTGGCTCAGTATGCTGGAAACGTGACTGATTGGATAACGATAAAAAAAGAGCTGCTGAAGACCCTGTCTCCCGCGGATCGTCGATATTTTTCGACAAGAGATCCATTGACGAAACGTCACAGCATCAACGAGTTTGAGAAAGTCGTCATGCAAAAATGGCATCAGACAACGGGAAATCGACTAATATTTATGGGTCACGATGAAACAGAATGACGCTGACACGCTCAGAAAGTACATAAAAGAATCTTTGCTGCTCGAGTTTGAAGGTGGCGGCGGTGTCGATTTTGCAGGTTCAGGATTTCAGTACGGTTCAGGAGTCAGCACTGCCACTGGTGGACAGCTTGGGAAAACCATCGGCCGTGCCTTTGGAGACGTATATAAAGCCGGTAAGGTCGCAGCGAAAAAAGCTCTAGCATCTGGTAGGAGAATATTAAGCACAACCATCGCTGGTCTCGGTGAGGTACTCACTTTGGGCAACTGGAAGGCGAATTATCCAAAGATCGAAGCAGAATATCAACGCGCAGTGCAACAAGCAGACGCAGAAGGAAGAGAGGCAATTAAGTCTTCATGGGATGCATTGAGCAAAGCTGCCCCTGTTGCAGCAGCTTTTACAGCGTTGCCTATTGCAAAGGGAGCCTTGACCGTCAAAGCTATCTTAGAAAATCCTCAAGCAGTTGGTGCCGCGGCTGCATTGGCTGGTGTCGGAGGTGTCGATGCCGCAATGGGAAAAATAGCCAGCCTGCTAGGAGCCCCTGCTGGTGCCGCGACAGCAGGAACAGTCGCAGCTGGCGCTGCTGCTGGAAGAGCTGCATCCAATGAATCAAGGAAAAGAAAGTTTCATCGAATCATATTGGAGACGTCAGCCCCAGCAGGTTTAGCTAAAAAATATGAAGAACTAAGCGGATCAAATGATCCTAAAGACAAAGAAAAGATAGCGCAGATCGACGCGATATTAGGTCCGATAGCCAAAGAACTTGCCGAAAAACGAGAAAAATTTGAAGGCAATATTGCAGAATTGCAGGGAAACTTTGCAGAGACAGTTGCTAAGTATGCACCGCCGCCACAGGAGCAGGGCGGTCAAGGCAATGAAGGATCTAAAGAGAAACCCAAACCCAATGCTAAACCTGCTAAACCTAAAAAATGACGTGAGTTGAAAACATTTGATGCCGTGACAGATATAGTCTAGGCATATGGCTAAACGACCGCAGAAGAAAAACTACAACGTTGACCTGATGCAACCTGATGAGATCGGTGCACTTCGCAAGCTCGTCAAGGAGTTTGTGACGAAGGTCAATGCAGTCGACAATGAGATTGAGCTTCTCAAGGGAGACCGCAAAGAGATCATTGAGGAATATTCGACGAAGCTGGACATGAAGACGCTCAACGCAGCATTGAAGGTCTTCAAGATCCAAGAGGGTGTTGCACATAGAGACACCTACGAATTGTTTTGGGAGGCCTTGACAGGCATGTCACCTGATGCCGTACCTCAAGAAGAGGAGGGCTGATCGATGCCTAGAGTCGCAAAACAGAAGCCCGCAAAGGATCTTCCGAAGCAAAAAGAACCCGCCGTAAAAGAGCCTGAAGAGGTTCAAAAGCCGAAGAAGTCTTTTTCATTGAAGCTATCCAAATCAGAGGTCGTTCATCTTCGAGACCTGTTCAGCGTCCTGTTGCCCGCAGACATGAAGTCGACTGTCAGTCAGGCACTTGCAGCGAATCAAGGCAAACACCTCGTTGAGTCGAAGCTGTGGAACAAGGTTTCTCAGCTGTGCGATGAGGCCGGTGTTCCCCTCGGCGATGAAGCACCTGACTTCATCGTGTCGATCAGTTCACCTCCCACTTTGAACGTGTTTGAGATGGTGATGGATTCCTCTGGTTCAGGAGAAGATCTGCCTAGGGGAATTGAGACGCTATTGTGTGAGGATGCGTGATGAAATACAACATCGGTCAGGTCTTGTACGTCCTATTGAACAAAGAGACGAAGATTTGTCCCGTGCAGGTCGTCGAAGAGATAACGAAGAAAAGCCTCGAGGGTGAGTCAACGATCTACATCGTGCGCTTCGGCAAGAAGGGTGACACGGTGGACCTGTCCACTCTCGATGGCCAGGTCTTCGAGTCGATTGACATGTTGCGTTCGACTCTTCATGAGAGGATCACGCGCACGGTCAATGCAGTGATCGACGGAACGATGAAACGAGCCCAAGAATGGTACCAGCACCATGAACAACCTCGACATCGAGTCGTTGAAGAACATCCTCACGTCGAGAGTTTCTCTCAAGACCTCGACGATGCGATCATAACCCTTCCGGACGGCACGGTGGCGAAAGTTCGATCTTCAATTCCTGGAATGTAATCATGTCAGAAGAACAAAACAGCGAATCATACAAACGCGTCCAAGATGACCTAAGAAAAATCAAACAAAATTTGATTGATTTGCTTAATGTCGATTTATCACAAATTCATGTCGACATGAAATGGTCATGGGTTCCCTATGTCCAAGAGCATCTGTCATTCTTGGTTGAGCAAGTCGATGGTTTGGTAGAGAATCTTGCCGATTCTCCTCCTCCCATGCGTGATAAGATCACAGATGTATAAAGTCACGTTTTGACGTGATACCATATGACCATGGTTGACAAAAAGTTTCTATTCGTCGAGTCTCAAGATTCAGTGGTGTGGAATTCCTTTTGGAAAGAATCATTGCGGAATGCTGTCACGTTCCTCAAGTCACAAGGAATCCACGAGTATAAGGATCTGTCACGGTTCAATGCACGTGCTCTCGTGGAACCTCCGCTGTGGAGACTTCCTGAGATCAATGGAAAGTACCATACCCGTTTCTACTCACGTCAGGTCTGGGAACGTTCGCTTCTTGAGGGCCGACTTCCCAGCAGGTCAGGCGGAAAGTGGAGTTCACCCCGTGCCGAGGTCTTACTAGAGCACGTCGTAGAGCGAGCTCCTCTCATTGAATGGATCTTCGATGACCCGACCAGGATCGATCAGATTGAGGACGTCGTCATCGGATGCGTCGTGACGAAAGATGAGAGCAAGGCCCTTCCATCAAAGTGTGGTGTCAATCCCAATGACCTCTGGAAGAGGTACACCAGCGGAAGGATCGACGCGTATGACAGGTTGTTGGATCGTTGGCACGTGTTGGACGGCATGCTTCAATAATCCTCGACAGACAGATATTTATCATTCATGAAGTTAAGAATCGCCGCGCTGCGAAAGTTGCTGTCTGAATCGATCGATCAGGACAGGTTGATAAGAGAAAGACCTTGGTCTGTCGAGTATACGTTCACGCTGTCAGGCGGTACCTCATCAGACTCTGAAGGAATGGGACCAGACGGATTTGCGATCGTCATGACGGGTGAGTCCGGTCGGGTGATGAGAGTCGTCGTTGACTCATATTGGAATCCTACGTCAGGTGACGAATCAGGAAACTCTCTTAGGGTGGAGTATGAAGGAGAGAAGACATCATCATATGTTCCGACTCGTTTTGACGACGGAGAACAACAGCTGCTAACGATATCGAACACACCGGTTCCAGGAGTCATATCAGTAGCACATTCAGCGACGTTCTCTGACATCCCTATCGTGTATCTCTTCGCATCGAATCCGTTTGAGGTCGATGAAGATGTAGACTTTGCAGTTGAGGTCATCGGAAATGGGACAGCGGATGTCAAAATGACCGGTCACACGAATGTGTGACGACGAATGGATATATTTAAGAGCATGAAATTATCGTCGCTCCAATTGCGCCAGATCATAAAAGAAGAGTATTCGAAGGCCAAGTTTCGTGGAGTCATCCGCGAGATGATAGAGAGTGAAGTCACGAGAGGACGAATCAGAGATGCGTTGAAACAGTCTTTTCTACCTGGAATGGGGATCGACTTGGATCAATTTATAGACCAGAACGGTGATACCATGTTAGGAATCACAGGCGGTGATTCGCTACAATTTCTTGGTAGTGGCAGACAAGGTAGCGCTTTTTCATTGGGCGATAAAGTTTTAAAGCTTGAACCTGGTGTGCCCCGGGCGACAGAGATAGAAGACGCTCTTTATTTCGGAGAAGACAAGGGTGGTGTGGGATTGCCGAACGTCCTAGCATCAGGAACGCTGGATAGCTCTGCGGGACCGATCGGATGGTCGATACTCGAAAAATTTGAAGATGCAGGGTCTTTGGGTGAGGACACAGACTGGAATACATTGTGGGGCTTGATTCGAGATGGAATCAGCGGAATAGCAAAATCAAAGAAGAAATCATTTAAGGACATGAGTGCTGATGAGATCATCTCAAGCTTGAACTTGCCTCCTGACCTTGTGCTCTCAGTCGCAGAAAAATTTAGGTTATCTGACGATTGGTTGTCGAATTTTATAGAAGGAATGCAGTCGAATTATAACTTGGGAATGGTCGACTTCAAACCTGACAACATGGGGATTCGTAGAACAGGTGCTGAAGGAAACATAGTGTTCTTTGATGCAGCTTCTGCAATGAAACGTGACATCAAGAAATGGGAACCTCCCGTTTCGCGTAAGAAGTCCGAAAAGAAATAGTTCGGTGCAAAAGTAGGTCATGTCCGTGGTAAGATGAATCATGGACAAAACGCCATTGAAAGAAGCCTTGGAAAAGGCTCAGCTGATCGTCGCGTCTCACGGCATGACGAACTACATGCCGAAATATTCAAAAAGTTCTTTAACGAACATCGTCGGAGACGTCGACAGGTTGGCATTCGACTTTCAGCTATATCCTGAAAAATCTAGCTACGATTCGAATAACTTCAGTTGCTCTCTGTGCATCGCATACAATTACCAACGCGATGAAGAGAGGGAAGGCGGAATCTACAGGGACTATGCGTCTCGAGTATCAATTCGTTTAGGATCCATCGACGCGACCTTGAAGACGATCGCAGTCAGAGAGAACATGATCTCGACCCTGACGATGCTGATCGAGATGATCGAGGCGGCCATTCCTCATCGAATCACAGTGACAGTCATGTCACCAGAGGACCTCAAGTCCAAGAAACAACGCGAACATGAGCAGAAGATCGCAAGCCAGGTCTTCGACGCTCTTGGAAAAGATTCAGTGAAGAACCTTCGAGTCAACGGCAAGCCCAAGGTCACGAGGATCACTGAGAAGTACGTCGAATACTACAGGTCGATGCCAGAACCAGGACGATATAGATTCAATCAGATTCGATATGTGAATCGCCGAGGAGTGATCAAGGACCAAGCAACGTTCATGTTCGAAGTCATCAAATCGTATGACGGATCTTCGCATATGTTGAAGGCATGGCGACTCTCTTGATGGTGCAAAGTCACACCAGAGTGTGGTAGGATTGAACCATGGGCATCGGCAAAATCGACCTCATAGAGGCAGAAACAATCGCGGACAAAGTCCGCCAGCACATCTCACCGGCGATGGACCGCGTCGAGGTGGCAGGCTCAATTCGTAGACGAAAAGAAGTCGTCGGCGACATCGAGATCTGCGGCATCCCTGGAAATCGAGAGCAATTGATTCAATTGTTGGGTGACGTCGGTCAGCACATTAAACCGGGTGTTCCTGGTGCCGTACCGTGGTCCCCCAAGGTCGAGGCCAAGTACCTCAGGGTCCGGTTGGCAGAGGGCATGAACCTCGACGTCTTCCTCGGCACACCGGAGAACTGGGGTGGTCTCTTCATGATGCGGACCGGTAGCGGCGCAAGTCCTGATGGCAACACGTTCCACGGTTTCATTCCTGGCATCTTCGGCCGGTGGAAGAAACTGTCCGGCGGTGGTCGGATGACCGACTGCATGCCGACGATGCCGACAGGCGAGCAGCTCTGGATTCCCGAGGAACATGACTTCTTCGACATCCTAGAGATGGACTTCGTGCCTCCTCAGGAACGCATCGCAAAAGGTGCAATTAAGAAGTATTCTAGGGTAAAATAAAAACATGTCAATCCTCTGCATCGACTTCATGAACCAGTGTCACAGGGCCCGCAGCGGTTTTCAGATGGGTCCTGCACCGGTCGTCTTCAATTTCTTCCGGCAGTTCAAAGCTCTCGTCGACGAATTCAAGCCTACCCGCGTCTATGTCGTTCTTGAGGGTCGACCCGTTCAACGGTACGAACTCCTACCTGAATATAAGGCCACCCGTAAGGTGTCGGAGGATGATCCGAAATACGCCGAGCTTCAACGGTTCTTCAAACAAAAAGACCAGATCGTCGAGCTCTTATCGACTCGCTTCCCAGTCTCAGTTCTGAGGCATTCCACCTCAGAGTGTGATGATACGATCTACAACCTCATCTCTCGTTCGTCCACGGCCGTACCGTGGACGGTGGTATCCAATGATACAGATTTTATCCAATTAATTCAGGAATATTCACACATAAAAGTATGGAATCCAATTAAGAAAGAATATCTAAAGGCTCCTGATGATTATGATTACGTTACTTGGAAGTCTTTGCGTGGGGATGGCTCCGACAATATTCCTGGAATCCAAGGTGTAGGTGATAAGACTGCATCTGATTTGGCATCAGATCCAAATAAGCTGTCCGAATTTTTGCGCATCGAAGCGCATGCTTCTCAGTTTCAAAGAAACTATGAACTTATTTCTTTTAGGAAATGGTCAGAGGATGAACGATCAGAACTAACGTCATCTGCTCCTTCTCAAAATTGGCAAGACGTTAAGAGAGTATTTGAAGATTATGGATTTAAGTCTATCACTAAAGAAGAATCTTGGGAAAAGTTTCTTACATCTTTTGATGTACTTTGGGGATGACATATTTAACCTCTAGATGAGGTCAATATTTTTATTTTGCTTTTTGTGTGGTTGCGGTTCTATATTTGGGTCGCAACCTACTCGTATTGAACCTTTACCAGTTAAGATTGGCGGGTTGAAAGACAGCTCTATTGATGTAGCAATTCCATTATCGATAGAGAAAAAAAAGCACGGAGGGTATCGGTCTCCTGTAGAACTAAGAGGAACCGTGTTGTTAACATCTCCTGATGATGTTCCAATACCTATTAAACCTACAGGATTTAGAATTGGTGTAAGATCTAGGTGGTGATAGGAATTAGCCAACCTTCTCCAGTCCATCCACTCTTTCCATTAGGCATTAAGACTTTGTATGCTCCATTTTTCCACTCAGGCGTAAGGTATTTGTCTGTTATTTCTTTTTTTGTCGGTTTTCTTGATTTGATAATCAACAATATATCATCTACAAAAACCTTTCCGATATCATCTTCATAATCACATGCATATGAAGACCACATGATCAAACCATCACAATCTTGTTTGCAAATAGCTAAGGTTCCTGGCTTTAAAAGCTTTTTAGACATTTTATTATAAAAATATATTGCTTTTGCATCGGTGTTTAGAATAATTAAAATTATGACAAAAGAAGAATATCAAAAAATTTTGAATGAAACAACAAACGAATTTTCTGATTTTGAAATTCTTCCAAAGAATAAATCTGTTTTCATGAAGTTTATAGATTCAGCATTGAGAATAATCACTTTTGGGCAAATGAAGAATTTCATGACAGGGTTCATCACGACGATTGGAAATAAAGTTTACGTTCCTGATACTTGGCAAAATGCAGCATTAACCAGCAAGGCAGAAATTATTCGCCATGAACGAGTCCACATGCGTCAAGCAAAACGACACGGAAGATTTTTGTTTTCTTTTCTATACCTGATGATACCATTACCGTTAGGCGTAGCTTATTTTCGTAAAAAGTTTGAGCAAGAAGCCTACGAAGAAAGTTTGAGAGCGCTTTACGAATACCACGGAGAAAGCGTATTTACACCGCGACTAAAAGATTTCTTTATCTCGCACTTCGTTTCCGCGAGTTACTTTTGGATGTGGCCTTTTCGTGCTTCCGTGGAGGTATGGTACGATGAGACTGTGAAGAAGATTCTCTCTGGTAGTTGAACACGCCGTCAAGGGAAAGGCCGTCTGTCTCTTCTACCAGCGTAGGATCTCCTAGGATAGAAAGTCGAACCACCGCGCTTGGCGGACCGAGTTCCTTTACAAACTTGAACCGTGAGGGTCTATTCTTCAACGAATCATCGATCTTCGATATATCGTTAGTTGTCATTGCAAATA
>Ga0194133_10001366_pt1 | contig 43025 bp, 43 predicted proteins | sample TA2KigOf40mmetaG_FD_155448 | JGI IMG/M metagenome (GOLD analysis project Ga0194133, IMG submission 155448) | Freshwater microbial communities from Lake Tanganyika, Tanzania - TA2015055 Kigoma Offshore 40m | ecosystem: Environmental > Aquatic > Freshwater > Lake | place: Tanzania: Lake...
GAGCGTCTCGGCTACAAAACGCCAACTCAAGCTCGTCGCGATTTTTCTGTTGAATTCAAAATTGCTGCGTGATTCAATGGCAATAATTCACTCCCAACGCGCTGTCCACCACGTCCGGAGCGGAACACTTGCCGTTCTTAGCGAATTTACCGATTGCTTCGAGAGCTTTCGGATTGCCGCTTTGGCTCAGAACGAACATTGCCTGTTTCTTCAGTCGAATGCTCTTTTGAGAATTAAGGATCTCTTCAAGCATCGGTACGCTTCGAGCTGGATCGGCATTCATCAGGCCTTGGATGGCCATCAACTTCAACTCTTCATCTGCCTGTTGTTCGGGCGAGATCTTCTTGCCGGAGGCCTGGTTGATTTCCAGTTGCAGTGCGCGCGTCATTGATCCATCTGCTCGAGGCAAACTTGGCATCCATTTCCGCAAGCTTTTGAGGCGCTTGAGTTTTATCACCAAGCTTGTTGGCGGCGTATGCGCTCCAGTACATGGCCGCGTCGGCACGGTTGCTCATGGACTGGATTTCGGCCCCCAGCTTGATCATCGCCTCCTGGTAATTCTTGGCATCGATCAGTGCCATGGCTGCCTGGTAATTCTTCTCGTCAGCCGCCGAAAGTAGAGCGACACCGAGGGCAAGTGTAATAGATAGATTCTGGATCATTCTGCTGTCTCCGAGTTCTGTCTCTTGGATTGTTCGATGAGGCGCACGCATAAGAGAAGTCCCTGTTCACGAATGCGTGCCCGGAGCGCAGTGGTCTCATCGGAGTTAAGTGTTTCGGTGCTGTGGGCAACCTCGAGCAGGATGCGTTCGAGTTCTTCCAGCAGTTCCGCTGTCTTTAGGTCACCAGTCGATTGCAGGCTACGACGCAGCAGTCGATTGGTCGAGAGAAGTTCTTCGGCCTGAGTCTGGACAGCCTGAGGAGCGACGTTGGCAGTTTCAAGTAGCACTGCTTTGCTCCGTTCCAGATGGTCCACCGTTGCAGCGGTGAGCACCTGCTTTGGGGGCAGGTAGGCAATGGCGGTGACGCCATCGGGGGCTTTGGTGTATCGGCCTACGAAGAAGGCGACAATCAGAGCCGCAGGCACGAGGAGCCAAAACCAATTTCGTTTGTGCTCGCGCTCGATTTCGCCAGAGACCCTGGCCCAGATGCGCTTCTCGAAATACTCATCGGGCTCAGGAATTGGAATGGAATCATCGTCCAAGTGCATATCGCCTCAATTTCTCAACAGCTCGAAATACGCTGTGTTTGGCCGCGCTATGGCCGATTTGCAAGCGTTCCTCAATTTCGGGGATGGAGTTCCCCTTGACGTGCCGAAGCAGGAAGGCGGCACACTGCTGAGGGCTAAGCGTTTTCATGCCCGCCTCAAGACGCCGGCGAGATTCCAGGCTCTCGAGCAAGCGATCCGCCTTCGGAGAGGAATCCACAACATCGGGCATGTCGCCACCTGTATCGGCAACCCACTTTCGACGGCGGACCAGGTCGAGAGCACAGTTGGTGGCGATTCTCCGGAGCCACGTGGCAAACGAGACACGTTCGTCGAATCGGTCGAGATTGCGCCAGGCGCGCACAAAGCTCTCCTGCACCACATCTTCGCTGTCTCCTTCATTGCGAGTGATGCGGTCGGCGACTTTGAAAAGAGTACGGGCGTGACGCTCCACCAGGATCTGGTAGGCACCCTTATCTCCGGCACGAATTTGGCCGATTACTGCGTCGTCGCTGGCCTGCATCTAACCGATAGACTGGCAGACCTTGCGGCGGTTAGCCTAATTTTCTAGCGATGTGCGAAATAATGTGATAGCCGACGATGAACTTGAAGGGTGTTTCGCCCAATGTGTAATGGCCACAAGGGAGAACAACCAACTTGTGAGGTGCGCCGCTGGCTTTTACGCAGGCGAGAATTTCTTCGCTGTATTTGGGAAGAAATGTCGTGTCGTAGGTGGTGTAGATGAACAGGTTCTTCTTGGACTCGTGCTTGGCGAACTGGTCCATGTAGAAGCGGGGACTCATCGAGTCCCAAACCGTTTGCACCTGTTCGAGCGAGAGGTGCTGTTCGAGGCTGGCCTTGATGTGGCGGGTGGAAAGGCCGGTCCACACCACGTCACCGAAACGAGCGGAGCAGTGGTTGAAGACGTTTACCTTCAGGCGTTCGTCGTAAGAGCTGGCGAGGAAGGCATAGGCGGAACCAAGGCTGGTGCCGACGATACCGATGTTTTCATAGCCGGATTGCTCAAGCCAGTCCACGCAGGCACGCGTGTCATGAACGGCTTGGCGCGTGGCATGAATGGTACGGCCGATGTTGGAAGAAACCGCGTAGTCGGCGCGAGTGAGCGGCGGAGGCATGCGGCGGTCATGATAGGGCAAGCTCAATCGCAGGGCTGGAATGCCGAGTTTCTGGAAGCCCTGGCATAACGCTACATGCTGTTGGGCGTGGGAATTCCAATGGGGCAGGACGAGAACAGCACGCTTCTTGCGGTTCTGTTTGCCTTCAGGCATTGGGAACCAACGTGCCTCTACTAGGTTGTTTTCAGGATAAGGAGTTTCGAGCGGCGAGGTAAATCGCAGCCATTCGCCATCGAGGGTGAAGTCCATCGGTGTCTTGTGCTGGTAGTAGATAGGGCCGTTGGCAATCGTGGCGAGATTGACCTCACGAAACCAGGCTTCGGGATCAGTGCCGTCGAAGGGTCTTAGCCCCGGCAACTCCAGATCCTTCAACCATTCTGTTCCCCATTCGAAAGGCCGCACGACACGATCCGTGGATCGGGTGGCAAGATCGGTTTCCCAGCGGTCGAGCCAGCGCTCGTATCGGCGACGCAACATCGGCTAAGCGGCTTTCTCCTTGGCAGCGGCGAGCGGCACATTATCTTTGACGTGATCCATCGTGACCATCTCGGAGATTGCGGCAGTGAGATTCGGATTGCGGAGGTTCCAGATGTAAGCCTTCTGCATGGGCTTGAGGTCACCGGGAACGGCGGTATTCAATTTGGCCATGTGCTCGGGCGGAGTTTGCCGGGGCGCGCGGAAGTTAAAGGGGCGCGCCGACTTCATCGAGATCACGCCGATTCCGGCCTTCTTGGCGGCAGCCATCGCGCCATTCACGTATGGGGAGTTCACCATGTTGTAGGCGACCATGGCTGCTGAGTAAACCTTGGCTTTGACGGCAGCTTCGAGAATGCCGCCAGGATCAGTGTGAGATGAAAGCCCAAGGTGACGCACTTTGCCGGCTTTCTTCAGCACCTCGAAAGCTTCGAAGATTTCCGGATGGTTGAGAATTTCATAGGGCGTGTTGGCGCCATGGGGGCACATGAGCAAGTCGAGATGATCAGTGCCGAGCTTTGAGAGAGTTTGATCTACGCTGTCGAGAACGATCTGACGATAATTCTTGCCCCGGTCGATGCGATCCCCATATTGCTTGGCCATGACGTTAGCCAGGGCGGCGGCATCGAGCTCTTCGCGCTGGCCGTTGAAGTAGTTGATGAAGTAATCGGGGGCGTCAGCCTTGCGACGAGCAATCTCGTCGAGCGCGAGGGTGCGCAGTCGCTTCTGCTCGGTCTCTTCAAGCGACTGGAAGATGTCCTTGTAGAGCTTGTTGCGATTCACATCCCAGATGGAGACCTTGGAATTGATGAACAGCTGATCGCGCTTGCGAGCTTTCAATACTTCGGCGTAGCCGAGTTCACTTTGACCACCGCCATAGGCCGGAGCGGTATCGAGATAGTTGAGGCCCATGTCGATGGCGGCCAGCACATGATCGTAATTCTTGGGAGAGATCGTGTTGCCGCCCATGACGACTTCGCTGACCATGAAGCCGGTGCGACCAAGCTGGCGATAAGCCATCCCGGACTGTTTGTTGCGCCATTCGCCTTTGGTTTTGGCGGAAGCAGGATCTGCTTTGAGGGCTAATGCCGCGGCAAAAAATTCTCGACGTCTCATAGTCGCTAGTTTAACTGTTCCGAAACGGCTTCCCACTCGGCCATCAGCTGTTCGATGGCCTCGCGCTCGGCTGCAGCGGCGTTGGCAAGGCGCTGGCTCTCTTCTGCGCCCGTGTAATTGCTGAGTTTCGACTCGAAATCGGCAAGCGCAGCTTCGCGGCGGGCGATCTCGGCTTCTACCTCGGCCAGCCGATTCTCAAGCTTCTTGAGCATCATCGGATTGACGCGTTTGCCGGTGTTCGCGACGGGCTTGTCTTCATGAGCGAAGACGGGTTTATCGATCGCTACCGCAACTGGCGCGGGCTCTGCCTGTCTTGATTTCGCTCGCAAATACTCTTCGTAATTGCCAGAGTAAACCGTGACGCAGCCGTTGCCCACTTCAAAGACCTTCTTCGCTAACTCGTCGATAAAGTAGCGGTCGTGGCTGACAAATACGACTGTGCCCTCGTAGCCCTTGAGCGCTTCCAGTAGAACTTCTTTGGCGCGCATGTCGAGGTGGTTTGTAGGTTCGTCGAGGAGTACGAAGTTCGAAGGTTGCGTGAGCAGTTTGCAAAGAGCGTATCGATTGCGCTCGCCACCGCTCAATACGCCAATCTTCTTGAATACATCGTCTTCTCGAAACAGAAAGCATCCGAGCAGACCACGCAGCTCGGTGGCCGTTGCTTTAGGTGCCGTGGCGCAGAGATCATCCAGGATCTCCGACTGCGGATCGAGAGCCTTGTATTGATCCTGCGCAAAGTAGTCGAATTCCACGTTGTGCCCAAGCTTGTACTCGCCAGCAGATAGACCTTCAAGGCCCGTCAGCAGCTTGATCAGCGTCGACTTCCCCGCCCCGTTGTGGCCGACCAGGGCAATGCGATCTCCACGCTCGATTGTGAAGTTTGCGTTGTCGAAAACCTTCTTGGTGCCGTAGCTCTTGGCGACACCCTTGAATTCCGCGACAATACGGCCGCTCGGCTTGGGTGTGGGGAACTTAAAGTGGATGATCGGTTCCTCTTCGGGAATCTCGATCATTTCCATTTTTTCGAGTTCTTTGATGCGGCTCTGAGCCTGCTTGGCTTTGGTTGCCTTGGCGCGGAACCGGTCGACAAAGGCTTCAATCTGGGCAACTCGATCCTGCTGATTCTTCTGCGCGGCGCGCAATTGCTCCAGGCGTTCTTCTTTCTGCTTCTGGTAGTGGGTGTAGTTACCAGCAAAGATGGTGGCCTTTTTGTTCCAGACTTCAACGATCTTCGATACCGTCACGTCGAGGAAGTAGCGATCGTGCGAGATCAGAATGAAGGCGTTGGGGTAGTCATGAAGATATTCTTCAAGCCAGTTTCGGGCTTCGAGATCGAGGTGGTTGGTCGGTTCGTCGAGCAGCAGGGCCTCGGGCTTTTCGAGCAGCAGCTTTGCCAAAGCAATGCGCATCTGCCAGCCGCCGGAGAATTCTTCACAAGGCTTACCCCATTCGTCCTTACTGAAGCCGAGGCCGGTGAGGATGGTGCCGACCTGCATGTCGATCGTATACCCGTCTTTGGCGCGGAATGCATTATCGAGGCGGGAGAAGCGCTCGGCTGCGGCGGCGTAGGCGTCGCTCTCGTGATCGAGGTCCGCCATCGATTCAAGTGCGGCTTCCATTTCCCGTTCGATCTGACGGATCGGCTCGAAGACGCTGGCGCATTCGGCAAAGACACTGCGCCCCTCCATGCGTAGGCCATCCTGCGGCAGATAGCCAAGGCGCATATTTCTCATGCGTGAAATCTCACCACCATCGAGCTGCTCGATGTTGGCAATGATTTTCATGAGAGTGGATTTGCCGGTTCCATTTGCCCCGACCAGGCCAATGCGGTCCTTGGGGCCGATCAGCCAATTGACATCATCGAACAGAACCTTTGGGCCGAAGCGTTTTGCCGCGTTGGTGAGTTGAATCATTACTGCCTGAGAAGCACCTGTCCACCCCGTTCGGAGGTGAGCTTGTCGCGCTCGACGGCAATCTTGCCGTTGACGAGTACGAAGTCGAAGCCGGTGGAATACTGATGAGGATTCGCAAAGCTGGCATTGTCGCGAACGACTTCAGGATCGAAGACAACCATGTCGGCGGCGAAGCCTTCGCGCAGCAGGCCGCGATCTTTGAAGTTGAAAATTTGCGCGGGCAGAGAAGTCATTTTGCGAACCGCATCTTCGAGCGTGAGGATCTTGCGAAGCCGCACATACTCGTTGATCACGCGCGCATTGGTGCCGTAGCTGCGCGGGTGAGGCCGGCCGACGCCGAATTCACGCACGCCACCGTCGCTCGCAATGGCGGTATTGCGATAACGCATGATGTTGGCAACGTCTTCCTCACTCATGGCAGAAGTCACAACGCTGACGCCACCCTTCTCCATCAGGTTGAGAACCGTTTCCACATCAGCTTCGTGTGTCTTTGATCGGCCAAGCATCGATGAGATTTCGCGAATGTTCTTGCCTTCATATTTGGGTTCAAAGCTGCAGCTGGCCACGGCTGTGTATTCGAAATCGTCATAGCCACGAACCTTGTTGGAGGCAAGTACCTCATCGAAGATTTTCTTGCGAGTGGCGGGGTCCTTGAGGCGCTCGACCAATTTGGAGTGGCCGCCGACGAGGGCCCAATTCGGCAAGGTTGTGCCGAGGCCGGTGGAGTAAGCGGTGTAGGGATACTGATCCACGGTGATTTCGACACCCTTGGATCGGTAGTTCTCAAGCAGGTCGAGCATCTTTTGGGTATTGCCCCAGAACGCTTTGGTGTCCTGCTTGAGGTGGGAGATCTGTACGCGAATCCCAGCCTGGAGACCGACTTCGGCGGCTTCGCGCATTGCATCGAGAACGCCTTCGCCTTCGTCGCGCATATGGGTTGTGTAAATCCCGTTGTACTTCGCCGCGACCTTGGAAAGTTCGACCAGCTCTTCGAGTGGCGAGAACATGCCAGGCACGTATTCGAGGCCGCTTGAGAAGCCCACCGCACCAGCCTGCATGGCCTTGTCGATCATAGCCTTCATGCGCTCGATTTCCTGGGAAGTCGCCTTGCGGTCTTCCGATCCCATTACTTCGATGCGGATCGCATTGTGGCCGACCAGGGTCGCCACATTGATTCCAGTCTTCAATCGTTCAAGCGTGTTGTAGAAGTGCTTGATGTCAAGCTCAGAGGAACCACAGTTGCCTGTGACAATGCTGGTGACGCCATCGCGGAGAAAATTCTCTGACTGGGGAAGCTTCACCAGGCCAGATTCGGAATGGGTATGAACGTCGATGAAACCAGGTGTAACGACCTTGCCGGCGACATCGATCGTGCGGTCTGCCGTCTTGTCCCGTAAGACGCCGATCTTGGCAATCTTGCCTGCCTTGACGCCAATATCAGCTCGAAACCAGGGGTTTCCACTGCCGTCGATGATATGGGCATTGCGGAGAATCAAGTCGAAGTCGGCCGCAAAGCAAGCCGCAGCGGCCAGCAGGAAGGCGAGAAATGGTTTCATGTCCGATTAGTTTACGAAAAAGTCGAAGCTGCGCGCGAGGAAGTCCCGTATGTCATGACGCTTGACGACTGCATCGAGAAACCCGTGCGTCAGGAGAAATTCACTGCGCTGGAAGCCTTCTGGCAATTTTTGACGGATGGTCTGTTCGATGACGCGAGGGCCGGCAAAGCCGATCAGCGCACCGGGCTCGGCGATATTGAGATCGCCGAGCATCGCGAAAGAAGCGGTAACCCCGCCCGTGGTGGGATCCGTGAGCACGCTGATGTAAGGCACACCCACTTCGTCGAGCCTCATCAATGCCGAAGAGATCTTGGCCATCTGCATCAAGCTGACCGCGCCCTCCTGCATGCGGGCTCCGCCCGTCGCACTGACGATTACGAGTGGCTGGCGGTTCTCGATGGAGCGCTCGACGGCACGAGTGATTTTCTCGCCCATGACAGCGCCCATGCTGCCACCGATGAACTTCAATTCCATCGAGCAAACGTTTACGGTGTGATTTCCAATCTTGCCCTGTCCGCTGAGGATGGCGTCCTTCATGTTGAGGGTTTGCTGCATACCGGCGAGACGAGCCTTATATGGCTTTGAATCCGCAAACTGCATGGGATCGGTGGATGCGAGGTTGGAGTCGAACTCGGTCCACTCGCCTTCGAAGATCAGATCGAGCCACTCACGCGCATCAATGCGAAAGTGAAATCCGCACTTTGGACAGACACGGCGATTGTCTTCGAGATCCTGCCGGAAAATGATCTGCTTGCAGCCGTCGCACTTGACCCAGAGGCCTTCGGTGCGAACTGTGCGGTCGGCATCGCTGGGGGTATCGACCCCAGGCTTGTCGCGCTTGAACCAAGACATGAATCTCTAGTTTAGCGGGGATAGGGGTGGCCGCGCAGGGTGGCGAACGCCCGATAGACCTGCTCGGCCAACATGGCACGGGCAAGTTCGTGCGGAAACGTCATCGCGGAGAGACTCAAAAGCAGGTCTGCACGGGGTTTCCAGAGGGGTGGTAAGCCATCGTGACCACCTAAAAGAAAGACGATGTCTCGACTGAGACGCTCGCTCTCGGCGACGAAATCGATAAAGCGGGCGGAATTCCAGGTTTTGCCCGCTGGATCGAGAAACACCTTCTGGGCAGCGGAGTGGCGGGCGAAGAGATCGTAGCGATTGGGATCGATTTCGCGTATGTCGATAGTCGCCCAGCGGCCGGTGCGCTTGAGGAATTCGGCGGCAATGGCGTTGGAATGTTCATCCCGGGCCTTGCCAATGTAGAGCAGATCGAGCCGCATCACCGGTACTATAGTATTTCCGCACATATCCATGGAACTCAGTATTCGAATGCAGGATGGGGCCACGCGCACAGTACCCCTGCTCGACGCCAATATCGGCCTGGGGCGCGCGACCACGAACGAACTTTGCTACCCGGAGGATTTCGGTCTGTCCCGGCAGCATTTGCTGTTTGAAAAAGTGGACGGGCAGTGGACCGTCAAAGATCTCGCCAGCAAGAACGGCACGGTTGTAAATGGCTTCCGCATTGTGACGCCAACGCCACTCGGCAACGGCGACGTGATCCACGCCTGTCACCTGCAGATCACTCTCGGCGGCAAAGACGATGTGGACACGATGAGCCAAACCGTCGTCTTCGTCGAAAAAGCGGAAGTGGAATCAGCACCGAGCAACACGGTGGTGTCGAGCCTACACGACGTGAACCCGGCACAGTCAATGTCGAATGACCGTCATGCGGCGGCACTGGTGAAGGCGGGGCGCGAGCTTGCCGGCCACCGGCCATTGAATGAGCTGTTCCAGTTGATCCTCGATTTATCTGTCGAAGCAGTAGGCGGATCGAGAGCGGTGCTGATGACCCTCGAGCAGGAAGATCTCATACCGAGGGCGAATCGCGGCGAAGGGTTCCGCATTTCGAAGACCGTTCGTGATCAGGTTTTGCGCGAGAAGAACTCACTTCTGGTTCGCGATACAGCAATGGACGAAGTGTTCAAGTTGCAGGCGAGCATCGTGATGCAACGCGTGCGCAGCTTCATGGCGGTCCCGTTGCAAACCAACGAAAAGGTGATCGGGCTGTTGTATATCGATATGCCGGACATCACCAGAGAATTCTCGAAGGAAGATCTGAGCCTTCTGACCGTGATGGCCAACGTGGCCGCGATCCGGATTGAGCATGCGCGACTGAACGAAGTGGAGCAGGTGGAACGGCTGATGTCGAAGGAACTCTCGCAAGCTGGCGAGATCCAGCGGCGGCTGTTACCGGCGGAAGCGCCCAAGATCGCTGGCTATGACTTTGCCGGCTACAACTTGCCCTGCCGGACGGTGGGCGGAGACTACTTTGACTTCTTCCGTATGTCGGACGGAAAAGTGGCAGTCGTTGTGGGCGACGTCGCGGGTAAGGGTATGCCTGCGGCAATGTTGATGTCGAGCCTGCAGGCCCGTTTGCAAATCCTGGTCGAAACCGACGAAAATCCTGCCAGCATCGTGGCCCGGTTGAACAAGAGCATTTCGGGCAATTGTCCCGACAACCGGTTTATTACTTTCATCCTCGCGATTATCGATCCGGCCACCGGAGAGATCCGGTATTGCAATGCGGGGCACAACCCTCCACTGTTGGTAAAAGCGAATGGGCTCACCGAAAAGCTTGAAGGCGGCGGCATCATCCTCGGCATTCTCCCGATTGCCCAATACAGCGAGCACAGGACCTCGATCAGTTCCGGAGACACGCTGGTGCTGTTCAGCGATGGCGTTAGCGAGGCGATGCCCAATGGAAGTGACGAGGAGTTTGGAGAGATGCGGATTTCCATGGCGGTTTTGAACCGCGCCAGCCATCCGTCGACCAAACTGATCGAGGGCGTGATTGAGGATCTGCAGGTTTGGTGCGCTGGCACTCCGTATGCTGATGATGTCACACTATTGATCGTGAAAAAGTTATAGACTGCAAATGGGATATCGATGAAATACTCATTCGGGGTGAGTGTGTGCTTTCCGGCCTATAACGATGCGCCGTCTCTGCCAAAACTGATTGGCAAGACGTTCGCAGTGCTGGAGTCACATGTCGAAGATTTTGAAGTGATCGCCGTGAACGACGGCAGCCAGGACAATACCGGAGAAGTACTTGCCGGACTTGTCGAGAAATATGCGCCGCGCATGCGCGTTGTGACGCACCCGGTGAATCGCGGATATGGCGGCGCCTTGCGCAGCGGTTTTGAGGCGGCAACAAAGGAATTCGTTTTTTACACGGACGGCGACGGCCAGTACGACGTCGGCGAATTGCCGAAGCTTCTGGAGCGCATGAAGCCGGGTGTCAGTTTCGTCAATGGCTACAAACTGGAGCGCAACGACCCGTGGCACCGGATCTGGATTGGCAAGGCTTATAACCAGTTTGCCCGTCTGCTCTTCAATGTGTCTTTGCGCGACATTGACTGCGACTTCCGGCTGATTCGCCGCAGCTTGATCGAAGCAATCGAGCTCGAATCGACTTCGGGAACAGTTTGCGTGGAATTGGTTCGCAAGCTGGAATTCTGCGATATGGATGTGGAAGAAGTGGGCGTACATCACTACCCGAGGCAGCATGGCAAGAGCCAGTTCTTTCGCCTCAAGAGTTTGCTGACCACGTTCTACCAGCTCTTCCGGCTATGGGTTTGGCTATTGGTGTTGCCGCGATTGGGAATGAAGCGGGCCAATGCGCATACCCATAGTTAACCTGAAGCCAACGATCGAGGAGACTCGCATGGACTGGCAAGCCAATGTCATTGCCCTGATGGCGCGTGGCTTCTTCATCCTTGGACCTGAGCTAGATCGATTCGAGACATCGTTGGCCCTGGCGCTTGGTGCTCGTTATGCAATCGGAGTGAGCACGGGTTCGACAGCGATCGAAGTGAGCCTCCGCGATGCTGGCGTTGTGGAGCCGAAGCAGGAAGTGATTACCAGTGCGATGACGGCCCCGTTCACTGGAGTGTCCATTGCGGCCGCTGGTGCCACCCCGCGCTTTGCCGACATCGATCCGGAAACGCTTCAGGTTGACGCCGACGATCTCGGAAATCGAATCCGCAAGCGCACCGCAGCACTGGTGCCGGTGCATCTCTACGGGCAGCCTTGCGAGATCGGTCAAATCGCGAGAGTCGCCAAGCAGCAAAAGCTAAAGCTGATTCAAGATGCCTGCCAGTCGCATGGCGCTCTGCCGTTTACGGAGTATGGAGACTATGTCGCCCTCAGCTTCTATCCAACGAAAAACCTGGGATGCCTTGGAGATGGTGGAGCCATCCTCACCAACAAACCCGGCACAGCCAAGCGGCTGCGGCAAATCAGGGATGGGGGCAGAGGATCGGGAGGCTTGCCCAGAAATCAGATCGCTTACGTGAAGGGCATTAACGCGCGGCTCGATGAACTGCAGTGCTGTTATCTCAACGCATTTCTGCCCCATTTGCATCGCTGGAACGAGCAACGCAAGCGGCTCGCACGAATTTATGACGAGATGCTGTCGGGACTCGATGCAATTCGATTGTTGCGAAGAACAGCCGATAGCGTTTGCCATCTTTATGTCGTGAGAGCAAAGAAGCGAGACCGGCTAAGGGACTATCTGCAGGGGCTTGGAATCGGCACGGGGATTCACTACCCTGTTCCATTGCACCTGCATCCAGCATTTGCCAGTTCCGGGCAGAAAAAGGGCGATTTGCCGCATGCCGAGAAAGCCGCGACAGAAATCGTATCGTTGCCGCTGTGGCCTCAATTGGAGGAAGATCGTGTCAGAGAAGTTGCCGAGGCAGTGCGACGATTCTACGCGAAGTGACCCCGCATGGACTATAGCTCGTATCGCAATTTACCCGTACTCGTCACTGGTGGCCTTGGGTTTATCGGTAGCAACCTCGCTTTCGAATTGGCCCAGCTTGGGGCGAAAGTCACCGTGGTCGATTCGCTGGTGCCGGGCTGTGGGGCGAATCGGGCAAACCTGAGAAACGCCGAAGTGACTTTGATTGAAGCTGACCTCAGCGAACCGTCGCTTTGCGAGGCCGCGATTGCGGAAGCGAAAGTTGTGTTCAATCTGGCTGGAGAAATCAGCCACATCCATTCGATGGAGTACCCGGAGCGGGATCTTCAAATCAATACCGTTTCCCAACTGCGGTTTCTCGATGCCTGCCGACGATTGAATCGAGGGGTGCGTGTAGTTTATGCCGGGACGCGCCAGGTCTTTGGCAAGCCAAACTACCTCCCGGTGGACGAGTCGCACCCGATCCGCCCGGTGGATTTCAACGGAGTTCACAAATACGCCGCCACCATGTACCACATGATGATGAGCGATCTCGGTGACCTCGATGCGGTGGTATTGCGGCTGACCAATGTTTATGGCCCCCGGATGAGCTTGAGTGTTGCCGGACAGGGTTTCCTGGGAGTGTTTTTCAGAAAGGCCCTACTGGGGGAGTCGATCAGCGTATTCGGCGATGGAGATCAATTGAGAGATCCGTTGTTTGTCAGTGATGCGGTGGACGCGTTCTTGCGCGCAGGTGTGGCAGGCAAGCTGGGAGATCGGGCCTTCAATATTGGAGGACTTGAGGCATTGCCTTTGCGCGAGATCGCAAGGCACATTGCCGGGCAAGTGGAGACGATTCCCTTCCCCGAACACTTGAAGTGCATCGACATTGGCAGCTACTCGACTGATTCAAGTTATGCGGCGGATGTATTGGGATGGCGCCCTTCGGTCTCTATCGCCGAAGGTGCCGCTAAAACTCTGGATTTCTACCGCAGCCACCTCGTGGATTACCTCAACCCCGCGGAAAGCTTGCGGCGGGAATTGCCTGAGCACGCCGGGGTGAAGCGCCGATTGATCTTCAAGGCCATCCCATGAACCCGGCGGAATTCGTCAACATCGCCAGAGCCGAAGACCAGATGTGGTGGTTCGCCGGCATGAGAAAGATTCTGGAGGCCTGGATCGGTCGACTGCCGGATGCGCGCTTTGAAAGAGTGTTAGAGGGCGGTTGCGGAACCGGCTACATGTCGCGATGGCTAAGCCAGAGGTATGGGTGGCGGATGTTCCCGGCGGACCTCGATTTTGACGGGTTGTCCTATGGCATGCGAGAGGGTGTGGCTCGGATGGCTCAAACCGACATTACCGCGCTGCCTTACCAGGATCAATGCTTCGATGCGGTAGTTTCCCTGGATGTGGTGGTACACCTTCTGAAAGGGCAGGAAGTGCACGCATTCAAGGAGTTCCTTCGAGTGCTTCGCCCTGGTGGGAAGTTGATCCTGCGGGCCTCGGCGCTAGAGATCCTGAAAAGTCGACATTCCGTTTTCGCCAGCGAGCGGCAACGTTTTGATCGGCGGAGGCTCGAAGATTCTTTGGGGAAAGCTGGTTTCCAGTTGTTGGATTGCAGCTACGCCAACTCCCTTCTTATGCCGGTTGCGCTATTTAAGTTTCGCGTTTGGGAAGAACTGACCAGACAGGAGCCTCGCAGTGGAGTGGAGATTCCGGGTGCGCTCCTCAATGCTCTGCTTCGAGTCCCACTTGAGGTTGAAGCTGGCTGCCTGAAGGCCGGACTGCGCTTTCCCCTGGGTCAAAGTCTGTTGGTGCTTGCAGAACGCAAGTACTAAGCAGAATTACCGCTAAAGTAAGCGGGTGGAAGTGCCGAACATACAGTGAGCGAGGGTTGGGTTCTACCTAGCCACAGCGCTACCACCTTATGAAAAAGAACGTTATTCCGCTAGTTGCCATTGCCCTGGTAGTGGCTGTTGCTTCGACAGGGATCTTTTACGGCTTGATTGTGAGCCGAATGGACGGGTCGTCGAACCAATCGGCGCAAACGCGCTTTATCACTTCAAAGCCATCGGAAAAAGGTCATTTGATTGCGGCGGATGACTTCCGGCTGATGGCGGCGCCAGATCCTGGAGCACCGACTCCGTTGAAGGCAGAAGATCTGACCGGAAGAACCACGAAAGAGACTGTCGAAGCAGGCAAAGTCCTGACCGAGGCGATGCTGTCGCCGATTGCCGAGCGGATGTTGCAGAGCGGGATTCCAGCGGGACTCCGGGCCGTCACGATTCATGTTTCAGATTCATCGAGCGTGGTGAAGATGCTGCAGGCCGGGGCGCGGATCGACGTGCAAGCGGTGATCCACCATCCGAAGCCGGGTGAAACGGATGTGGAGGCACGCACGCTTTTGCAGAACGTGGTGGTTTACAACGTATCCGGGGAGTCGAACCCGAACATGCAGGGCCGTACGGTTGTCACTGTGCTGGCCACGCCACAGGATGCGGAACGTTTGAGCGCAGCGGATGCAGGTGCACGCCTGCGAGTCGCGTTGCGAAATCCGAAAGATCAGCAGATTGTGCCGTTGGGATCGACGAGCCTTTCAAACTTGAATGCACCGCCGAGGCCGGTGGTCACGAGCAGTTTTGTCGCGGCTTCGCCGGTAAAGCCCCACGCGGTCGCACCTGTGGAATACGAGGTGAGTCTGGTTGAAGTGTCCAGCGAAGAAGCGGCTGGCATTGCACCCAACCAGAAGTCTGGGACGCTGACTGTATCCAGTTTTGATGAAGCACGAATTCAGGAGCTTCGCAAATCTTCGAAACTAAATGTCCTGGCCAGTTCCAGATTGATGCCGGGAAAATCGGGCGAGTTCAGCTGGAAGGCTTCTGATGAAGCATCCATGCGCGTTCGAATCGAGCCACTTTCGATTTCAGCGGACGGACGTCAAAGCTTGCGAATTCAGCCAGAGACTACGGTGCCCCAATCGGGTACTGCAGCCACGCGACGCGTAGATTCACAAATTTCGCTTGGCAGAAATCAAAGCGCGATCGTCGGAGGGTTGCTGCCTGCGGCGCAGGTAGCGCAATTGAGGGAACGACTGAATCCGGGTGGAACTGGTGGCGGTGAGTTGTTGATGGTGATTACCCAGGTCAACAGAAACTAGACTTCGATGACGCCGACGCTGCTGCTGGTATTGATTTTCGTCGCCACATTTGCCTTCGTCATCGTGGGCCTCTACATCGCCGCCAATTGGCTGAATGCTGGTGTCACTGTGGGAGTAAACGGCGAGTTTGCCACACCGAATGAAGAAGATGGGGATGGCCCGCTGTTGCTTCGCACCGAAGGTGTCTCCAGCATCTCATTCTGGGCGGAATTGCTCGAGCGCTTCAGTTTTGTACCGCAATTGAGGCGGCTGCTCGCTGAATCCGGTTTGGGATGGTCGGTCGGCCGGTTCACGTCTATGGTTCTCCTGGCAGGTGCCTCAACCGCAGTGATCTTGTCCCGTATTTCCTGGCTGCCCTGGATTGCCATTGCCACAGGAGGAGTGCTTGCTCTGGCCGCACCCTATTTGTTCGTATTGAACAAGCGCAAGCGGCGATTCCGGGCATTCGAGGAGAACTTCGCGGATGCACTCGATTCGCTTGGCCGCGCGATGCGAGCCGGGCATGCACTGGCAGCTGGCATGGAAATGGTTGCTTATGAATCTCCGCAACCCGTGAGTGGCGAATTTCGCAAAGTAGTTGAAGAATGGCGACTGGGCCGAAGTTGGGATCAGGCTCTGGAGCATCTGGTTCAGCGCGTCCCACTGGTGAGTGTCAGCCTTTTTGTCGCAGCAGTGCGAATGCAAAGCCGCACGGGCGGGCGGCTAAACGAGATCCTGGGAAAGATCGCCGAAGGGGTGCGTGACTCAGCGTCCCTCGACGGGGAAGTCCAAGCCATCAGCGCTCACGGAAAGTTGACGGGCCTGATCCTCATCATCCTGCCTATCGGCATTGCCCTGATGCTCCACTGGACATCACCTGGCTACCTGGACATCCTGACCGAACACCCAATCGGTAAGTTCCTGATCATTGCGGCTGTTTTGTTTCTGATTGCGGCGCATTTTGTGATGCGCAAGATTCTCGATATAAGGATCTGAAGACGAAATGGAACTGTTACTGCTTGTCGGCTGTTTCCTGTTTGTCCTGATCACAGTTTTGTGTGGTGGCTACTGGTTCTTGAGCAAGCCCGGCACACGAGAACCTTTGGAACCGGCGCCAGTCTCGATTGGACTGAATCAGGATGATGGACCAATTCGCCAGACACTCGAAAAGATCGGCAGCATTATCCCTCCGGCCAACGACCTCGAACATCCGATTCGAAACAGGCTCATGGCAGCTGGCTATCGGGAGCCGGATGCATTGCAGGCGTTTTTTGGAATCAAGGCGGTCTTGGCTCTACTCACGTGCCTCGGCCTGATTCTGCTTTGCCTCGGAATGCAGTTGGACTTTCTGACCGCGGTTGTAGCAGCGATTTGTGGAATCGGGATTGGATACCTGATTCCTGAGCGATTGTTGAAGATGATTGAGCGACGCCGACAGGCTCGGCTACGACAAGCACTGCCGGCAGCGCTGGACCTCATGGTACTGAGCCTTGAGGCAGGCCAAGGGCTCGATAGTGCCTTGCTTGAGACCAGCAAAGAATTACGCCGGGTCTATCCTGATCTCAGCGAGGAACTTGGCCTGGCGCATCTGGAAATGCGCGCGGGGCAATCGCGCGCTGATATTCTTGCACGCCTGGCGCAGCGAACCGGCGAAGCAGAGGTTCGCAAGCTGACCAACCTTTTGCTCGACGGCGACCGTTTCGGCACATCGCTTGGACCAGCCCTGCGAAACCATGCTCAGTACACAAGAGTCAGAAGGCGGCAACTCGCTCAAGAGCAAGCGCGCAAAACGAGCGTAAAGCTTGTTTTCCCGGTTTTCTTTCTGATCTTCCCTTGTGTTCTGCTTGTCACGCTAGGTCCGGCAGCACTCCGGCTAATGCAGGGGTTGTCGCAGATGATGAATCAAACCGCACCTTAGAGGCCGCGAAGTTCGGTAACAATTTCGCTGGCTGCTTTACGCGCCGCATCGATCGCGCCCACAGGAAAGCTGATCGCGCCCACCCGTGGATGACCGCCACCGCCATAGCGCTCGCAGATGCTGGCCAGATTGTGATCCACTTTGATAGCCCAGGGGCTTGAGCCGACACTGACCTTTGTGCGGAAAGTAGACTCGCTCACCGAAACCGTATAGGTGGAATCAGGGAACAAGTAGTAGGGCACGAACTTGTTATAGCCTTCCAGATCGTCTCCCACCAGATCGAAGAAAATCACTCCGTTTTCAGTCTTAGCCTTTGCGCCAATCACATCGATGGATCGCATGTGGCGCTGGTACAGAGGCTCGAAAACCGCAGCAATGTCCGGCTGTGCAATGATCTCTTCGAGGGGCTGTTCCTGCATGGCGCGGATGATGTTCTGCACCATCTCCGATCCCCTGGATGCTTCGATTACCAGCACCAACTTGGTTGCCGCCGCTTTGAGTTCGACAGCTTCTTTCGGGTTTGCGTATTGTGCTCCGTCAATAATGTCGGCCCATTTGACGAGGTCTTCCAGGTCTGGCGCTTCGTAGCCGAACTGCTCCCGCACAATGTCGCGAATGAACTTGGTGCAACTACGGTAGCCAGAGTCGAAGAAGTGCAGCGGGTTATGCGAACCGTGAAAGTGCTCCGAATCCTCAGGAGTAAGAAAAGCGCTCTGATGATGGTCGAACCACCAGGTGAGCTTGGGATTGGATGAGTATTTGAAGTCGACGATGGCGTTTACGTCGCCGTCAAACATCGAATCGGCGAATAACTGATCGGCGGTATGAGCCATCCCCCGATATGAGTATTCAGCTTCGGGATGCCGCGTTTCCTTCAGAAAACGGCTGAAATAGGCCGCGCTGGCAGCCCCGTCGAAGCAATGATCGTGGTACAGAACTCGTACTTTCATTCGGTAGTTCCCGAACAGAGCGGGAAAACCTATTAGTATCTGTCATCCGATGGGTAAAACGCAACTACCGACTTCGACGCAACGCTTCGATAGAATCCATTCATGCGTAGAAGACAGTTACTGAGTCTGCCGGCCATGCAGTATGCAGCCGAAACGGCAAAGGCCACCGATGCGGAAACCGTTCCCAGTTGGCCGGTCTTTGACGAGCGCGAAGAAGACAGCGTCACGCGGGTGCTGAAGAGCGCCAAGTGGGGGCGTGGCAATGGAACCGCAGTAGCATCGTTCGAAGAACGCTATGCAAACCTGACTGGGGCGAAGCATTGCCTGGCCGTTGCCAATGGAACATCTGCATTGATTGTTGCCTTGGGAGTTCTGGGAATCGGGCCGGGGGACGAGGTGATCGTTCCGCCATATACGTTTATTGCGACCGTGAATGCGGTGCTGCGCTTCAATGCCATTCCGATTTTCGCCGATATTGATCCGGCGACTCTGCAAATGGATCCGAAGCGTGTGGAAGAGCAAATCACGCCAAGAACCAGGGCGATCATCATGGTGCACATGGCGGGTGGCGTTGGCGAATTGGGCCAGGTGATTGAAATCGGTCGCAAGCGCAATATCCCCGTCATTGAAGATGCGGCGCAAGCGCATCTGGCTGAGTGGCAGGGCAAGCATGTTGGGCCGCATGGCACCTTGGGTTGCTTCAGCTTTCAAGCCTCAAAGAACCTGAATTCGGGGGAAGGCGGCGCGGTGGTAACAAACGACTCTGCGCTGGCTGAAAAGGCTTTCGCATTTCACAACAACTCGCGGGGCCGAACCCAGCCTGGCACAGAGTTTCACTATGAAATGTCGGGTGCCAATCTGCGCCTGACCGAATTTCAAGGGGCCCTGCTCACGGCTCAGATGTCACGCATTGAAAGTCAGGCATTACGACGGGCTGGGAACGCAAAGGTTCTCGATCAGATGCTCGGCAAGGTGGATGGCCTGACGCCCTACCGGGTTGCGAAGGACTGCACTCGAAACGCATACCACCTCTACATGTTCCGCTACGACGCCGCGAAGTTCGGCGGCAAGCCAAGGGCCGCATTTCTGAAGGCAATGGCCCAACACAAGGTGCCTGCTTCGGCCGGCTACGCGCCGCTGCAGGACGAGCCATTCCTGCAGAACACCTTCGACTCGCGTGGATACGAATTCGCCTATGGCAAGAACTACTTTAGGAAGTGGCGCAAGCGCAACGACTGCCCTGTAAATCGCAAGGCCTGTGGAGAGGCGGTTTGGTTTACGCAGAATCTTTTGTTGGGTGAACCGGCGCTGTTTGCCCGGATCGAAAAGGCAATTGCTGCGTGGGTAAAGATGGGATAAAGTTACTCGCTATATGCGCACCTTCGGGGTGATGGTGCTCTTCGCGTTGCACGCTTGGAGCCAGAATGTTTCCAGCGCCATTAGCGGCACCGTAGTGGATCAAACGGGAGCATCTCTCGGCGGCGCGGCGGTGAAAGTAGTCGATGGGGCAACTGGGTTTGAGCGCGATGGCACAAGCAATGAACGAGGATTCTTCAGCTTCCCCGACCTGAGGACCGGTTCTTTCACGCTCACCGTAAATGCACCCGGCTTTAAGAAGTATCAGCAGCGTGGAATCGAGATCGTCACCGGCGAGCAGCGCAGCATGGGTCAGATCCGGCTGCAGGTTGGCGAGACATCGGAAAGCGTGACAGTGACCGCCGAGTCGACGCGCGTCGAACTGGGCTCGAGCGAAAGATCGGATACTCTCACCGGCAAAGAACTGAATGAGATGGCGCTGAAGGGTCGCGACTTCTTCGACGCCATTGGCTTGATGGCCGGGGTTGTGGACGTCGCCGACAACCGCGATGCGCCAGGAGCCGATTCGGTAGGCGGCCTGCATATCGCCGGTGGCCGCAGCGCTTCGAAAAACGTAACCATCGATGGCATTACGAGCCTGGACACCGGCTCGAATGGCAGCATGCACACCACGCCCGGCATGGATTCGATTGGCGAGGTTCGAGTATTGATGTCGAACTACGCCGCTGAGTTCGGCCGCAATTCCGGCGGCAGCATTACCGTCATCACCCGTGGTGGCGGCAAGAAGTTCCGCGGGTCGGTCGGCGCATTTCACCGGCATGAATCGTTCAGCGCCAACGATTGGTTCAACAACCGCAATGGCATCCAGCGACCGCCCTATCGCTACAACATCGGCAGCTACGCCATCGGAGGGCCAGTCTACATCCCTGGCAAGTTCAATCGAGACCGCTCAAAACTATTCTTCTTCTTCAATCAGGAGTTGCAACAGCAGAAGGTCGTATTCGGAGCGGCACGCACGGTTCGCGTCCCCACGGCGCTCGAGCGGGTAGGCGATTTCTCCCAAACCTTCGATGCAAGTAACCGAATCATCAATATTTTTGACCCACAGGCCAATCAAACCCAATTCCCCGGCAATCGCATTCCTGCTTCACGATTCAGCGCGGCTGGTAGCAAAGTGCTGGACTTGTTCCCGCTGCCGAATTTCGTCGACCCGCTGGTGAGCCGGCGTAACCAATGGAATTACATTTCCAATCTCAGCGGATCCTTTCAGCGGCACTCGGAAACTGGCCGTCTCGACTACGCAGCGCGAAAGAACATGCAGACCTACATGCGACTCAGCAATAGTTTCGAAGATCAAGCGCCGCCTTATGGGCTCTGGGTTGCCGGAAGCGTGAACTATCCATTAACGCCAATCGTCTACCAGCGGCCCGGCAGGGCAGGCACGATTTCGAATATTCTGACGATCTCGCCGACGTTGTTTTCAGAAACGATTTTTGGCGCCAGCCAGAACAAACTTACCTTCTATCCGCAAGATGCGGCCGCCGTGCGGCGCAAGGACCGCGGTATCGATATCGCCCAATGGCGGCCAGATCTGAACCCCGAGGGCTACATCCCCAACATGAGCTTCTCAAGCGTTCCCAACTTTGCCAATCCCTCGATGAGCAATGGTATCCCCTACTACAACTCGAATACGATCTTCTCGCTGGTGCAGAATTTCTCGAAGATTTGGAGAACGCACACCATCAAGTTCGGGCTGTACTATGAACGCACGCGCAAAGATCAGAGCGCGAGCGTGGCCACGCGCGGCACGATCAGCTTCAACCGGGACCGCAACAATCCACTCGACACCAACTACGCATACTCGAATGCGCTCATCGGAACCTATAGTTCTTATACCGAGGCGAGCGACCGGCCTCAGGGCCAGTTTCGTTTCACGAATCTCGAGATGTTCGTGCAGGATGCATGGCGTGTCAATCGACGCCTGCTGATCGATTACGGGGTTCGCATCTACATGGATCCTCCCCAATATGACGCCCGCTCACAACTGGCCAGCTTCTCGCTCGAGAACTACAACCCCGCCAACGCCCCTGTGCTGTTGCGCCCAGGATTACTGGGCACACGACGTGTCGCAGTTGACCCCGTCTCAGGCCAGACCTTCCCAGAGGGCTTTATCGGGACGTTTTCGCCGGGTCGCGGCAACCCTGCGGAAGGCATGGTCATCGGCGGCAAGAACGGAGTTCCCGGTGGAATGTACACGCAAGCGCCCATCTATCTGGCTCCACGCATTGGGTTCGCCTGGGATCCCTTTGGCAAGCAGAGGACGGCGATTCGCGGTGGTGCCGGTCTGTTCTATGACCGGGTGCAGGGCAATCCAACGATGGGCCTGCTCGGCAATCCGCCCACGATCTTCAACCCGACTGTGTACAACGGCACGCTCGAGAGCCTGGCCGCGACGGACGGCAATGGCATTCTAGCCCCTACTGGAACCGTCACCAGCATGGCTGGCCGTCAGCAGCCGCCAACTACCTATAACTTCAGCTTTGGGGTGCAGCATCAAGTTTCGAAAACGCTCATGTTGGACACGAGCTACGTCGGCTCGGTTTCGAACCATCTGCTTTGGGCCCGCAACATCAACCCCGTGCCCTGGCGGGCGAACCACCTCGATATCAATCCAGAGAATCAGGACCGTTCGCTCACCACCGGCGCACGGCCGCTTCCCGCTAACTTTCTACGCCCAATCCAGGGCTACGGAAACATCAATCTCTTCGAGTTCGCCAGCAATTCGAACTACCACTCGCTGCAATTCTCCACAGGCCAACGTTTTCGCAACGGCGTGAACTGGGCTTTTGCCTATACGTTCTCGAAGGCGCTCGGCACAGCCAGCACAGACACCACTGTAGTGAGCTCTTTCTTCGCGCCCCGAGACCGCAACTACGGCCCCCTCAACTTTGACCGCAATCATGTCTTCAACTTCCGCTACAACATGCGGCTCCCAATGCTGGGCAAGAAGCTGAACAACCGGAAGGTTGGCCTGATCACCGATGGATGGGAATTCGCTGGAATTTCACGAGGACAGAGCGGTGCTCCCATTAGCCCCAGCTACACGCTGGTCACTGGCGTGGACATCACCGGCACTCCTACAGAAGGAGCGCGCCTGAATCTTCTCAACCCCAGCGCGCCGCCCACAGAACGCTTCTCTGCCCCCGTCCGCGGCGATGGCGGCAACCTAGGCAGTAATGTTTTGCGCGGACCGAGTTGGTTCAACTGGGACATCTCGGTGTTCCGAAACATCAAGTTCAAAGAGACGCGCAATATGGAATTGCGGCTGGAGACCTACAACACCTTCAACCATCCGCAGTTCTCGGGTCTCTCCACGCAGGCGCAATTTGAAACGGCGGGAACCAGCACTCAAACCGATACGTTGTTTCTACAGCCCACCTCTGCCCGCAGCCCACGCCGCGTGCAGTTGGCGGTGCGATTCAACTTTTAGCCTTCGATCACTTGCGGATTCGGCGGCGAGTGGCGGTGATGGCTCGTGCCGAGATAGCGCTCAATCGCGTGGTGGCTGGCATAAATGAGCGGCGTCAATGCGATCGCGATCCCAAACTTGTACGTGTAGTTCGTGAAGGCGAGATTCAGAAAATCGCTCGTCTGAATCTTGCCCGGCAACCAGAAGCCAATCCCCAGCACAACGAATGTATCGATCAACTGGGAGACTGCGGTGGAGCCTGTTGCGCGAAGCCAAAGGAACCGACCCTTAGTGGCGTTGCGGAACAACCAGAAAATGGCGACGTCCACGAGTTGGCTGGTAGCGAAGGCGGTAACGCTACCCGCAATGATCCACTGTGACTGCCCCAGCACCGCATTGAATGCTTCGTCCCTGACGGGCGAAATGCTGGCGGCGGGGATTCCCATCGCGACAAAGATGATGACGAACGCATAGAGGATCAATCCAACCGTGATCAGGGTGAGCCGCCGCACACCAGAGGGGCCGTAGTTTTCGTTGATCAGGTCTGTGGTGAGAAACACGACGGGCCAGGGGATCACCCCAAGGCTCATGATGTAGCCCCCCGCTTGAATCAATTTACCGCCGAGAATTTCGCCAAGGATCGCATTGGCGACGAACAGCCCGGCCAGGATGAGGTATACGAGATCTTTTCGGTTGCTTAAGTCCACTTGTTTATCTGACGCCTTGCTATAGGATACTGGTGGAAGGTTTTTGAAAATATGTCAGGCCACTCTAAATGGCACACCATAAAACACAAGAAGGCGGCAATCGACGCCAAACGCGGGAAAATCTTCACCCGCCTGATTAAAGAAATTGTGATCGCGGCCCGCAATGGCGGGGATCCGGATATGAATCCACGTCTGCGCACGGCAATCACTGCGGCGAAGGCAGTGTCAATGCCGGCCGACAATATCAAGCGCGCGGTCATGCGCGGCACGGGCGAGCTCGAAGGCGCGACGATCGAAGAAGTCACCTATGAGGGTTACGGCCCCGGCGGTGCCGCCATCATCGTTCAATGCGCGACCGACAACCGGGTCCGCACAGTGAGCGACGTACGCCACATCTTCTCCAAGGCCGGCGGCAACATGGGCGAACCGAATTCGGTGGCCTGGATGTTTGATCGCAAGAGCCAGGTCTTGATTGAAGGCGACAAGACGAACGAAGAGCAGCTGATGGAGGTTGCCCTTGAAGCCGGAGCTGACGACGTGCAGAATCATGGCGACAGTTGGGCAGTGTTGAGCGCCCCCGAAGCGCACGATGCCATTGTGGCCGCACTGGCCAAGGCCAACATCCCCACCATGTCTGCCGAAGTGGGTTTGATTCCGAAGAACACGATGGCCGTGGAATCGAAGAACGCCGCAGGCATGATGCGTCTTCTCGAGCAGCTCGAGGATTACGACGACACTCAGAACGTCTACACCAATTACGAGCCTGACGAGAGCACCGTCGAGGCGATGGGCTAGTCAGCCTTGCGCATCCTCGGCATCGACTGCGGCACGGAACGCACCGGTTATGGCGTAATCGAAAGCGATGGCAAGCGACATGCGGCCATTGCTTTCGGCGTTTTGAAGACCAACCCGCGCGAGCCTATGGCGGATCGTCTTTGCACGATTGCCAAAGGTCTGCGAGAAGTCATTGCAGAGCACCGTCCGAAGGAAGCCGTGATCGAAGAAGTATTTGTGGCTAAGAATTCGCAAAGCGTGCTGAAGCTGGCACAGGTTCGCGGCGTGGCCATGGTGATGGCGCGTGAAGCACCTATGGAAGTTCATGAGTACAGCCCCCGCGAGATCAAAATGGCAGTGGTTGGCTACGGCAATGCCGAGAAGGCGCAGGTGCAGTTGATGGTGAGGGCGTTGCTCGGTCTTGACACAGCCCCGCCGGAAGATGCCGCCGATGCCCTCGCCGCAGCCATTTGTCGCGCGACAATGAAAAGAGTATGATTCGCATCGTCTGTTTGCTGCTCGCCGTCTGGCCGCTGGCCGGGCAGGAGGGGACGATCTTCTATTCGAAGAGCTTCCCAAAGTCGAAGCCCGAATACATGGAGATCATCATCGAACCGACGGGTGAGGTCATCTACAAAGAAAGCGCCGAAGACGAGCAACCCGTCAAATTCAAATTGATGCCGGAAGAAGTACAAGCCGTATGGGCTTTGGCCGCCAAAGTGAATTGGTTCGACAAGAAGCTCGAGAGCGGCCTGCCTGTGGCGCGCATGGGCGAGAAGACCTACCGCTACGCCAAGGGCGAAACAAAGCACGAGACGAAGTTCAACTATTCTCAGGATCTCGACGCGCAAGCGCTGCAGGACTGGTTTGAAAAGATGACGGAAACCGTCAATCTCTATTTCGATCTGGAGCGGACAGCGAAGTTTGAACGGCTGGGCGTGGACCGGGCCCTGTTGCACCTTGAGGCGGCCTGGGACAAGAAGCGGCTTCTGAGCTATGAGCTTTATTACCCGCTACTGAACCGCATCATCAAAAACGACAGTTACCTGAACATGGCGCGCGACCGTGCTGCGCGGATGAAGGCCATGTTCGAAGAGGCAAGAAAGTAAACGAAATGAAGTTCGAACGGGTGATTTGGATCGTGCTTGACAGTGTCGGCATCGGCGCGATGCCCGACTGGCAAGCATATGGCGATCCGGCTGGTAGCGACACACTGGGAAATATCGCGCGGCAGCGTCCGCTGCAGTTGCCGAACCTCTCAAAACTGGGGCTAGCAAACATCCGACCTTTCGAAGGCCTGACCACTGCGCAGAACCCAATGGCCAGTTTCGGACGCTGCGCATTGAAGAGCCCGGGCAAAGATACAACGACTGGGCATTGGGAGATGGTGGGCATCCTGCTGGATCAACCTTTCCCGTTGTTCCCGCAAGGCTTCCCTGCAGACTTCATGGCGAAGTTTGAGGCTGAGATTGGCAGAGGGACACTCGGCAACAAGACCGCAAGCGGAACGGAGATCATCGCCGAATTAGGTGACGAACATGTTCGCAGCGGAAATCCGATCATCTACACCAGCGCCGACAGTGTGTTTCAAATTGCGGCACACGAAGAAGTGATCGGGCTCTTTGAGCTCTACCGTATTTGTGAAATTGCCCGCAAGATGCTCGCCGGGTCGCTAGAAGTGGGCCGTGTGATCGCCAGGCCATTTGCAGGTACGACGGGTGCCTACACGAGAACCGCGAATCGCAAGGACTATGCGGTTGCGCCGCCGCGCATGCTTCTCGATGAGCTGGACCGGGCTGGCGTGCCAGTGCACAGCGTCGGCAAGATCTTCGATATCTTTCTTGGACGCGGCATTCGCAGCTACGAAAAAACGAAGAACAATGCGGAAGGCATGGCCAAGACGATTGCGGCTCTCGGTGAAATCGACCGGGGCTTGATCTTCACAAACCTCGTAGATTTCGATTCACTCTATGGGCATCGAAACAATGTCGAAGGCTATGCGAATGCACTCGAGCAGGCCGACGCCGCAATCGAAGACCTCTTGCCTGCATTGCGCCAATCGGATCTGTTGATCCTGACGGCCGATCACGGCTGTGACCCAACAACCGCTTCGACCGATCATAGCCGCGAATATGTACCCGTGCTTGCCTATGCACCTGCGCTGGCGGCGGGAGTCCCGTTAGGGACCCGGGAAACGCTTGCGGATCTGGGCGCCACTGTGGCTGATATTTTTGGGGTGAAGATTGCCAACGGGCAATCGATCCTGCCTCAAATGCTGCATTCTTCTCAGAATTGCGTCGGTATGGCCGATATCGCTTGAGTGGCAGGGCCAGAACGTTCTATCAGATTCAGTCAGCTCCCCTGGGTAGCTGCAGCGATCGTAGTGTTTTGCTTATCGGGTATGATTTGGATCGACCAATGGGGAGCCGCATTTCTTTGCCTCGTATGTATTTTGGCGGGCATGGCATTAGCGTTGCAGTTGAAGCCTGAAATCGATTCAGCGCCGCCCCCCAAGCAGACCCCCATCAAAAATGAGAACTTGGTATCGAGCAAACTTGCGTCTGCCTGCAGTCGCCGCATCGATTTGCCGATCCGCAACATGAATCAGGTCCAGAGCCTGTTTAGCAGTGCGACGACTCAACTCCAGGCTGGATTGAGGGAAATGGGCCGTCAAACACAGACACAACTGGAGCTCGTCCATACGTTAGACAAGAACTTGCCTCAGCGCTTAGAATCCCTGCGGCAGAAATCGGAATCCCTTGCGGGCGAGTTGAGGACAATCCTTCGCGACGGTGCAAACGCGAGTCAGGTCAAGTTAAATGTCGGGGACAACCTCAACCAGCTATCGAGCCGATTGCATTTGATTGAGCGCCAGCTGGAGGCATTGAGCTGGATCGCTGATCAAACGAGTCTTGTGGCGGTGAACGCCCAAATCGAAGCCGCTCGGCTGGGGAATCAAGGTAAGGGCTTTCATGTCATTGCCGGAGAGATCCAACAGCTTTCCAAACGAGCCAGAGTGGTCAGCGAAGAGATCTCTATTCATGTCAGGATGGCCCTCACGGCCGGGGAAGTAGCTCTCTTGGAATGCAGCTCGGCCGCCGGTACCGGTTTGGGATCCTTGTTAGCTGGCAGAAAACGAATCGCTGAGATGAGCCAATTGATCGAGGACCTTCACACCTTCGCAAGCAAGCAGGTGGGCAAGTCGAAAGACTCAGCCTCGCGCTTGGAGTGTTTGTCGACTTCTGCGATGAATCACATGCAGTTCGAAGATATTGCCCGCCAGATTCTTGAGAGATCCCGAGCCGACCTCATGAACTTGCGAGATGTTTTGCAGCAGCCGGGCACACGCCCAGAATCCAGCGATTCGATCCACTCCGCTGCTTTTGCGGCTTACGACAGAATCGCCCTGCACAAGCCGGAGCAAGAGGATATGAGCCCCGGGGAAGTGGAATTGTTTTAGGAGAGCAAGATGGAAGGTCTCGAAGATCAAGTCGTATTTGCGCCCAACTCACTTTGTTGGGCAGCCTGATCGGATTTCAACCGCCAGTATCGTCCCGTCCGCGAGGATCGGCGCTATATCGTCGACTTGTCGAACACCATCGAAATGGACGCTGTCGGCCTTGGCCTACTGCTGCAGATGGCGGACGCGCTTGGCGGAGATCGATCCAGATTTTACATAGCGCGGGCACAGCCTGCGGTAGCAGAAATTCTAAAGGCTGCTTCACTCGATGACGTTGCCAACTTCGGTTATCCGGAGTTGCAGGCCTGAGCGTCAAGTCAACGCCCTCGCAGCTCTGCCTCGACAAGCATCAAAAATAGTCTGGGGCCTGCCAAAACGGTGGACCCAGCAGGAACTGCTCAATCAAACGGCTGCCCGAAATTCTTACTTCTGTTCGAGCGCCCGCAATCTGCTTCGCAGCCTTTCAATGGAAGTGAAGCCGCCTGATTCAGGAAACGCCTTCATCAGATCGCGCGCCTGTGCGAGCAGACCGGGCGTTCGGTCACCGGTCTCGATGGCAAGCAAAAGATTGGAAATCTGCCTGGCTTCGGCATTGCGCTGCTGGAAGCCACTCGATTGAATTTCGGCGATCCGAATTTGCCTCGCAGCTGCAAGATGCTTGTGAGCATCGGCAAGCCGACCCTCCGCTACCGCAATGCGGCCGCGCAAGTCGTCGCCATAATCCCAATTGACGTCTACAAGCTTCAATTGAGCCTTGGCCTTCTCCAAATCCCGCATGAGAAACCAGGCCAGGGCCACGTGATACTTCGCATTTACATCTGGCTTTCGGCCCGTCTCTACATAAACCTCTGCGGCTTGGTTAGTGGCGTCAATCGCTTTCGGCGAGCCACAATTTTCATAAGCCATGGAAAGTCTTTGCAGCGTACTGACCAACGTCACAAAGTGGCCGATGGCTTTGCGGTCCTCCAAAAATTTCGCTCTGTCGCCAGCGGCCGCCTGCTCCAGGATCGGCACGGCTTCGCAGTACCTGTCCATACTAAGGCCCCAATCGTCCGTCAACAGCTCTCCCTTATCCCCTAGCACCATCGAGTTACGAAACGCGGGAATGGATGGGTTCTGCTTAAGGATGTCGAGCGCGCGATCCGCCATGGCCACCGCTTCCACTCCCCTGCCTGAAAATTGCAAGGCCTCCTGGATCAGGTCGGTCAGGTTTAGGTAGCGAATCTTGCTCTCCATGCGTTGAGACGCCGGCAAGGCCGCCTCAAAAACCTGGATCGATTCAGTCATCTTGCCCGCCTTGAACAGCGCGCGCCCTTTGGCCACATGGATATCGACAAAAGTGCGATCATCCAGCTTGTCCTTGGATTGAAACGCTTTCTCCAGCGCCTCCGAAGCCTTTTGCGCTGGCACCGAGCTCCCGGTCATTCGGGTAGCGCTCCACGAGAGGAAGCTCGAGCGCAATTGCCTTGAGGTGGCTCGCCAGCGAATCAGCGGAAAGCCCAAGGTTTATGAAATGCGGATGTCCCTGAATCTCTCCAACGCGATGGTATGCGCGAGCGAGGTCCTTGCTCAAAGCCACATCGTCACCGACTTCTTTGGCGAGTCCGTCGAGGTAAGCGACCGACTTGTCGAGCATTGCCTTACGCATCCCTACCGTGCCAGGGATCGCAGCTGCCATCGGGTCGATTTCTGTGAGCAGACTATTCGCGAGACCACGCACCTCATTAAACCGTCGCTGCGCCCGAATGCCTTCCCGCACATTCCAGTAACCGCCGGCAACCACAACGATTAACAGAAGCGAAGCCAGTGCCAGCGACAACCGGTTCCGTTTGACGAATTTCAAAGTCCGGTAGGTGAAGGTGTCGGGCCTTGCGATCACCGTCTCGCCATCCAGGTGCCGGCGCAAATCCTCGGCGAATTCGGCAACTGATCCGTATCGCCGTTGGGGTTCCTTGCGCAAGGCCATCATCAGGATGTTGTCGAGGTCGCCCTCAAGCTGCCGCCGCGTGCGCGTGCTCCCAGTCACAAGCTCGGACGGCATCGGGGGTTGCCCCGTGCAAACCTGCTGCTGGATCTCTCCAGGCGAATAGTTCTTCAACCGATAAGGCCTGGCCCCCGCAAGCAATTCATAGAGCACCATCCCAAGCGAATAGACATCGCTTGAAACCGTGATCAGCTCTCCGCAAACTTGCTCAGGGCTGGCATAGTCCGGTGTCATCAATGCGCTGCTCGTTAACGTTGAGTCCGCATCCCGCTCCACCAACTTTGCGATACCGAAGTCCAGGAGCTTGGGCGTCCCATCGGTCGTTACCAAGATGTTCGACGGCTTCAAATCCCTATGAACTACAAGCGAGGCATGTGCGTGCTGCACCGCTTCGCACACCTTGATAAACAACTCGACGATTTCACGAATCCCCAATTGCCATTCGCGGCAATACTCATGAATCAGTTTGCCCTCAACCAGTTCCATCACCAGGTACGGGGCATTCTCGAACAAGCCTCCGTCGATCAGCCTGGCGATATAGGGATGCTGCAGTTGCGCCAGAATGCTGCGCTCCGTCAGGAATCGCTCAATGTGGCCGGAGGCGGCAACACCGGGGCGAATTACTTTGATGGCGACTTGTTGGTCAAATTGCCCATCGGCCCGCTCAGCGCGGTACACCACACCCATGCCGCCGTCGCCAATCCGATTCAACACACGATAGGGCCCCAGCATCCGCCCCGGCAATTCTGTGCGGATGGTAAATCCCTCAGCAGCCGTTGCGATGGCTGGGGCAATCAGCTCAAGATCTTCTGCAGCAAGGAGACTTTCCTCCTCGGCTCGTAGTTCGGCATCTTCACCAAATTCGCGATCCAGAAAGGGAGCCCGCTCCGGGCCAGCCAATTCGGCAGCCTCGACAAATAGGGCTTCAATTTTTCCCCATCTTTCGGCAGTCATCTTGAACTACTCCAGCCTGTCTTGAGACGTATTCATAGTACCAGCGTCAATCCAGTCACTTTTGAATCAAGTATTTTCAAGAATTATCTCGATGACAATTGTCGAACTCTCATGCGCAACCAATCAATCGATGTGGCCGCTCCGTTCTCTGGATAGAGCTTTAGCAGTTCTTTCGCCTTGTCGATCAATCCGGGCGTTGCGTCGCCCGATTCGACGGCGAGCACGAGGTTGTTGATATGCCGATACGTAGCGTCGCCGATGGCCGGAGGCTTTCCCTCTGCATCGGCCGTTCGGATGGCTCTTCAATTTGCCAGATGGCGCAAACCGGCAGGCTTGTCATTGAGCGCAAGAGCCACCCTTCCGCGCAAATCCTCCACAGTTTCGAAATCTTTGGATATCGAATCAAGAATGGCTTTGGCCGCTGCCGTTTTCCTAGTGAGGAAGTTGGCGAGAGCAACGTAGTAATTCGCTTGGTCATTTAGGGGATAGCCAAATTCCTTGTAGAGGTTGCGGGCATTTGTGGCGGCTTCCACCGCATCTCCCTTGCCACAATAGCCACGAGCGATTGCGAGCAGTTGCAGGCCAACAACAGTAGAGACGAAATGATTCAGCCGTTTTCGATTCCCCGCAAGCAATCTCTTCCAGAGTTGATCAGCCTCCTCAAGGACTCCAACTGCTTCGCAGTGTCGCTCCATGCTGACTGTCCAGTCATTGGTAAGGAATTCTCCTTTGGGAGCCAAAACCAACGCAAGGCGTTGCGATGTCGAGCCGGGCTCTTTTCGCACTAAAGCCAAAACCTTGTCGAACTCATCCATTGCCGTTGCGCCGAAGCCCAATCTCATTTGTTCTTCGGCAATTTGCTTCCTGAGATCGTAGAAAAGGACTCTCGCCTTAATCTTCTCGGCTGCGGGTATTGCTGCCTGAAAGAGTTTGATTGCTTCATTGTGATCACGGGAGAGTGACCTTGCTTTTCCCTCAGCCAGATAAAGAGCCACAAACGTCTCATCGGGGAGCAACTGCTTGTAGGCCATGGCGTTGGCAAGCGCGGCGGCGCTTTTCCCAGCATGATCTCGATAGGCATGGATCAATGCGATGTTTGCGTACCCAATCGCAAGACTTTTGAGAAGCTCCTCGTCCTTCGGCCGGCTGGGCAAGAGACGTTGTTCCATCTCGATCGCTTTGGCGTGGCTCTCTAAAGCAGCGTCCCGCTGCCCCAGGTTCGCGGTGTTGGGAAGGCCTTGAATGTCCGCAACCCGATGGTAGGCGCGGGCCAGCTCTTTGACGAGCTCCACGTCATCGCCAGCTTCTCTGGTCAAACCATCCAGATACAGCAGCGATTTGTCCAACATCGCCTTTCGCATTTCCGTCGTGCCTGGAATCGACGCAGCGATCGGATCGATTTCCGTCAACAGGCTGTTGGCCAGGCTTCTCACTTCTCCAAACCTGCGCTGCGCCCGAATGCCCTCTTTCACATTCCAGTACCCGCCCGCAGCAATGGCAACAACCAGTGAGACTCCCAATCCAAGCGAGAGCTGGTTCCGCTTCACAAACTTCGAAGTCCGGTAGGTAAACGTGTCCGGCCTGGCAATTGCCGTCTCGCCGTCGAAGTGCCTTCTGAGGTCATCGGCGAACTGGGCAACCGATCCGTATCTTCGCTGTGGCTCCTTGCGCAGGGCCATCATCAGAATATTGTCCAGGTCACCTTCAAGCTGCCGCCGTAACCGTGCGCTCGCGACATTTGCTTCCGATGGTGGCGGCTGACCCGTACAGACTTGTTGCTGGATTTCTGCCGGAGAATAATTCTTCAGCCGGTAGGGCCTCGAACCGGAAAGCAGTTCGTATAAGACCATGCCGAGCGAATACACGTCGCTCGCAACCGTAATCACCTCTCCACGAACCTGCTCGGGGCTCGCGTAGTCTGGCGTCATCAGCGCCGCGCTGGTCCATGTCGATTCCGCTTCGCGCTCCACGAGTTTTGCGATGCCGAAATCGAGCAGCTTTGGTGTACCGTCCGTGGTCACCATGATGTTTGAAGGCTTGAGATCGCGGTGCACAACGAGCGCCGCATGGGCGTGCTGAACGGCCTCGCAAACCCTCATAAACAGCTCGAGAATTTCCTTCACACCGAGTTGCCATTCGCGGCAATACTCGTGGATTGGCTTGCCTTCCAACAGTTCCATCACCAGGTAGGGCGCGCCAGAATACATGCCACCATCGATCAGCCGCGCGATGTGCGGGTGCTGCAATTGTGCAAGGATGTTTCTCTCGGCGAGAAACCTCTCGATGTGGCCTGAGGCGGCAACCCCCCCGGGCGAATCACCTTGATCGCAACCTGCTGCTCAAACTGTCCATCTGCGCGTTCGGCGCGATACACCACGCCCATGCCGCCATCGCCAATGCGGTCCAAAATCCGGTAGGCACCCAACATCCGGCCAGGCAATTCCGCCTGCCCAGAAACTTCTTCAGCCGCCTCTGTGATCGCTGGTGCAATCCGGCCAAGATCTTCTGAGGCCAGCAGCGACTCAACCTCGGCTCGCAACTCCGCGTCTGCTCCGCAGGCCGAGTCCAGGTAGGATTCGCGATCCACACCCTCGATCTCGGATACTTCCACAAAAATTTCTTCGATTTGTTTCCACCGCTCCGGATTCATAGAGAGTAGGTCGAGGACTCACCGCTCGGGCGCCAACCCGGACAGGTTTGAAACCCAATTAGCTGGTCAGATATCGATTGAGCCATGCCTCTGCAACTCTTTGCTCACGGGTCACGGTAGCAACGCTGATCGAAAGTGCTTCGGCCGTCTCTTCGATCGTCATGCCAGCGAAGAATCGCATTTCGATCACTTTGGTCTTTCGCTCGTCGAAGTTGGCGAGCTCGTTGAGAGCGTCGTCCAGACTCACCAGCGTCTCGGGTCGTTCCTCTGAGGTGTCCAGCGCTTCCTAGATCGAAACTTTCGCAGCGCCGGCACCACGTTTAGCCCGGTTCTTTGACCGCGCATGATCCACAAGAATCACCCGCATCAGATGAGCTGCTACGCCAAAGAAATGCGCCCGGCTTTCCCAATTCTGCTTCTGCTGTTGTGCAAGCCGCATGTAGGCTTCGTTCAACAAGGCGGTGGGCTGCAAGGTGTGGCCCGAATTTTCGCACCTCATATAGCTTGCCGCCAGCTTTCGCAATTCATCATGAACGATCGGAGTGAGCGCGTCGAGTGCGCTCCGGTCCCCCGAACGCCACTGCTGCAACAGCACCGTCACCGGCTGAATTTTAGAATCATCCATTCTCAGTTAGCGTTTCTCAATCGCCGCAGGCAACTTAGACCATGCGGATTGCACTTACCATCCGCCCGGACTTCTCCCCGTCACGCCGGAAAGAATGAAACTGATCCGCATTGCACCTGGTGCAATACTTTGACACCCAGATGTTCTCCAGTTCAAGGCCCGCATCGAGCAATTGCCGCTCGTTGGCCTCGGCGAGATCGACACAGGTCCGCCCCTCAGCCCCAAAGTGAGCCGACACCTCAGGACCCACCTCAAAACAGCAATAACCGATCCCTGGTCCAATCGCGGCCTGAATGCTGGACAACTCGGCACCAAGTTGCACCATCTCATGCACTGTCTTGGCGGCGATCTCATCCACGGTTCCACGCCAGCCGGCATGAACGGCTGCCACCACTCTCGCTCCCGGGTCTGCCAGCAGGATCGGCAGACAATCTGCCGTACGAATCGAGATCCAAAGCTCTGGGCTGGTGGTGACGATCGCATCAGCTTCGCCCTGTAGGCCGCCCTGGCGCGATCGCAGCACGTTTGAAGAGTGAATCTGCTTCAGCCAGGCGTGGCCATTTTCTGTGAGCCAGACCTCCTCAACCTTTGTCCCGAACCCATGTTCGATATCGGGCAGTTCCTTGAGATTGGGCGCGTGGATCATCCGAGTTGAACGAGGTTGACGCGGCGCTCGAAATCAGCAAGCATGTCTTCGTGCAAACGCACATGTGTGGGCTTGCGGGTGAGAGTGCGCATTTGGTCGATCTTGTCCTGCAGCTTCATGAGGCCGTAGAACAAATTCTCTGGGCGCGGCGGGCAACCGGTGATGTAAACATCCACGGGTACGATCTTATCAACGCCTTGCAGCACAGAATAGGTGTTGAAAGGTCCGCCAACGCTGGAGCAGGCGCCCATCGAAATCACCCATTTCGGCTCGGGCATCTGATCATAAATTCGCTTCAACACGGGAGCCATCTTGAGACTCACCGTTCCGGCCACGATCATCAGGTCGGCCTGTCGCGGCGAAGGCCGGAACACCTCAGCGCCAAATCGGGCCATGTCAAAGCGGGAAGTGGTGCTGGCGATCATTTCGATGGCGCAGCAGGCGAGACCAAAACTCAAGGGCCAGATCGCCGACTTGCGGGCCCAGTTGAACACGTAGTCAACCGACGTCGTGATGAAGTTTTGCTCAAATTGGTTCTGGAGGGTGATCACAAGGTGGAACTTTTAGTTTAACTTGGGAATATGGTTGCAAATTCACACAACTCGAATGCTTACACAGATCAGGAGAAAAAGTTCCTTCTGGGGCCGCTGGTGATGCTGACCCTCGGGGCAACGGTATTCCTCTACGTCTACTCGACCATTCCGAGCCGTCCTTACGAACTTCACCACGCCGCTCATGCCGAAGCGAGCCACGACGCTGGCCACAAGGGCGATCACGGCGCTGCTAAGCACTAAGCCATTCGTTGGCTAAAGCTTCAGGATCTTCCTCAAGCGTCAGCATTCGCTGCGAAGTCGGCTCGTTATCCACATAGAACGCCGCCTCTACACCTTGAGCCGTGGGCTTCAAGTCGAGGCGGCGTTCTTTTGCTTCGAGACGCAATGTTGAATCCAGCCACGTGAACCGTACCATTGTTCGCTGCCGGTGGCCGATGGTCCGGCAGGCAACCAGAAATTTCTCGGTAAAGGGCCCCGTCTTCAATGCTGCAGCCACAGGCGCGGCTGCAAGCGCTGCCTGCCTTTCGGCTTCGCGTCAAGCCAGTTCCTCTTTCTGTTTCGCCGGGTCTTTTTCTTCGCGCGACTCGAGCGCCTTCAGGTTGTTCTCGAGGTTGTCGAGGAAGCTCATATCCTCACGGTACACTGAGATCATGTTCTTCCGCCGGGAAAAGCCAACTGTTTTGCAATTTGAAGATCGCCTCGAGACGCTGAAGCAATGCGGCATGGCCGTCGGGAAAAAGAGTTCGGGAAAAGCTGCTGTGATGCGCAAGGGTTGCGCAGCAGTCCTGATTGAAAAAGGCTCGGAGATTGAAATCGAACGGGCGGGAGTGGTGGTCGGCCACGAAATCGGAGAACTCACCCACGGTGGGTATCAAATGTTCTTCTTCACCCCGACGGGCGTCAAGGAACCTGCTCTAGCCGAGCAGCTGCGAGAACTGCATGACTTTCTCGAAGACCTGCGCGAAGCCCTCGGCCACAGCAGCCTCTATAACACCAGCTTGGGGACCACCAACCAGCGGCACATGTACGACCGTGTCAAAGGCCGTGACCCCCAGGCCGGACATCATCACTAAGCGACAGTAATCGTCACGCTGTTCAGCGTGTCGCCGCCGGCAATCGAATCCACAACAGACTGCCCTTCGAGCACCTGGCCAAAGACCGTGTGCTTCCCGTCAAGCCAATCCGTCTTGATGTGCGTAATGAAAAACTGGCTGCCGTTCGTGTTCGGACCGGCATTGGCCATCGACAGGCTTCCCACCTGATGACGCAGCCATTCGTTGCCCGCGAATTCGTCGGGGAAGCGATAGCCCGGGCCTCCACGGCCTGAGCCTTCAGGGTCACCGCCCTGAATCATGAAGTCTTTGATCACGCGATGGAACACGGTGCCGTTATAGAAACCGTCGTTGGCGAGAAACACGAAGTTGTTCACCGTCGCGGGTGCGTTCTTCGGCTTCAGTTCCACCACAATCTTGCCTTTGGACGTATCGAAGGTGGCAGTGTACTGCTTGTTCACATCGATCGACATCGGCGGCGGGGCCGGATAGGATTTTTGAGCCATATCCTTTCAGTCTAGGACAGCGCGCGATGGATCACTTCTCCAGCGACATCGGTCAGCCTGAAATCCCTTCCCTGATAGCGGAAGGTCAGCTTCTTGTGGTCAATCCCCAGCAAGTGCAGCAGCGTCGCCTGGATGTCGTGTACATGCATCGGCTGGCCTGTGGGCGAGAAGCCAAGCTCGTCGGTGCCGCCAACAATGGTGCCCTTCTTCAGCCCACCACCGGCCATAAAGATCGAATACGCGTCGATATGGTGGTTCCGGCCGATCTTGCCTTTTTCACGAACTTCGCCCATCGGTGTGCGGCCGAATTCCCCGCCCCAGATCACGAGAGTACGGTCGAGCAATCCCCGTTGCTTCAGGTCCTTGATCAGGGCCGCCGTCGCCTGATCCACTTCGCGAGTCACCTGCTCAAGCGGCTTAGTGAGATCGTCGTGATGATCCCAATCGGTGTGATAGAGCTGGACAAACCGGACACCGCGCTCGACCAGACGCCGGGCCAGCAAACAGTTGTTGGCGAAGGCGTGCTCCGGTGCGCCAGGCTTGGCCCCGTACATCGCCATCGTTTCGGGAGTCTCCTTCCCAAAGTCGATCAACTCGGGCCCGGAAGTTTGCATCCGAAACGCCATCTCATATTGCGCGATGCGAGTGTCAATCTCCGTGTCGCCGGTGTGCGTCTTCTCAATTGCATTCAGATCGCGAAGCAATTCGATCGTTTGACGCTGTTGGTCGGGCGTGACATGCTTGGGTGTCGACAAATTCAGAATCGGGTCGCCGGTAGAACGAAATGGCACCCCCTGATAGCTGGTCGGCAAAAAGCCGCTCGACCAAAGCTGCGCCCCGCTGCGAGGCCCCCGCGGCCCCGATTGCAGCACCACAAAGCCAGGAAGATCCTTTGACTCGCTACCAAGCCCATAAGTCACCCAAGAGCCGATGCTGGGTCGTCCCGCCCGCACCGAACCCGTATTCATAAACAGCTTCGCCGGCCCATGATTGAAGTTGTCCGTCGACACCCCATGAAACATCGTCAGTTCATCGGCCACAGTTGCGATGTTCGGAATCAGATCGGAGAAGTGCATTCCGCCATTGCCGCTCTGCTTGAACTGTCTCCGCGTGCCAAGCATCTTGGGCGGCTCTTTGGAGAACGTATCCATGAAGGCGAAACGTTTGCCCTTAAGCAGTTCCGCTGGGGCCGTCTTGGCATCGTACTTGGTCAGCTCTGGCTTGTAGTCGAACAACTCCAACTGGCTTGGGCCACCTGCCTGGAAGAGATAGATGACATGATCGATCTTTGCTTCATGATGCCGTGTGGCCGCTTGGAGATAGCTGGCGGCGAGACTCAGACTCGAATTGCGAAAAAAGTGTCGGCGGGTTTGAAGTAAAGGGTTCATGGTCGGGTCAAAAACTCATCGAGGTTAATCAGTACACGCGCCACGGCGACCCATGGCTCTTGCTGGGAATCGCGCTGCACGCGCACAAACCGTAAGAAGCGATCCTTCTCGTCGGCCCTCGGCGCGCGTCCCAGCGCAATCTCATAGCCCGCGGTCAGCCGTGCGCTGTCACTCTCACCAACAGAGGTCATGCGCTTGGCGAGCGCTTGAGCAAACTCGGCAGAAGCCTCGTCGTTGAGTTGCGTCAGCGCCTGCAGTGGAGTGTTCGATCGGTTACGCCGCGTGCAGGACACGGATGAATCCGGCGCGTCGAAAACGATCAGGCTCGGGTGTGGAGCCGATCGCTGGAAAAACGTGTACATGCCCCGGCGATAGCGGTCTTCCCCGGTGGAAGTCTTCCATTCCCGGCGAACCTGCGTGACCTGATAGACACCAGCTGGCTGAGGTGGATACACGCTTGGCCCACCGACCTTCGGGGCAAACAAGCCACTGGCGACGAGCGAAGCATCACGGATGACTTCTGCGTCCAGCCTCAGCCGGTTCTGCCGAGAAAACAGTTTGTTTTCCGGGTCCGCAGTTCTCGCCGTGGAAGCTTGACGGTAGGTGGCGGAAGTCACGATCAGCCGATGCAACGCCTTCTGGCTCCAGCCCTTTGCGATGAACTCGCTCGCCAGCCAATCCAGCAGCTCTGGATGAGTCGGCTTGTCGCCCTGCGTTCCGAAATCACTTTCGCTATCCACGATGCCCCGGCCGAAGTACTTCTGCCAGACGCGGTTCACTGTAACGCGCGGCGTCAGTGGATTCTTTGGGTCCACCAGCCACTGCGCCAAGGCGAGACGTGTGCCGCTGGAATTACCAGCTTGCGGCAGAAACCCAGGCACGCCGGGTTCGACAGCCGCTCCCTTCCTCATGAAATCGCCACCGAGATGGATGTAAGCGGGCCGCCGCTCAGCCAGGTCCTTCATGATCATCGTGCGGGGCAATTTGGGTTTATTCCGCCGCAGTGTCGCGAGCTCCTTTTCGATCCCCACCAATGTCTCGTCCTTGGTTGGATCGCCGGAATAGGTTTCCAGCCGCTTCCGCATCCGCTCTTCGGCATTGATGATCTTCTGTTGCCATTCAGCGAACTCGGCCTTCTCTGACTCGGAACCAATCTCAAGAAACGGCTTGTTGAAGAACTTGCGCTCCGCTTCCTTATCCACTTCGTCGGTGTTGTTGAAGTAAGCGAACAGCTGGTAATACTCTCGCTGCGACACCGGATCGTACTTGTGGTCATGGCAACGAGCGCAGCCGAGCGTCAATCCAAGAAACGCCGCACCAGTCGTGGCAACGCGATCCGCAACCGCTTCAACACGATATTGTTCAAAGTCGATCCCGCCCTCATAATTCGACGTCGTGTTGCGATGAAATCCCGTGGCCACCAATTGAGGCACCGTTGGATTCGGCAACTGATCTCCCGCCATCTGCTCGATCACAAACTCATTGAAAGGTTTGTCCTGGTTGGTGGCCTCGATCACCCAGTCGCGATACATCCAGATATCGCGCGGCGCGTCGATCGTATAGCCGTCAGAGTCGGCGTATCTGGCAATATCCAGCCAATGTCGCCCCCATCGCTCCCCATAGTGCTTGCTTGCGAGCAAGCGCTCCACTTGCTTTTGATAAGCGTCCGTTGATTTGTCTGCGACAAACTGCTTGAATTCCTCAACCGTTGGCGGCAATCCCGTCAGATCGAGGCTCAATCGGCGAAGCAATGTGATGCGATCTGCTTCCGCAGATGGCGCCACATGGCTTGCCTCCATCTTGGCGAGGATGAATCGATCGATATCGTTGCGAACCCAACCTGCATTTGAAACCGTTGGCAAGCCCGGCCTCACCACGGGTTGAAACGCCCAGTGGCTCGCACCGGGACGCTTCGACTTCACCAGATTCTCTGGCATCGGCAAGCCCGCCGCAGCCCACTTCTCGATCACGGCCACCTGCTCAGAGGTCAACTTCTTGTTGGGTGGCATTTTCAAGTCACCTACATGCCGCGCCGCATTCAGGATGATGTCCACAGAAGGTCCGCGGTTTCCCCCACGCAGTATCGACTCGCGCGTTTGCAGCGATAATCCGCTAGTTGTATTTGCTTCGCTGTGGCATCCCCAACAATTCGCCCGCAAGATCGGGCGCACTTGCACCTCGAAGAATTGAGCGTCTGGCGATTGCGCCATCAACCCGGTGACGGCGACAAAGATAAGACAGATTCGATCCACAACCGACATCTTGTCAAATTTCCGCGTATTATGGAAGCGAGTCGACTCCATCCGGGCGAATTCAACGCGCCGTTTGTGCGCACGTCCAGCCTCCGTCGTATTCGCCGCGAGCGGCCGCGTATCGCCGAACCCCTCATGCGTCAGCCGGCTTGAGGCGATGCCGTGCCCAATCAGCCACGCCATCACGCTTGCCGCCCGCGCGGCGGACAATTTACCATTCGCCGCGCGGCTTCCGGTTCCATCGGTGTGACCTTCCACCCTCATCCGCCAACTCGGGTTCGATGCGAGCATTTGCGCCACCCTTTGAAGCACCGCCTCCGACTCGGGACGAATCCGGGCCGAAGCGATCTCGCATTCGATTCCCTTGATCACCGCCCGGCCACTCGTGCCAATTGCCGCCTCCCACTGCGCGGCCAACTCCTGCCGCATCGCCTGCTCGATCACGGTGGTCAAATGGTAGCGGCCCTCACTGTTTGTCCGTGCCATAAGCCAGGCACTCCCTTTGCGGCCAGTCACCGCATGCTCCTTATCAACGTCTTTGCCTTCGAAAATCATCTGAAAGCCAGCGGATTTCAGCGCCCCGGCGATGTTTCTTACAATCTCCAGGCCGGATGTCCCGGATGGGCAAAGATAGAAGATCTCTTCGGTCTTTCCTTCGATGTCCTTCAGAGTTTCATTCCCGTTGGTTCGCCCGGTCAGCATCGAGGCGGCATCGAAGTCTTTGCGCGAGCACGACTCGATCAAACATCCCGTCTTGCGGGTCAACAATGCGGAATCCCTGCATCCTGCGGCGTCTTCCGCCGCCTGGGCAAACACCAGCAACAATGGTGCGATCACAATGGGTGCCATACTCATCCACGCGAAGATTCGCTACCAATCAGCTCAACTCAAGACTTTGCCACATGTACCAGGACCCGACGCTACGATAAGGCCGCCACTTCTCTGCAATGGCCTCATAGTCTGCGGGCTTGCTGCTGGCACTCAGCCCATAGACCTTCTGCATCCCATTGCGAACCCCTAAATCGAGCACGGGGAAAACATCGGGTCTTCGCAAGGCAAACATCAGGAACATCTGAACTGTCCAGACACCGACCCCCTTTACCTTTGTCAGCTCGCCAATGACCTCGTCGTCGGTCATTCGTTTGTGCCCTCGGAAGCGCACCTCGCCGCTCGCCGTCTTCAACGCCAGGTCCCTGACATATCGAGCCTTTTGTCCTGACAATCCGGCGGCTCGCATTTGTTCTTCGCTAACCTCCAAAACGGCTTCCGGCTTCAGCGTCCGTACCCCGCAAGCCGTCTGAAAACGTCCGAAGATTGTAGAGGCAGCTTTGCCACTGAGTTGTTGGTAGACGATGGATCGCACGAGTGAATGAAACGTCGGTGGATGATAAGCCATCTCATATGACCCAACTTGCGAGATGATTTGTTTGAGGACCGGATCGCGGCGGCGTAACAGACAGAGAGCATCTTCCATATGAAAACTTATGATAGTTGGACTCGACGTAGTCTTCTAGCAGGCATGGCAGGCAGCCCGCTTTTGCTGGCCCAGGACCCGGTGATTCGCGTTGATGTGCAGTTGGTCAATATCACCTATACGGTGCGCAACAAGCAGGGTGGCCTGGTTGGCAACCTCACCAAAGACGACTTCACGGTTTTTGAAGACGGCAGGCCGCAGGAGATTACCCGTTTTCAGCGCGACACGGATCTTCCCTTAACCATCGGTCTGTTGATCGACATCTCAGGCTCGATGTACAACGTCATCGGCACTGGCAAGCGCGCCGCATCCGAGTTCTTTCGCAAAGTGTTGCGCCCCAAAGATCTCGCCTTCCTGATCACCTTCGGCTCCGAGCTCGAGCTGATGCAGGACCTCACCTCTTCAGTCTCTCTTCTCGATAAAGGTCTTTCCCAAGTGGAAGGCCAACGCCCGATGCGGGTGATGACTCAAGGCCCTGTACCCACCACGCCCAGAGGAACGCGCATGTTCGACGCAGTTTATCTGGCCGCTGAAGAAAAGCTCAAGAACGAAGCCGGGCGCAAGGTCATCGTACTGCTCACCGACGGTGCCGATCAAGGCAGCTTCTACAAGCCAGCCGACGCACTCAAACAAACCCATTTGTCCGACGCAGTGATCTACAGCTTCTTCTATTACGAACCCATGTACGGCAGCGACGAAGGAGCACTCAAGCGGCTATCGGGCGACACGGGGGGACGAGTGTTCGATGTCACGCGCGGGCGCCTTGACCGCGCCTTTGAACAACTGCAGGAAGAGATGCGCAGCCAATACGCGCTCTCTTACTCGCCATCCAACGACAAGCGCGATGGGGCCTTCCGTCGCGTTGAAATTAAGCCGAAGGATTCGAATCTCAAGGTGCAAGCCCGCCGCGGCTACTACGCCACCAACGCCTAGCCCGGATTTCTCACCAGCTCTCCGCACTCCCCACTTTGGCCCGGAACAGCGAAGGTGTGGCGAAGCTCCGGACTTCTGAAAAAACGTAAAAATCGACTTTTGTTTGTTTCCGCACACTTACGAACAG
>Ga0194133_10001369_pt1 | contig 43015 bp, 37 predicted proteins | sample TA2KigOf40mmetaG_FD_155448 | JGI IMG/M metagenome (GOLD analysis project Ga0194133, IMG submission 155448) | Freshwater microbial communities from Lake Tanganyika, Tanzania - TA2015055 Kigoma Offshore 40m | ecosystem: Environmental > Aquatic > Freshwater > Lake | place: Tanzania: Lake...
GATCCGCGCGATCTCTTCATTGCTGTACCGCTTCTTCTTCTTCATTGATCTCTCCTTTCCTCTTGAAAGATCCTATGATTTCCGCTGGTACGATTTTAGGGCGTCAGGTCAGAGCCAGCGGTCCTCTCCAATTGATTTCAATATCGATTCCGCCAAGGTTGGATCGTGGATTTCAAGAAAAGTAGCTGCATTGGGTTTGAGTTGAATATCTTTTGGATGTGCGGATAGCTGATTTTGCCATGCTTCTTTTGCTTTTTGAAACCCAGCAGGATCGGCAAGGGGCCCGCCAACCGGCTGAATCGCGTAGATCCGCGTGGCCACATCAAATAGAGCATCCTTAGGTTCATTGCCAATCAGCCAAATGACATGTTTCGCGCGCATTTTGCGGATCAAATCTAAATCGCTATGGTTCTGTTGTCCAGCGTAGTAAGAGAGCAGTCGCACACGGTTTTCAAGATCGTTAGGCTTTTTATTTATCTTGTTTTCCAATTCGGCTACCGCTGAAGCGGAAAGCTGGGCTCCTTCTCTGAGCAACATGAATGTCTGCGTCACATCTGTGGTGGCGTAAGATGTGGCGAGAAATAGAATCCAAAATGCACAGTGCGTGCTGAAATTCAACATTGACAAATGTTAGCAGGCAAGTATATTCATAATCGACCCTGAGACTTAGCAGCCGAGACTATTCGCGAGTACCGAAAGAATCGAGTGTTTTCAAAGCTGCACAGCCACAAGCGATTCAAAGGGAAAGATGTTGAAGTGGTGGATACTCCTTATGCGTGGTGAGAGCCCGAAAGTTCATTCTTCTCGACAATCGCAACCACTTGAGCGAAGCGTTGGGACAGTTTGCCAACTCCGCCGGAGGCCAGAAGAATTAGGATTCGCGATAGACTGCGGCAATGCGTTCGGCGTTTCTATTGATTCCTATTGTTGTTGCCTCCTGTGCTTCGGCGCAGCAAGTTCTGATTGAGGCCGAAGCATTCGTAAAGCAGGAGAAGGCAACCATTTGCAGTTGGAAGATCATGAGCGGCCTCGACGCAAGCGGGGGCTTCTATCTGGAAGCGGTTCCTGATACACGAGTCACCGCCAACGACAAGCTGATCAAGGGGGAAAACTTCACCGATCAACCGGGTGAAATGGCGGTCTTGTCTGATCGAGTGAAGTTCCCCGCTGCGGGTCGTTACTTTGTCTGGGTGCGTGCCTACTCCAAGGGCCCAGAAGACAACAGGATTCACGTTGGTTTGAACGGCGAGTGGCCAGAAAGTGGAAAGCGAATGCAGTGGTGCGAAGGTAAGAATGCCTGGACGCGGGCCAGCAAGCAGCGGACGGCTGCTCAACATTGCGGTGAGCCGGGCAAGATCTGGCTGGATGTTCCTGCCGCCTGCGAACACATTGTGAACTTTTCGCTTCGCGAAGATGGCTTTCGCTTCGACTAGATTTTGCTGACCACTGACCCGAAGCACAAACCCTAAGAACCGGCGGGCATTGTAGAATTGGCGTCTATGTTAGATCGTCGTAGCATGCTCTCCACCCTGGCTGGCGCACCGCTGGCCCTTGCCGCTCCAAAACGACCGAACGTCATCATCATGATGGCCGACGACATGGGGTATAGCGACATTGGTTGCTATGGAGGCGAGATCGCGACGCCTAATCTGGACCGGCTTGCGCAGAAGGGTGTGCGATTCACGCATTTTTACAACACTGCTCGCTGCTGCCCCACGCGCGCCTCTTTGCTGACTGGGCTCTATGCGCAGCAGGCAGGCGTTGGTCACATGGTAGACAACCCGAAACCGTTTCCAGCCTACAAGGGCGATTTGAGCCCCAATGCGGTTACGATCGCGGAGGCGATGAAGCTGTCGGGCTATCGAACCTACATGAGCGGGAAGTGGCACGTAACACCGGTCACCAAGTCGAAGCACAATTGGCCCAAGCAGCGCGGCTTTGACAAATACTACGGCATCATCCATGGCGCGGCGAGCTTCTTTGACCCGGTGACGCTGGTTCGTGACAACGAATACGTGGAGCCGGAAGGGAAGGATTACTACTTCACGGACGCTATTGCGAAGAACGCCTGCGACTACATCAAGGACAATCCCTCGGGTGATCCGTTCTTCATGTACGTCGCGTTCACTTCTCCTCATTGGCCCATGCATGCCCTTGAGGAAGACATTGCGAAGTATCGCGGCCGCTACAAGGACGGGTGGGACGTCTTGAGAGATGAGCGCCGGGCGCGGATGACGCGCATGGGGCTGGTTGATCCTAAGTGGGCGCTGACACCGCGCGACAAGACTGCGCCGGAGTGGGGTTCCGCGCCAAACAAAGATTGGTATCAGCGACGGATGGAAGTCTATTCCGCGATGGTGGATCGGATGGATCAAAACATCGGTCGAATCGTGAGGACGCTCGAGGAAAAGAAGGAACTGGACAACACGTTGATCCTGTTTCTCAGCGACAATGGCGGCTGTGCGGAGGAACTTGGCCCCCGATCTCAAGGCAGGCACATTCCAGCCAAGACCCGTGACGGACGAGAAGTGCGTCGCGGCAACATTCCGGAACTGATGCCTGGCGGGCCTGACACCTACCAGAGCTACGGGCTGCCCTGGGCGAATGCGTCGAACACGCCGTTCCGACTGTATAAACATTGGGTTCATGAAGGCGGCATTTCGACTCCTTTGATTGCGCATTGGCCGGCAAGGCTGAAGAAGCCAGGATCTTTGAATCCTGAGCCCGGGCACTTGATCGATTTGATGGCGACCACGCTGGACGCCGGAGGCGCCAAGTATCCGGCGGAACGGCAAGGCTTGCCGATTACGCCGCTGGAAGGGCGAAGTCTGGTTCCCTGCATTGAAGGCAAAAAACGCACGCCTCATGATGCTCTGTACTGGGAGCATGAAGGAAATCTCGCGGTGCGGGAAGGGAACTGGAAGCTGGTTTCGCGCTTTCCTGACAAGTGGGAACTTTACGACCTGAAAGCAGATCGCACCGAGATGAACAATCTCGCGGACGCAAAGCCTGAGGTGGCCAAGCGGCTCGAGACGAAGTTCTCAGCCTGGGCTCGGAAGGCGGGTGTGGTGCCTTGGGATCAGCTACAGAAGACCCCTCGCTTGCCGCTGGAATAGTTGTTTCGCCGCCATAGGCAATAGCTATATGCGCCATAGGCGACTTCTTGCGGTTTTCAATTCTAATCTCTAAGTGGACGGACTCGCCGTTCGAAACAAGGAGAAGTGAATGAGAAAGAACTTGATGTCGCTGCTATCCACCGTTGCTGTGGCGGCGATTCCATTTCTAGCCGCGGATCTTGCCAGCGCGCAGCCTGCCAAACCGAACTCGTACTGGTGGCCAGAGAAACTCGATTTGTCGCCGCTGCGGCAAAATTCTGCTGAGTCAAACCCATTAGGAAAAGACTTCAATTACGCAAAAGCGTTTGCAACCCTCGACCTGAAGGCCGTCAAGGCGGACATCGCTAAGGTGCTGACAACGTCGCAGGACTGGTGGCCCGCCGATTATAGCACTTACGGCCCGTTCTTTATCCGCATGGCCTGGCATAGCGCGGGCACTTATCGCACCACCGACGGGCGCGGCGGTGCTGATGGCGGACAGTTGCGGTTTGACCCCTTAAACAGCTGGCCGGACAACGGGAACCTTGACAAGGCGCGGCGCCTGCTTTGGCCGGTGAAGGCCAAGTATGGCCAGAAGCTCTCCTGGGGCGATCTGATGGTGTTGGCTGGCAATGTGGCGATGGAGTCGATGGGCTTTAAGACCTTCGGATTCGCCGGTGGCCGTGCCGACGACTGGGAGCCGGAACTGGTTTATTGGGGACCTGAAAATAAGATGCTTGACGATCAACGCTACAGCGGCGATCGCAAGCTGGCCAGACCACTGGGCGCCGTTCAGATGGGTTTGATTTATGTCAACCCGGAAGGCCCCAACGGCAACCCGGACCCTCTGGCCGCCGCACGTGACATTCGCGAAACGTTTGGTCGCATGGCGATGAATGACGAAGAGACGCTGGCACTGATTGCGGGCGGTCACACCTTTGGCAAGGCGCATGGCGCGTATTCCCCCGAGAAGTGTGTGGGCGCAGAGCCTGCTGCCGCGAGTGTCGAAAAGCAAGGCTTTGGCTGGGAGAACAAGTGTGGTGCCGGTAAGGGCAAAGACACAGTTACCAGCGGGCTTGAAGGCGCATGGACTTCGACACCGAATCGGTGGTCGTCTTCTTACCTTGAGAACCTGTTTGCCTATGAATGGGTGAAAACAAAGAGCCCGGCTGGTGCGACGCAGTGGATTCCTGCAGAGAACAAGGCGGCGAACACGGTGCCGGACGCGCATGACCCCTCTCGCCGTCACGCTCCGATCATGTTCACCACAGACCTTGCCCTCAAGATGGACCCCAGCTACAAGGCCATCGCGATGCGTTTTCGTCAGAACCCGGCGGACTTCCAATTAGCCTTTGCAAAGGCCTGGTTTAAGCTGACTCATCGCGATCTCGGACCCCGCTCGCGCTACATCGGATCAGAAGTCCCGGCCGAAGCGCAGATGTGGCAGGATCCTCTGCCGAAGCTGGATCACAAGCTTGTGGATGCCAAGGACATTGCTTCAATCAAAGTCAAGATTCTGGCGTCTGGTTTGACGACTTCGGAACTGGTGCGCACCGCATGGGCTTCTGCGGCATCTTTCCGCGGCACTGACATGCGTGGCGGGGCCAACGGTGCCCGGTTGCGGTTGTCTCCTCAAAAGGATTGGGCTTTGAACAATCCGGCTGAGTTGGCGAAGGTGTTGCCAAAGATGGAAGCACTGCAACAAGAGTTGAACCGATCGCTTGGCGGTGGCAAGAAAATCTCGATGGCCGACCTGATCGTCCTCGGTGGAGTGGCCGGTGTTGAGAAGGCTGCCAAGGATGCCGGACAGACGGTGAGCGTTGCATTCGTTCCGGGTCGTGTGGATGCGTCCCAAGATCAGACCGATGCCAGGTCGTTCGCAATGCTGGAACCTGCGGCCGATGGTTTCCGAAACTACTTCCGCAGCGAAGATCAGACGATGTCGCCCGCTGAAATGCTGGTGGATCGAGCCAAGATGTTGACGCTGACTGTGCCTGAGATGACGGTGTTGATCGGTGGATTGCGAGCCTTGAACGCAAACACTGGCGATGCGAAGCACGGCATCTTTACCAGCAAGCCTGGCACGCTGACCAACGAGTTCTTTGTGAATCTGCTCGACATGTCAACCAAATGGGACAAGTCGTCAAAGGGCGAAGGGCTGTACGAAGGTGTGGACCGCAAGACGGGTCAATTGAAGTGGACGGCCACGCCCGTTGATCTTCTGTTTGGTTCCAATTCAGAACTTCGTGCGGTGGCTGAAGTGTACGCCTCAGCCGATGGTCGTGAGAAGTTTGCACAGGACTTCGCCAAGACCTGGACGAAGGTTATGAATCTTGACCGGTTTGATTTGAAGCAGTAAATCTCAATCGGTCTTCTTGGTCACGGCGGCACTTGGATGTGCCGCCGTATTTTTTTGCAGAGCATAATGTGGATTCTGATTCGATCCTATTCTTACCAACGAGAGCGAAATCGACACAGTCGAAAACGCGAATCGGACAAGACGGTTAGAACAGGAGATCTAAGACATCATGAAAATCAGAACTTCCTCATTGACCGGCGATGCACTGACGCTGATTTTGATGGCGAGTGGAATGGTTCAGGGGGCAGCCCCGGTTGAGAACGCGCAAATTCTTCGACAAGTGAATCCGATTTATCCTCAGACAGCCAAGAAGGCTCGTATCGAGGGAACTGTTCGCTTCAACGCGATCATCGACCAGGATGGCTTCGTCAAGAACATCCAACCCGTCAGTGGACACCCGATGTTGGTCTCAGCTGCAATTGCGGCTGTGAAGCAGTGGGCTTACCGCCCCACGATGCTGGAAGGCAAGGCGGTTGCCTTGCCCACCCAAATCCAGGTGAATTTCGCTCTGAAATAAAAATTCAAAAAAAAGTTGTTTGGGATGATGTAAATCTCCGGGCGTTCCTGTTTCTTTCAGTGGACGAAGACAGGAACGCCCTAAGCTTTTGATCCTGTTGTGTTGCGCCGTGTGGATGGCGGCGCGCCCAACATGCATCGCCTCGTCCGTGGTGGGTCTGGAGGCCCACGACGGCGGGGAAGATCGCATCTCGTTGGTCGGGAATATGAGGGCAGCTCAATTGATTCGGTGCGTCAAGCCTGCTTATCCTGAGCGGGCCAAAGCGAGAAGAATTCAGGGAGCAGTGAAATTATCGGCCGTGATTGGTCGCGACGGGAGCTTTCACAAGGTTCAGCCTCTTAGCGGCCATCCGATATTGCAGGCTGCGGCGCGGGAAGCTGTAGAGTGGTGGCAATATGTGCCAACCAGTCTAGACGGTAATCCGGTAGACACAGTGACGCAAATCGAAATCGTTTTTCCACTGGATAACTCAAGTGCTGATGAGCCTTGATGGTACCCGCTACTGCAGTTGAGAGAGCAGAGTTCTTTAGATTCCTGCGTACCAAGAATAGCCAAAGGCTAGGCCGCCAGCTGCTTGGTTCGGCTCGGGTAGTCTATCGCTCACAACCAGGCGATGGATGTATTTGATGCTCTTATAGCCAAGTTGTCTGGGTACGCGCAGCCGCAGTGGTGCTCCGTTGCCCAGAGGAATCGACGAGCCGTTCATGCCGTATGCCACAAGGGTTTGCGGGTGCAAGGCCTCGGCCATGTCGATCGTGTCTAACCAACCAGGTTCGATCGAGTGGTAAGTTACATACTTCGCATCCGGCCGCATCCCGGCTTGTTCCAGTACGCGGGAGAGACGCACGCCGGTCCATTGGGCGATGTACGACCAGCCTTCTTCGCAGATTAATTGTGTGATCTGTGAATTGGAGGGAAAACTCTTGAGGCGACTCATCGAGAAGGTGCCCGGTTTGTCCACCAACCCCTCGACTTGTAGCTGCCAATCACTAAATCCCGTCGCCTGGTGTTTTTTGTACTCCGGAAGATTGGGCGGCTCCCCGTTGGCTACTGGCAAAGATGAAATTAACGAAGTGGAAAACTCGCGAGCCATCGATTGCGCCGTGATCAGTCTTTGCGCGGCATAGGTGAGAGTTTCCCCCGGAGCATAGAGGCTGTTGGTAAAGGGTGGAATCAGCCCGTATTGGCTGGCAAGTCGAGAGGCGGCGGCCAGCCCTGTGGTTCCGGCAAGAGCGGTTAGCCAGGCCCGGCGTGTGGATTGACTCATTTCGTATCTCTACTTTCACCTGCGGTCATTGCGAGGAGATTTTGCTTCAGGCCCGTGCGAATGACCATCACGACATGGATCAACACGAATAGCACCAGGGCAATCGTGCAAAAGAAATGGATGGTGCGGGCGGATTGATGTCCGCCGAAGACCGTTACGGCGAGCGGGAAGGCTGAGGTGAAAGCCGGAGACATGGCGAGGCCAGTCCAGATCATCAGGGGAAACAAACCGAAAATCACGCTCAGGTAGGCGAGCTGTTGCAGCAGGTTGTAAGAGCCAGAACGACTCTGAGGTCTCATATGTGGCCGAATTTCTTGAAGCAATGCTGCGATCGAGAAATTGGCGGGAAGCAGATGTTTTCGGAAGTGGCCATTGATGAGGCCGGCGATTCCATATACCAAGGCCGCAAATACAACCAGCCATGCAGCTTCGAAGTGCAGCGAACGGCTCCAGCCGTTTTGATCCGGAAGCACATAATCGTAACCGGTCTTGACGCCCGCTCGGGAGGATGGAATCGGGATATCGAACAGTGAGGCAGTATTGACGTTGCCTACTTCGCCCCAATAAAAGCGCGGGTGGGAGATCACAAGTTCGATTCCAGTGACCAATAATGCGAAAAAGGCAATGGTGGTGAGCCAGTGAGTGACGCGCACCAGGACGCAATGGCGTGGATTTGCCTCAGGCATTGGCAGATTGTTTCACAAATCCAGGATGGGTTTCGTCTTGTGCATGAGCTCAGTGGCAAGCGTGAACGGATCTGCTTGTTGGTACATGGGCAGGAATAGTTCAACAGAGATTGGCCCTTGGTAGCCTTTCGACGCGAGCTTGCTCAGGATCGACTTGAGCGGCGCTATTCCATCGCCCGGAGCAAGGCGAGACTGCAGATCGAGCAGTTCCCTTGGAATTGCTGGAGTGTCGTTGATGTGGGCGTGAAGGATCTCGCCTGGGCGTATCATCTCGAGGTCTTCGATTTTGCTCGGTCCTGAGAAGAAGTGGTAGGTGTCAAAGAGGATGCCGAAGCTAGGGTGAGCAGCGGCACGGTGGAGTTGGAGCGCGGTGGGAAGAGACGCCATGAAGGTGGAACTGCGTACGAACTCTGCGCAGACTTTGATTTTGAATTGCGCAGCGGTGTCGGCGACTTTGCGAATTTGGGCCGGGCTTGCCTTGTAATCGTCGAGAGTGAAACGGGCGGCTGTGACACCTGGAGAGTAAACAACGGGAGCGCCGAGGAAAGCGAATTGTTCGCAACGGCGCTTGAATTCGTCGAGGTTCCGATTGAAGTTTGGATTAGGTTCCCACAGGCCCATGGTTCCGATGGCGCCAGAAACAACGGTGAGGCCATTGTCTGTCAGGATGCGCTTGGCATCGGCCAGGGAGTGTTGCTTCAAAAAATTGTCAAGTTGCTGAGCGGCCGGTTCCACCTGTTTGATCCCGGCCTTAGCCCAGCCTTCGAGCGACTTCTGGTAGCCAGCTCCGGCCGAGGTGAATTGATGCATGCTGAGTGTCATTGAAGGTGCGGATGCCGATGCGGGACTTGCCGCCATTGCGAATAAAGATTCGATGGTGGCGCGACGGCAGAGCATCAGAATCACAATACCGCCTTTCTGTTGGCAATATGTTTTGAAATAATGCTGGGTGATGTTTCGAGATCTTCTAGTTGTGGCATTCCTGTCGAGTTGTCTGCATGCACAGGATTCGTTTGTACAGACAGTAAAGCCGTTGATCAATAGCTACTGCATTGGTTGCCATCAAGGAGCAAACGCCGCAGCACAGTTCGATTTGAAGCAATATGAAAGCTCCGGTGCCATTGCGAAAGATCATGCCCGCTGGGCACTGCTTGAAGAGCGAGTGGCTGGCATGACGATGCCGCCAAAAGGCGTAAAGCAACCCAGCGACGCCGAGCGTGCTGCCTTGACGAATTGGGTCAAAACATTTCTCAAACAGGAGGCCGCAAAAAGCGCTGGCGATCCCGGAGTGGTGCTTACAAGAAGGTTGAGTAACGCCGAGTACAACAATTCGATTCGTGATCTGACGGGTGTGGATCTGAAACCGGCGAAAGAATTTCCGGTCGATCCGACAAACGCTGCTGGCTTTGACAACTCGGGTGAGTCTCTTTCGATGTCACCTGCACTCTTGAACAAGTATCTACAGGCGGCGCGAAAGGTTTCAAACCACCTGGCGCTTGGCATGGAGGGATTGTTGTTTGCCCCGCATCCGATGCTTGCCGAAACAGACCGTGAGAAGTTCACCATTCAGCGCATCGTTGAGTTTTATGACCGGCAGCCGACCGACTACGCTGCCTATTTTGAAGCGGCCTGGCGATTCAAGAACCGTGCGGCCCTAGGAAAGCCAAGTGCGGCTTTGGATGATTTTGCCAAAGAGGCGAAGGTCAGCTCGAAGTATTTACCGATGGTTTGGCAATTGCTGGAAGAATCGAATGAGCCTTTAGGGCCTGTGGCCAAGCTGCAGTGGATGTGGCGCATGCTTCCCGGTGCTCAGCACAACCAGATGGATGCGGTGAAGGAAGGCTGCGTGAAGATGCGGGATTATGTGCTGAAGATTCGCAAGCTCACGGCTGCCCAATTCCGGAGTCCGCGTGTGGTGGGGCTGAGCGGAACCTCGCAGCCATTGATGAACTGGAAGCTACGTGCTTATGCCTCGCATCGCATGGATTTCGATCGAACCGCGTTGCAGGTAGAGGGCGAGTCGCCCATGGTGGTTCCACCGATGCGACCAGCTTTTGGCGTGCCGACGGAGGATGCGGTTGCATCCCGCAATGCTGCCATCGCAGCACGGCTGAGAGTTGGTGACTCTGAGTTGTTTGTTCCATCCGGGCAACGCAAGGCTTATGAGGCCTCCTTCGCGAGGTTTAGTGCGGTGTTTCCAGATGCGTTCTACATTCGCGAGCGAGGAAGGTTTTATCCTGACGATTCTGAAGATCAGGGCCGTCTGTTGAGCGCTGGCTTTCATAACGTGATGGGTTACTTTCGGGACGACACTCCTCTGATGGAGCTGGTGCTCGATGAGGAGCAGCGTAAAGAGCTGGATCGGTTGTGGATGGAGTTCGATACCATCGCCGACTTTACAACCCGGACGTACGTACAATTCTTCTTCAATCAAAGCGGCGAGATCGAAGGGCGAGGAAGAGAGTCTGGCAGCTTCCGTCCCTCGGATCAGGAAGTGACCTCGGAGAGGGTGATTTTCGGGATTCGTGATGCTTACCTGGCTAAGGCATCCGCCAAGGATGATGAGCTGGGACGGGAGGCGATTCGAGAGCACTTTGCTCGTGTCAACACGATGATCCGCGGGGTGGAGCGTGCGCGACTAGAGTCGCAGCCGAAGCATCTGGAGTCGTTGCTTCAACTCGCTGCGCGCGCTTACCGCCGCCCTCTCATTGAATCGGAAAAAGAGAGTTTGCGCACTTATTATCGAAGCCTGCGCGAGCAGAGTGCATTGACGCACGAAGATGCAATGCGGGATATGGTGACGCTGGTGTTGATGTCGCCAGATTTTTCTTATCGACTCGAAACCGCTGAGCCGAAGCAGGTTACTCAGATTGCTGCGCCCAAGCCTTCATGCCGAAAACCGGCGGCAGTTGCGACGGTGCCGAGCACCAAGCTCTTAAGCGGAGCCGCGATGGCCAGCCGGTTGAGCTTTTTGTTGTGGTCGAGTTTGCCAGATGCCGAGCTCAGCACTTTGGGTGCGAACGGTGATTTGTTGAAGCCAGAGGCGCTGGCTGGGCAGGTGCGCCGAATGTTGAAGGATGAAAAGGCAAAGGCGCTATCGATTGAATTTGCAGGCAATTGGCTTGAGTTCCGACGATTCGAGGATCACAACAGTGTGGATCGAACGCGCTTTACTGAGTTCACCAATGAATTGCGGCAAGCGATGTTTGAGGAGCCCGTACGGTTCATCGATGATTTGATTCGCAACGGGAAGCCGATGACTGAGGTTCTCTATGGCAAACATACCTTCGTCAATGCAGTTTTGGCCAGGCACTATGGCATGAACGAGATGATTCGGATTCGAGGAGCAGAGTGGGTTCGCGTGAGCAACGCTCGGTTCTATGGCCGAGGCGGTTTGTTACCGATGGCTGCGTTCCTGACGAAGAACTCCCCTGGCTTGAGGACTAGCCCGGTAAAGCGTGGTTACTGGGTTGCGAAAACTCTGCTGGGAGAATCGATCCCTCCACCGCCGCCACAAGTTCCGGAATTGCCCAACGATGAATCCAAGATGGAACTGCCATTGCGGGAAATGTTAGCCAAGCATCGAGCCAACGCGAGTTGCGCCGGATGTCATGCGCGTTTTGATGGATTTGGCCTTGCCTTTGAAAGTTATGGCCCTGTGGGTGAGCGACGGAAAATGGATCTTGCGGGCCGTATTGTGGACACACGGGCTGAATTTCCTGGAGGCGCCCAGGGTAGCGGCATTGAAGATTTGCTCTCTTACATCAAGGCCAGTCGTGAAAAGGATTTTACGAATAACCTGGTTCGGAAATTGCTCGTGTATGCCCTTGGTCGAGGCTTGCAATTGAGCGATGAACCTCTGGTTGAATCGATGAAGAAGTCGTTTGCGGAGAATGATTTTAAGTTTTCCGCTTTGTTAGAATCAATCGTCATGAGCCTGCAGTTCCGCGAACAGCGGAACCCTGCGGTTGAGACTCGCCTCAAGGAAAATCCAAAGGGAGACTAGCGATGAAATCACAGTCGAGAATCGCGCGTAGAACTGTATTGCGGGGAGCCGGAGTCGCACTGACCATCCCTTGGCTTGAGTCACTAAATGCAGCGGTGCCTGCGCCCAAGCGATTCGCGGTGTTGTTCATGGGCAATGGTGTGAACGAGGATCAATGGAGTGCCAAAGGCCAGGGCGCTTCGATGCAATTGAGTAAGTCTCTCGAACCTCTTGCCCCATTGCGGCAGAAGATCAATGTGATTGATGGGTTGTTTGTAAAGTCCCTTACAGGGCAGGGAATTCACCCGGCTCAGACGGGGAGCATCTTGTCGGGCGCATCAATCCAGCGTGGCCCGATTTTGCGATCTGGCGTGACAGTGGACCAGATGCTCGCGAACACGATCGGGCAGGATACCGCGCAGCCCAGTATGGTGTTGGCCTGCGAGCAACCGCTGACGGGATACCACGAGACAAATTTCTCGATGGCTTATAGTTCTCACATTTCCTGGCAGAGCCCCGATTCGCCGGTACCGACTGAGGTGTATCCTTCGCTTGCCTTTGACACTCTTTTTGAGAACCGTGGTGTGATGCGGAATGCGAGTATTCTCGACCGCGTGCGCACCAGAGCCTCAGAGCTCTCGCGGCAGGTGAGTTCCACCGACAAGGCGAAGCTCGACGAGTACCTTGGCTCTGTGCGTGACATCGAGAAGCGGATTGAGCGAATGCGGATTGATAAGCATAAGGCGGACGAAGTGGCCAAGGGTTCAAACAAGCCTGCTTGGACGATGGACCGGCCTGCCAATGGGTTGCCCGAAGATCTTCGTGAACATACGCGCCTCATGTGTGACATCGTGGCGCTTGGTTTTCAAACGGATCGCACCAGAGTGGCTTCGTTGATTCTCGCCAATGATCTATCCGCGCAGATTTACCCGTTTTTGAATGTTCGCGAAGGCCATCATTCTGCTTCTCATGACAATTTGTCTGACGGCTACGAGCGGATCACCCGTTTTCATCTGAGCCAATTTGCATATCTTGCGCAGAAGCTGGATGCGATGAAAGAGGGCGACGGAACGGTGCTTGACAACAGCTGCCTGTTGTTCCTTTCGAACCTCTGGTCTGGTCGGCGGCACGACAACTCACGGTTGCCATTGGTTACGGCTGGTGGGTTGAGTGGTGCCATCGAAACGGGTCGTACGATCAGCTATCTCGGGGAAAAGGACGAGAACCGGAAGATGAGCAGCCTCTACTTGTCCATCTTGCAAAAGATGGGTTTGAAGATGGATCGCTTTGGCGATGCTTCGGCTCCCCTTGAGCGTTTCTAGCGTTTCTGGATCCAGCGCAGGGCTTCGACCGCGGCGCCGCGTGAACCCGCCGTATCACCGTTGGGCATAACTTGAATCGGAATCGATACTTGCTCTTCGCGTTGGGTGGGCATCCCTGCTTTTGTCTCAGCGATAAACCACTCCTGAAACTCGAGACCAGCCTCGAGCGCACCACCACCGATGATGAGTACATCTGGATCGAAGGTATTCACCATTTCATCGAAGAACAAGCCCAAGGCATGAGCCTGGACGCGGAAGATATCGCGGCACATCGCGTCACCCTTTACTGCGAGACCCCGCACCTGCTTGGCGGCTTGCTGGTTGTCGAGGCTGGAAAGCTCGTGGTTGGGGTATTTATTCAGAAAATAAGGCAGTAGCGTGCGCGTGATCGCGGTCAGTGAGCAGAGCGATTCCAGATCTCCCGTGCGGCCGCAATTGCAAAGGGGGACGATGCCTTCAATGCCTGGGATGGATTGATAAGGAATCAGCACGTGGCCCAGTTCGCCGCCGAAGCCACGACGCCCTTTGACAACTCCTCCGTTTACAATGATTCCGCCACCTAAACCTGTGCCGATAATTGCCGAAACAGAGGATGCGTCAGGGTTGTTCCCGAAGATGGAGAAGTGTCCCCAGAGGGCACCCGCATTGCCGTCGTTGAGGTAGAGAACTGGTTTGCAGAGCCGTTGCTCCAGATTGGCTCGGATGTCGAAACCAGCCCAATCGGCATGTACGAAGTTTGTGGAGCCTTTGGCGCTGAGAACTCCTGAAGCGCTGGCGGGGCCGGGCGTGTCGAGCCCAATGGCAGCGATCTCATCCATCGCGACACCGTATTTGTCGAGTGCGATCTTCAGGCCGTCTTCGATCTGTCGCAGGCACACGTCAGGACCCTGCCGCGAGAGAGCGGGATGCTCACACAGGCCTTCAATCCGGAATTTCGACTCCTCATCGAGAAGCGTGTAATTAATGGCTGTGCCGCCCAGGTCGATGCCAGCTACCAGTTTCAATGCGAACTCTCCGTAAATAGGAAGCTTATCAGGCGGCCTGCTAAGGTACCCTAAAACTTTATGGAACCAGTGCGAATCGGTATTATCGGGTCTGGAAATGTGGGCTCGGGGACGCTTGAAATTCTGTCACGCAATGCGGCGGAGCTACAGTCCAAACTTGGTTTTCCCTTGAAAGTAACGGCAGTATCGAGCAGAAACATTTTGTCCAAAGAAGTTTCGAACATTCCCGAGGGAGCCCGTGTGACCGACCGCTGGATGGATGTCGTCCATGCCGAAGATGTGGACATCGTCTGCGAATTGATTGGCGGAACGACGACTGCGGTCGAGGTGATCGAGGCAGTTGTGAAGGCCGGCAAACCTGTGGTCACGGCAAATAAGGAACTCATGGCGCTTGAGGGGCCCAGGCTGCTGGCGCTTGCGACATCTCACGGGGCCACGATCCATATGGAGGCATCGGTTGCCGGCGGGATTCCGATTCATGCAGTCCTGCGCGAAGGAATTTCAGCCGACTCGATCCAGGCATTCTTCGGAATTCTCAACGGTACTTCGAATTACATCTTGACTGAGATCGAATCCAAGTCGAGCGCATTCGATGACGTACTCGCTGAGGCACAGCGGCTCGGTTACGCCGAAGCGGATCCAACGGCCGACGTCGAAGGCTATGACGCCAGATCGAAGTTGGCACTGTTGGCCCAGATTGCTTTTGGTCAGCAAGTGAACCCCCAAGCGATTTTCTGCGAGGGAATCCGACGGATCACGCCTTTCGATTTTCAATATGCACACACGCTGGGCCACACGATACGGCTAGTTTGCGCGGCACGGAGCACAGACTCAGGGCTGGCGCTTTCGGTGCGGCCCACGTTGATCCCGAAGTCGACAATTCTGGCCAGCGTGCTCGGTGCTTACAACGCAATTTGGGTTCGTGGCGCGGCAGGCCAGGATACGCTTTACTATGGCCGCGGCGCGGGCCCTTTGCCCACGGGAGTTGCTGTGGTTTCGGACATCATGCGTGCTGCTCGCGACTTGAAGGCGGGGTCGCCACAGCGAGTATCGCCATTTAGCTTCCAACAACTCCAGCAGGGAGAGCTTGCTCCATCGGATGAATTCTCGAGCGGGTACTATCTGCGGTTCCGGGTGAAGGATTCGACGGGCATCATTGCCACTCTCGGCAAAATTCTCGCTGAGAACGGAATTTCCATCGATGCGGTATTGCAACTGCCGTCTGACGACAAGGCGAACCTGCCATTTGTGATCACGGTTGAGCCGGCCCGCGAAGCCGCGATCCGTCGCGCTCTCACTGCGATGAAGTCACTGGACTTCCTTGTGGAAGAGCCCTTGGCTTTGCCACTTGAGAAAGGTGTCTGATGCTGCCACTGCTGGCCGTTCTTGCGTTCGCACCAGCTCCGCTGACTCCCGTAGTTGTTCGGGGATTCGATCATTTTTACAATCTTGAGTACTCAGAAGCTCTTGCGATTTTTCGTAAGGCGGGAGAGGCCAACCCGGCTGATCCACAGATCGACAACCATATCGCTCATGCGATTCTTTACAACGCGATGTTGAAGGCTGGTGCTCTCGAATCAGAGCTTGTGTCTGGCAGCAATGCGTTTCTACGCAGAGAACGGATGAACCCAACGGCGGAAGAACAGGCATCGTTTGATAATGCGATTGCTGCGGGTTTTCGTAAGGCGCAGGCCAGGATCACAGCTAATCCACGAGACGCAGCCGCTCAAGACTCGATTGCCGTGACGTACGGCTTGCGTGCGAATTATAACTTTCTGGTTCGCAAGGCCTGGCTAGATTCCCTAAAGGACTTCACTGCCTCTCGCAGGCATGCTCAGCTGGCCGTAGATGCAGATCCTGGTTTCACTGATACGAAGATCCTTCTTGGCCTTCACGATTATGTCGTCGGCAGTCTCAGTTGGTCCTACAAACTTTTGGGGTTTCTGGCTGGAATTCGTGGCGACCGAGAGGGTGGGATTCGCATTGTTGAGGAAGTTTCTGCCAAGGGGTTGAACAATCGAAACGATGCCAAGATCTTGCTCGCCGCGATTTACCGGCGCGAAAAGCAATCGGCGAAAGCAGTGCCATTGCTCGAAGGCTTGATTGCAGCGTTTCCCAGAAACTATCTCTTTCGCCTTGAGTTGGCTCAGATGTTGGGCGACCTGGGAGAACGCGAAAAGGCAATCGCGACCATCGACGCTGTGGCCGACTTGCAGCGCCGCCAGGCACCAGGGTTCACAAAGATTCAAGCCGAGAAGATTGCCTATCTCAAGGGCAATCTGCTCTTCTGGTTCGACGAGTATGACAAAGCCATCCCTGAGCTGGAACGCGCCGTTGCCGCAAGAGATCGCATAGATCTCAACACTGGGCTTGCTGCCTGTTTGCGACTGGGGCAAACTTTGGATCTGATGAACCGGCACCGCGAAGCAATCGCTGCCTATCAACTCGGAGTTGCTTTGGCTCCAGACAGTGAGATTGCCAAAGAGTGCCAGCGTTACGCCAACCGACAATACAAAAGGAATCGAATTGTATGACCCGACGCCAATTTCTGGCCAGTGCTCCAATGCTGGCTGCTCAAGCGAAGCCGCCGCAGAACATCGTATTGATGGTGGTCGACGATCTTGGATACAAAGACTTCAACTGCTATTCCTCGCCCACGCACCCCGTGCCCTATCGAACGCCGAATGTGAATGAGCTGGCCAAGCAATCGACGGTGTTCAATCGCTTTTATGCGGCTTGTCCCGTGTGCTCTCCTACACGGGCGAGTATCCTGACTGGCAAATATCCGACCCGCACCGGGATCACGGATTGGATTCCCGGTATGCAACCTCCGCAGGGTGCCAAGCTCGATACACCGCAAACCAAAGAAGAGTTGGCACTCGACGAAAGGACGATTGCGGAGTACTTGAAGCCACTTGGGTTTGCGACGGCGAGTTTTGGCAAGTGGCACCTTGGCGGCGCAGGATTCAGCCCCACCCATCAGGGCTTCGATCTCAACGTGGGAGGAGATCAAAAAGGGCAACCCAATGGTTATCTGGCACCGTTCACGATGCCGGGGCTAACGGATGCTCCTGTCGGCACTGAACTGACTGGCTATCTGACGAAGCTTGCAAATCAATGGATCGATGAGCAGGCTAAGGCCACCAAGCCGTTCTTTCTCTACATGCCCCACTTTGGAGTCCACACACCTCTCGGCGCTTCTAAAGAACTGATTGCGCAATATCGCGACGAGCCCGTAATCAGTGCTACTTACGCCGCGATGGTTGAGAATATCGATGAATCTGTGGGATCGATTCGAAGGCAGTTGGAGCGCTCGCGCGTTTCTGGCAACTCGCTGTTCATTGTTACCAGCGACAATGGTGCGCTGCTGGGCGTTCGCGGAAAGGGCAGCACTTCGCTCGATCCGTTGCGCGATCAGAAGGGCTATCTATACGAGGGTGGAATCCGGGTTCCTTGTCTGATTCACGATCCGCGAAACCCGAAGCCGAGTGTCTATGAGGATCCGGCTTGTTCGATCGATTTGCTCCCTACGATTCTCAAGTGGATTGGGCAGGCTGTACCAACTTCGATTGATGGCACGCCCTTGTTTGGTCGCAAGGAAACTCCGGTCTACTATTGGCACTACCCGCATTATCACGGGGCCGGTGGTAAGCCCTCTGGTGCGATCATCGATGGGGACTACAAGTTGATCGAGCATTTTGAAACCGGGTCGACCGAGCTTTATAACCTAAAGACGGACGTCGGCGAACGCAAGGACCTGAGTACCGCAGATCCGGCGCGCCGCTCCAGCATGTATCTGAAATTGCGCCGTTGGCGTGAGCAGACCAATGCCGTAATGCCGACGCCTAAAACAGCAGCGGCTTCTTTGCCAATGCCTGCAGCAGGGTCAGAACAAAAGCGCCGTAGTGAAATAGCGCGAGGATAAAAACGCCAGCGCTGGCGCCGAATTCACTCAAGAGAAACCCCCCAAGCGGAAGCACCTGCAACCCGTGTAGCCCGATGAAATGGGAGATGCGCAGGTCGCCCGCCTGGGTACTCCAATTCAGAAATGGTACGCCTGGCCCGCCATCTTTGAGGCCCACTGTATGTGCGAGTGCCTGTGCCATGTAGGCACCTTCGAAACTCGACAGAACAGCCAGCAGTACGCCGAGGCGGCATCCCCAAAGGGCACCAGCCGGCATAGGTGCTGCCTTTGCAAAGAACCACCAGAGCAACACGATGAGCAGAATGGTGTTGACCGCGATCATGATTCCCATAATGCTGAAAATGGCGCCATTCAGTGGCGTGGAGAGGTTGAAGTGGCTTCGCTCTCCGCGAATTGCCTGGCCGACAACGGCGACATTCTCGAGAAGCATGATCAAGCTGGCGAGGGTTCCTAGGCTTGACCTTGCCAGAATAGAGGCATCGACATAATTTAATAGCCAGCCGATGGTCCAAAGGTAGATTGCAGCAGAGATCAGAAACTTGGCGGGCTTCAACCAGATGTTGACTCCCATCAACTCACGATGATCAAATACCATCGCGACCAAGGCGATGGCGAGTAGGCTCCAGTGCAGCATCCCTACATAAGCGCACGCGGCGCTGCCGTCTCGCGCCCGGTCGAACCAGACCAGCGGATTCAGACTCCAGGTTCCCATTGTTTTTTCAGGCTTCCTCGCAAGATCAGATAGAGCATCAGGCCCAGCGGGCCGAACATAAAAGTGAGTACCTGGCAGGGCAACAGCAACCACCTGGAAATACCGAGTTTCAAGGCATCGCGAGTCTCCCACGATCCAATAAAGAGATCGAATGCGAGGTAATGAACCCATCCTGCAAACACGGCTCGCGGGTTCGAAAACAACTTCATTACTTCAGTCAAACTGTCGAAACCGCCTTCGCCCAAACCGCCCGACAGCAACCAGGCGTACAGACAACCGAATGTCACTGGCATTGCGAGCGCAGCAATCCTGTGTGTCCATTGCCAACCAGGCAAAATGACCAGCAGCAGCCAGCAGGGTAGGACGCTTGTGTTTGCGATGGCGAAAACTGTGTCCATCTATTTCAGTTCATAATACAGCTTGCCGCTGACCCAAGTGCGTTCGACGACGATGGCCTTGGTTTCTCGGTCCAGACGGAACTCAACCAGATCGGCCCGCTCGCCGGGGTTGAGACCTCGCATACGTCCGCCGACGCGTCCCACTCGAGCCGCATTCGTGGTGGCCATCGTCACCGCATCGCGCAAGTTCAATCCAGCTCGCGACATCAGGTTGGAGATCCCCACGGGCATTTTTAGGGCTGAACCAGCCAGACGTGTGCCGCCGCGCAGTGTCACATTGCCGGCCGCATGAAGAGTGACGTCCACTTCACCCAGACGGTAATCACCCGGCTCGCATCCGGCCGGCATGACTGCGTCTGTAACCAATACACTACGTTCGAGACCCTTGGCGCGTAAGGCCACCTTCAGGAAGGTATCCGAAAGATGAATGCCGTCGACGATGAAGCTCGCGGTGAGACGGTCTTCTGCCAACTGATCCCAAATGTAGTTGGGATGCCGCGGAAGCATGGAATGAGCTCCGTTGCCGAGGTGGGTCGACATGGTGGCACCAGCGGAGACGGCATCGGCGATTTGCGCAGAGGTGGCTTTGGTATGACCAATGCTGACGACAACTCCGTCGCGAACCACTTCGTCGATAAACTTTGCCGCACCATCGTATTCCGGCGACATGGTGAGCAGCCGGATATTCCCTTCGGCGGCATCTTGCATTCGCTTCCACTCCTCAATCGATTGAGGTCTGGCTTGCGTGACTGGATGTGCGCCGCGAGGCCCATCTTCGGCTGAGATGAAAGGACCCTCCGCGTGTATGGCTTCAAACACACTTCCTTCAGGCAGCTCGCGTTTGGCGCGGACCAGATTTCGAAATGCTCCTTGCATCACCTCTTCGGAGCCTGTAATCACGGTCGGGTAAATTCTGGTGACGCCAGTAGCGAGCTGCGCCTGGATCGAACGGGAGATCTCCTCCAGCGATGCACCAGGCGAACAATAGTCGACCCCGGCAAACCCATTCACCTGCAAATCGATGAATCCTGGTGCGATGAAAGTTTCGATTGAGGAGCTGTCGCCCACCCAATCGTCGACCGCCTCAATGGCCGCGCCGAATTCGACTCGCACGGGCTGCCCTGTGCGGTAATCCAAGCCAAAACATTTTGTGCTCATTCTGTTTTATTCACACCTTGTCCACAGAAGATGGGCGCTAAGCCCTTCAAAATGCACGGGAAAAAAGTCGTGCAAAAAAGTTTTAGCCGCACCTTTTCTCCTTGCCAGAGTTGAGGCGCGGCTGCTAAAAATAATGGAGATCATCGCTGCTCCCCAAAGCAAGCTGGAGAATCTCGGGGGAGGTGGCCAGCAAGTAATGTGGAGCAGCGATCCGATCTGTAACTCCTAAGCCGCTACGGTTTGCGGCACCGGGGTTAGCCAGCCGAACTCATCCGGCAAACTCCCATCCACAATTCCAAAGAACTTCGACTGGATCTTTTCCGTGATCGGTCCGCGTCGGCCTTCGCCGATCGTGATGCGGTCGATGCTACGAATCGGGGTGACTTCTGCCGCAGTGCCAGTGAAGAAGACTTCGTCGGCGACATAGAGCAATTCGCGCGGCACGCCGGCTTCCACAACGCTGTAGCCCAAGCTCTTGGCGATCTGCACAATGCTGTCGCGGGTGATGCCGGGCAGCACGCTGGTGGCGAGGGCTGGAGTGTAGATGATACCGTCACGAATTACGAAGATGTTCTCACCGGAGCCTTCGCTGACGTAACCGTTCACGTCGAGGGCGATGCCTTCGGAGTAGCCATTCGCTTTGGCTTCCATGTTGATCAACTGTGAGTTGTTGTAGTTCCCAGCGCTCTTGGCCAAGGCTGGCAGCGTATTGGGAGCCATCCGGTTCCAACTCGATACGCAGACGTCGACACCCTGCGCGATGGCTTCAGGGCCGAGGTACTTGCCCCATTCCCAGCAGGCGATGTAGCACTCGGTGGGATTTCCCGTTCCGTTGACTCCGATGACACCGTAGCCCCGAAGTACGATCGGACGGAAGTAGCAGCTTCTCATCTTGTTGACCTGTACAAGCTCGATCATGGCGGCCGCAACCTGTGGTTGCGTGAACTGGCTCATATCGATTCTGTAGATCTTCGCGGAGTCGAACATCCGGCGAACGTGTTCGTTCAAACGAAACACGGCAGGCCCCTGTTTCGTCTCATAACATCGAACACCCTCGAAGACGGCGCTTCCGTAGCTGACAACATGGCTAAGGACATGGATCGTGGCATCCTGCCAATTAATCAGGTGTCCGTTATGCCATATTTTTTCGGTGGGCTTCATGGAATTATTATAACTGTTAATGATATGTTTACCCGCATTCTGACCGCCAGCTTGGTTTTAACTGCCCTTGTCTTCGGACAAGCGGCGAAGCTCAAAGAAATAAAACCCGGGATGAACTTCTTCAAAAAAGATCAGGACATCCAGATGGGCAAAGAATACGCGCAGCAGATCGAGCAGCAATATGATGTGCTGGCGCCGGGTCCTTTGACAGATTACATCAACTTTCTTGGCCAGAAGATTGCGCAGCAGCCGCAAGCCGGCGGCTTTCCTTATGTGTTCAAAGTCGTGAATGATCCCACCATCAACGCTTTCGCTTTGCCGGGCGGACCGGTGTTCATCAATTCCGGTATCCTCCTGAACGCTGAAAACGAGGGACAGTTGATGGGTGTGGTCGCCCATGAAGTCTCCCATATTGCATTGCGCCATTCCACCAACCAGGTGAGCCGCAGCATGCTGATTCAATTGCCGGCGATGCTGGCCGGCGCGTATGGTCAAGCGAAGGGCGGTCTGACAGGCATGTTGGCGCAGATCGGTGTCGGCCTTGGCGCCAATGGATTGCTGATGAAATTCTCGCGAGGGGCCGAACAGCAGGCCGACCTGCTCGGTGCTCGCATGATGGCGCAGGTTGGTTATAACCCGATCGAGATGGCGCGCTTCTTTGAAACCCTCGAAGCCAAGTCGGGCCGTGGCAAGTCTGGTCCAGATTTCTTCTCTTCCCATCCGAACCCTGGCAATCGCAGCAAGTACGTTAGCGAAGAAGTGACGCTGCTGCCGCAACGCGATTTTAAGGCCGACACGGGTCGCTTTGAAAAGATGAAGCTCCTGGCGAAGAACCTGCCAGAGCCCAAGAAGAAGGCCGGCGCTGTGCCAAATCAGCCAGAGAAGAATCAGGATGGCTCTCGTACCTGGACTGGCGAGAACTTCCAGGTGAGCTATCCAGGCGAGTGGCTTGGTTTGGGTGAGCCGAAGTCACCTACCGTGACGATTGCCCCTCGCGAGGTTATCAAGCAGGAAGGCAACAATGTGCAGATTGGCCTCGGTGTCGTGATCGCTCACTATGAAGACGAAGATGGCAGGTTCGATTTCAAAGCTGATACGCAGAAGCTCATCCAGCAAGTGATGCAGCAGAATCCCACGATGGGCCGCACCATGCCTCCCATCAATCAGCATCAGATCAACGGGCGCAACGTTTATGTTGCAAAGCTCACGTCGAAGTCTTCGCTGGATGGCGGCAATGAGATCGACACGATTGTTACGATGGAACACCGAGGCACCATGCTTTATATGGTTTTCATCGCTCCGGAACGGCAGATGCAACAGGTGCAACGCGATTTCGACGCCATCCTGAATTCACTCCGCCTTGATTAGTTTCGACGGGGTTCTGTTCGACTTCGACGGCACTCTGGTTGACAGCGAACCGATTCACTTCGAGTGCTGGAAAGAAATTCTTACGCCTTTCGGGATTTCGCTCAGTTGGGATGAGTACTGCCGCAATTGCATTGGCGTCTCGGATCGCGCGATGATCCTTCAACTGGCGACCGAAGTCGGCATGGACTTCGAGACTCTCTATGCCGAGTACCCGAAGAAAAAAGAACTGCTCCGCGATCGAATGCTAAAAGCACCGCCGATGGCCAGTGAAGTACGCGATCTGTTGCTCGCCGAGTATCCCTTCCCAATTGGTCTCGTTACATCGAGCTACCGATTTGAGGTGGAGCCGGTGCTTGAAGTGGCGGGGGTTCGGCATCGTTTTGCCGCTTCAGTGTTCGGTGAAGAGGTGAAAAATCTCAAGCCTCACCCCGAGCCATATTTGCTTGCGGCAGAACGCTTGGGTATCTCGCAGCCAATTGTGTTTGAGGATTCCGAAGCAGGGCTCGCCAGTGCGGCTGCGGCGGGCTTTGACGCGATTCGGGTTCCGCACCCGGACGAATTGGTTCGCCTGTTTCGCAGTCGTATTGGCTAGAGCTTCAGCGCGCCAAATCTGAATCGCTGGCGAACTGCCAAGAGTACTAAACTGTAGGTTTCCATGGAATTTGAAAAAGTATATGAGCCACAGCGGTTTGAATCGCGCTGGGCTGATTGGTGGGTAGAGTCGCGCCTTTACGCGGCAGACGCAAACGATAGCCGGCAGATGTTCAGCCTGTGCATTCCTCCGCCTAACGTCACGGGCAACCTGCATATGGGTCACATGCTGGAACACACCATGATCGATATGGTGGTTCGCTGGAGACGCATGAGTGGCTTCAACACTTTGTGGCTGCCCGGCACCGATCACGCGGGTATTGCGACACAAATGGTGGTTGAGCGGCAGATGGCCAAAGAGGGTCTGACCAAACACGACCTCGGGCGTGATGCCTTTGAAGAACGAGTTTGGAAGTGGAAAGCTGAGTCTGGCGGTGCCATCGTGCGCCAGATGAAGACGGTGGGTGTCAGCTGCGACTGGACACGCGAGCGCTTCACATTGGATCCCGGTTTGTCTCGAGCGGTGCGCGAAGTCTTCTGTGGCTTGCATGAACGTGGCCTCGTGTATCGTGGCGAGCGCATGGTGAACTGGTGTCCTCGTTGCGGCACTGCGCTTTCCGATCTTGAAGTGAAGCACGACGAAACCGATGGCAGCCTTTGGCATATTCAGTATCCAGTGGTGGGCACCAGCGAGTTCCTGACCGTTGCGACAACGCGACCCGAGACGATGCTTGGGGATACCGGTGTGGCGATTAACGCGCTTGACGAGCGCTATCTCCATCTGCACGGCAAGACCGTCAAGCTGCCATTGATGGATCGCGAGATTTCGATCGTCCTCGATGACATGGCGGATCCCCAGTTCGGCACTGGTGTCGTAAAGGTGACCCCGGCCCATGACCCCAATGACTTTGAGGCCGGCTTGCGTCACAACCTGCCGCGCATACAGGTAATTGGCGATGACGCCAAGATCAACTCGAATGGTGGAGCCTATGCCGGGTTGGATCGATTTGAAGCGCGCAAGAAAATCGTTGAGGATTTGAAGGCCCTTGGCCTGCTTACGAAGATTGACCCTCACAAGTTGAGCGTCGGCAAGTGCGAGCGATGCCAAACGGTGGTGGAGCCGCTCGTATCGAAGCAGTGGTTCGTCAACATGAAGCCACTGGCAGAGAAGGCGATTGCCGCTGTTGAGGACGGTCGCACGACGATTGAGCCTGAACAGAGCCGTACGGTGTTTTTCCACTGGATGCGCAACATCCGTGATTGGTGTGTGAGCCGTCAGCTTTGGTGGGGTCATCGAATTCCCGCCTGGCATTGTGGCGCCTGTGGCGAAGCTACTGTTTCACGCAAAACTCCAACGGTTTGTGCCCATTGTGGCAGTGCAGATCTTACCCAGGACAAGGACGTTCTCGATACCTGGTTCAGCTCAGGGCTCTGGCCATTCTCGACCTTGGGTTGGCCCGATCAAACAGAGGATCTGAACAAGTATTACCCGACGACGCTCATGATCATGGGCTACGAGATCCTGTTCTTCTGGTGCGCCAGGATGATGATGCTCGGCATTGAGTTCATGGGTGACGTTCCGTTCCGGCAAGTCCACATCCACGGCATTGTTCGCGACGCCCAAGGCAAGAAGATGTCGAAGACGCGCGGCAATACCATCGATCCGCTTGAGATCACCGCCAAGTACGGCACCGATGCGGTTCGCATGGCGTTGCTGACGGCTTGCACACCGGGCTCGGACATTCTGTGGACCGAGGACAAGCTACCTAGTTCGCGTGGCTTCGCCAACAAGATCTGGAATGCTTCGCGCTTCTTGTTCCTCAACATGGAAAAGGCCGAGGTGACTTCCCATGTGCCCACGAGCTGGAAACCTCAGTTCCTTGAAGAGCGCTGGATCCAGTCGCGTCTCAATGCCGCGGCACGGGCATGCAATGAAGCCATCGCAGCCAACCGGTACCACGAGGCAGCACAGACGATGTGGCATTTCTTCTGGGATGACTTCTGCGACTGGTACATCGAGATGATCAAGCTGCGGTTCAACGACGCCGAGAACCGCGATTCGATTTGGGCCAATTTGCTCGGAACCTACGAGAAGGCCCTGCGCTTGCTGCATCCCGCAATGCCATTCCTAACTGAAGAGCTCTGGCAGCGTTTGCGCTCAGAAGGCATGCCCGCCAGTGTTTCGATTACTGCTTATCCGGCTTTCGACGCGGGTCTCGAAGACGCTGACGCCGAACGCGATATGGCCATTCTGCAGGAAGAGATCCGGCGTACTCGTAACGAGAAGGCTGCCAAGCAGCTGGACCCCAAACAGGAGATCGAAGGCACTCTGCGCGGTCAAGGCAACGAGTACGAAGTATTGCTCGCCAATGCCGAGGTCTTCCGCCGTCTTGCCGGCGTCAAGTTGAACTTCGAACCCAGTGCTGAAGTGAAGGGTATTCAGGTGACCCTGCAGGCTCCCGCGGGACAGGCCGAAGCTTTGCGCAAGCGGCTTGAGAAGGACATCGAGCAACTCGAGAAAGTGATCGCCAATACGCAACGCCAATTGGGCGATGAGAAGTTCACCTCAAAGGCACCCGCTCACATCATTGAAGGCATGAAGACGAAGCTGGCCGACTATCAGCTGCAACTCGACAAGAACCGGGAGGCACTGGGTGGTCTCTGATTGGCTCCATCCTGAAATTTATGACGCGGTGGAGCGCGCGCTATCCGAAGACATTGGTAGCGGCGACATCACCACCAAACTTACCGTTCAGCCAGGGCGCAAGGCCAGAGGCAAATTTTATGCTCGGGATGAGATGGTGCTCGCCGGGATTGAACTTCTGCCTTTGATTTATGAATGTCGAGGCGGCGTGGATCGCCTGGAGCTGCAGGCGGAATCCGGTCGTCGTTGTTCCAGTGGTGATCTCATTGCTGAGGTGGAAGGGCTGGCGGCGACTCTGCTCGAATGTGAACGCACGGGTTTGAATTTCATGCAGCGGCTGAGCGGCGTAGCCACGCTTGCTTCGAGATTTGCCGCCGAGGTGGCGCACACCAGTTGCAAGGTGCTCGATACGCGCAAGACGACTCCGGGCCTGCGCCGGCTCGAGAAGCTGGCTGCTAAAGCGGGCGGCGTGACCAACCATCGCATGGGCTTGTTTGATGCGGTGTTGATCAAAAACAACCACATCTCTGCGGCGGGTGGCGTGCGGCAGGCTCTGGAGGCATCGCTGCCTCATGGAATCCCGGTCGAAATTGAAGTTCGCACCAGGGCTGAATTGGATGAGGCGCTCGCGGCGGGGGCAACCCGATTGCTACTCGACAACCTCACGCCCGCAGAGGCTCGTGAATGGATCGATTACATCGCTGGCCGCGCCAGTTGCGAAATTTCAGGCGGCGTCACTCTCCATACCGTCCGCGCCTACGCCGAAGCTGGGGCTGACTTCGTTTCAAGCGGCGCGATCACCCACTCAGCCGTTTCAAAGGATCTCAACTTCCGCCTCGAACTTCTATGAGTCGAGTGATCTGGCGCGAACGTCTCGACTCTACGATGACGGAGGCTGCACGACTGGCTGCCGAAGGTATTCCCAACGGTACTGTGGTCGCAGCCCGCATGCAGACTGCGGGGCAGGGAAGGCAAGGCCGCGAATGGCTCAGCGCGTCCGGTGACGGACTCTATTGCACCTTTATCCTGCGCCTGGCCGAGGTCCCAGCGATTACTCTGGCGCTCGGGCTTGCTGTTGTCGAAGCACTTACCCCAATCGTCGGCAGTGGCCTCGACATCCGTTGGCCGAACGATGTGCTCTGGCAGGGCAAGAAGCTTTGTGGGATCCTGGCGAGGCTGGAACACGGCGTCGTTCTCGCTGGCATCGGCATCAATTTGAATCAACTTCAGTTTCCGCCTGGCCTCCGTACACCTGCCACATCCTTGCGGCTCGCTACTTCCAAAACCTTCGATGCAGAAGAAGTATTGAACCAATTGCTCGGTCCGGTGGACCAGGCCACGCAACTGAACCGCGAGGAAATTCTGCGGTTGTTTGCGCAGACTTCAAGCTACGTAAGTGGTCGGCGCGTTCGGGTCGATCTCGATGGATCTATTCTTGAGGGAGTGACGGATGGGCTCGATGAATTTGGATTCTTGCGAATCCGGAAAGAGAATGGCGCGCGTGAAACGGTTTATGCCGGCAGCGTGCGCCCTTTGAAATAGCGATGCTTCTAGCAATTGATGCGGGCAATACGAATGTTACAGTGGGCGTCTTCGAGGGAGCAAACCTGATCGCCAGTTGGCGGTTGCGGACGATTCGCGAGCAAACAGCCGATGAATGGGGCATCAACCTACGAAGCTTGTTTCGGGTGTGTGAACTCGACGCGCGCATCATCACGGGCGTTGCGATCTCCAGTGTCGTCCCACCGCTCGACCGTCAACTTGCGGAAATGTCGCTCAGGTACTTTCGCTGTGAGCCATTGTTTGTCTCGGTCGATGTCGACCTCGGTTTGAAAGTGTCAATTGACAATCCGCGCGAGGCGGGCGCAGACCGGCTTGCCAACGCCGCTGCGGCCTTTCACAAATACGGCGGACCCTGTGTTGTTGTTGACCTTGGCACAGCCATCAATTTCGATGTCGTCAGTGCAGCGGGCGATTTTGTTGGCGGCATCATTTGTCCGGGCATTGGCATCGCCATCAGCGGGCTGTTTGAGAAAGCTGCCCGGCTGCCTCTCGTTGACTTCCGCCAGCCAAAACAACTGATTGGCAAGAACACGGTGGATTGCATTCAGAGTGGGCTTTACTACGCCACGATCAGCTCAATCGATGGCATTCTCGACCGCCTGGTTGCCGAGCTCGGCCCAGATACGAAGATCGTCGGTACCGGTGGGCAGGCCAAGTTGATGGTGGAGGGTTCCAGGCGATTGAAGATTGTCGATGAAGACCTCACGCTCGATGGTGTGCGAATCATCTGGGAGCGTCATGGAGCCTGAGCCGTTTAACTACTTCAACTACTACACGGAGATCGAAGAACACTTTCAAGCAGCGCGTGGCACGGGTCTGTTTCTGATCTCGCCTCTCGATTGGGCTTTGATCGAGACTTGGAAGGATTCTGGAATCCCGCTCGAGGCAGTTCTGCGTGGGATCGATAAGGCCTTCGAAAAGTGGCACGCGAAGAAATCCAAAACCAATCAGGTGAATTCCATTGCGTACTGTTCGCAGGCCGTTATGGAAGAGGCCAAGCGCATCGATTCTCCCCGGGAATCGAAAGTTGTAGAAGCGCCGTTCGACCGTAGCGAGCTGGAGCGGCATCTCCGCGAGAACGCGGCAAAGCTATCTGCAGGGTTCGAAGAAGTGCAGTCATCTCTGCTGGCTCTGGCTCAGGAAAGCAACACCTGGCTCGACAAACTAGAAGAATTGGAGCAACGGCTGAGTTCGCTCGAAGACAAGATGGTGGCCATCGCCCGTAGCCGCCAGAGCGAAGATCAACTGCTGGAAGTGCGCCGCCAACTTGAGGGTCAACTCAAACCCTATCGCGGCAAGATGAGTGCCGCCGAGTTGATGATGATCGAGAAGAAGTTTCTCGACCAGCGACTGCTCGAAGACTCGGGTTTGCCGCGCCTCAGCCTGTTCTACCTCGGTTAAGCGGATCTGATATTGTCCGCTCATGTTGCTAAGACCGAGTCGTTTCCTTTGCTCCCTCGCATTGTTGCTGATGAGTGCTTTCAGCAGTCCTGCACAAGTACTTTATGGATCACTGACAGGCACGGTAACCGACGCCTCAGGCGCGGCGGTGCCGAACGCGAAGATTGAAGCCCTCAATGTAGCCACCGGCGTCTCCCGCCAAGCCACCAGCGATGATCGCGGCGCATTTCAATTCAACGACCTCCAAGCCGGCAACTACCGCGTCACGATCAGCTCGGTAAACTTCAGCACCATCAAGCAGGAAGGCATCAAAATCGAGACCAATACGGTGCGCCGGCTCGAAGCCCGCATGCAAGTGGCCGCGGTCGCCGAAAGCATCTCAATCAACGCCTCCGCACTGGCTCTACAAACAGATCGAGCCGACGTCAACAACGTGATTTCCAAATCCCAAGTCGTGAATCTGCCGTTCGCCGGATCGCAGGGTCGTAACTTCCAAAATCTCTACAAGCTGCTCCCAGGCTTTTCTCCTCCCGCAGAATTGCACTCTGACGCCGGCAACCCACAACGCGCGCTGGGCACCAACGTCAACGGCGCGTCCTATTCCAACAACAACACTCGTATCGACGGCGCAACGGTGAGCTACCCGTGGCTGCCCCACATTGTTGCCTATGTGCCGCCAGCCGAAGCCGTCGAAGCGGTGAACCTGGTTTCGAACGCCTTCGATGCTGAACAGGGAATGGCGGGTGGCGCTGCCGTCAACGTCACGATCAAATCGGGCACCAATGAGTTTCATGGTTCGGGTCACTGGTATCACACCAACAGCGCCGTACAAGCACGCAACTTCTTCTTCAATACGAATCAACTGCCGAAGAATCTCCTCAATCAGTTTGGTGGCACCTTCGGTGGCCCGATTGTGAAGAACAAGCTCTTCTTCTTTTCGAACTGGGAGCGCACGACACGCCGCCGGTTCGCCTCGGCTCTTCGCACGGTGCCGAACGCGGATCTCCGCACAGGAAACTTTTCCGCCACGGGCACAAACATCTTCGATCCCGCCACAGGTGCTCTCAATGGCACGGGACGCACGGTCTTCCCGAACAACCGCATCCCATCCAATCGTTTTGATTCGGCCTCGGTCATCATGGCCGCGTTGATTCCCAATCCGAATCAGCCTGTCTTCCCGTCCAACTACCAGGCCACCGGGACCTATATCTTTAACCGCGACAACGCCGACTTCAAAGTGAATTACAACCCCACCGAGAAGGCCTCGGTATTCGCCCGATACAGTTTTTCACCCAGCGACATTTTTGACCCGCCTTCGCTCGACAAGGCTCTTGGCGACGCACTCACGGGTGGCCAACCGGGCAACGCTCCGGGGCTGATTCAAACTGCTGCCATCGGCGGCACGTACACCATTTCCCCTCGCCTCTTGTTTGACGGTAACGTCGGCTTTACCCGGCAGCGGATCTCGGCAGAGAACATCGACATCGGTAAGAACTTTGGCCTTGATGAATTGAAAATTCCCGGCACCAATGGTTCTGATCGCCTTCAGGGTGGTTACCCCCGATTCAACATCAGCGGCTTTTCGGCCATCGGAAATCCGAATGTTTCCAATCCGTTCCTGTTCCGGGATAACCAGTACAGCGCCACGGCGAATTTGAGCTGGATTCGCGGATCTCACTCCCTTCGCTTTGGCGGTGACTACAGCTATTACACGATCAATCACTTCCAGCCACAGGCGGCTTTTGGCCCGCGCGGCGGATTCAATTTCACCGGCGGCCTGACGGCGCTGAATGGCACAGGTGCGGCCGCCCCGAATGCCTTCAACGGGTTTGCTGATTTCCTGCTCGGCTTGCAGCAGGCGATGGGCAAGGACGTGCAGTACATCAACCCGGCGGCGGTTCGTATGCCAGGCTGGGGCTTCTATGTTCGGGACAACTGGCAGGTGAACCGGAAGTTGACCATCAACTACGGCATGCGGTTTGAGCGCTATCCCTTTGCCACTCGCGATCATCGCGGTGGAGAACGTTATGACGAATCCACCGACAAGGTTCTGGTCGGCGGTGTTGGCTCCACTCCGAGGAATACCGGCGTCGAGGTAGGAATTGGACAGATCGCTCCGCGTCTCGGCATCGCCTATCGAGCAAACGAGCGCACTGTGTTCCGCGCCGGATACGGGATCAGCATCGATCCAGATTCCTTCCGTAGGCTGCGAGATGCTTATCCAGCTACGATTTCTTCGCAGTTCAGCGGCGCCACCAGCTTTCAGGCAGCTGGCTCATTGCGCACCGGCATTCCAGTTGTCGTGGGGCCACCTCTGAACCAAGGTGTGATCGACCTGCCGCTCGCGGTGGGCACAACGACTTTTCCCAAGGTGTTCAAGCGAGGCTATATCCAGAGCTTTAACTTCACCATCCAGCGTGAGGTCGGTCTGGGCTTCAACCTGCAAGCCGGTTATGTCGGCACGCGTTCGATTCGCCAGACGGCGATCATCAATACCAATGCTGCCCTCGTGCCAGGTAGCGGCAATGCTGGCCGCGCTCTGGCCCTGCGCTACCCAGGCCGTATCGGCAACATCAATCTCTACACGCCTTACAACACGTCCAATTACAACTCGCTGCAGACTCAACTTAAGCGACAATTGGGCGCCGATGGTTTGTTTGGCCTCTCGTACACCTGGTCGAAAGCAATCGGGTACAACGACAACAACGACTCTGGCGTAAGTTGGAATTCCCCTGAACTTTGGGATCGCAACCGTGCGCTGGCAGGCTTTGATCGTACCCACAACCTGCAGATGTACACGGTATATTCACTGCCGTTCGGCAAGGGTCAAAAGCTGATGAATTCGGGTATTGGTTCGCATCTTCTCGGCGGCTGGCAAACCAACGGCGTGTTGAGTGTGATGAGCGGTACTCCCTTCACGGTCGGCACCGCCGGCACTTCTCTAAACGCTCCTGGCAATGCCCAGACTGCAGACCAGGTCTTATCGAACGTCCAGATTCTCAAAAGCGTTGGCCCTGGCAAGAGCTGGTTTGACCCCAACGCGTTTGCTCCTGTAACAGCGATCCGTTTCGGTAATTCCGGACGCAACTCAATGCGCGGTCCTGGTGTCTTCCAGTTGGATGCCAGCGTGTTCCGTAACTTCCAGGTCACTGAGAAGATCCGGCTTCAGTTCCGCGCCGAGTCATTCAGCATCACCAACACGCCTCGCGTCGGCAATCCCGGTGCGACTGCGTCCAGCCTGACGCGTAACGCCGATGGGTCCATTCGAGCCCTGAACGGGTTCACCGAAGTGCTGTCGGCAACCGGCGAGCGGGAGATCCGTTTTGCTCTGAAGCTGTTTTTCTAAGCAGATCTAAACTACAGCAGCCCTTTGCCCCAGGGTCCCCAAATCGCAAGCGTCATTGCCTTCTCGCCGAACTCTGACCCAATCGGTACCAGCAAAGGACTCTTGTAGGGTTGCGTCGTTCGAATTGTCGACCGGCCATAAATATTCACGAACAGCGTCTCGCCGTCCGGGCTGAAGCACGCCCCCGCAAATTCTGTTGAGCTATGGATGTTTTTGGCAAAGTAGAACAGTTCGCCTGCTGGCGACACCCCCAGCAAGTGCTGTGCGCCTCCTCCGTCTTCGCAAACCACCAATCCACCCCGAGGCGACACTGCGATATTGTCGGGGAAGTCCATCAAGTGCAAATGAGGGGTCTCAAACAGTAACCACACGGTCTCCGTATCCGGCTCGTAGACCCAAATTTGCCCTAACCCCTCGTTGCCTCCGTTGGTCGCAGTGAAGTAAATCTTCCGTTCCCAATACCAAATCCCCTCGAGACGCCTCCAGATCGCTCCTCCGTTGTTCAGGCCCTGGTGAAATACTGCCGATCGTGTCACACCATTTACGTCAAGCGAAGGCGGAACAGGGTCTGGATTTGGCACGTCCACCCAACTCACCGCCAGTTTCACTCCTACTTTTTGGTCGAGCGCCGTCTCATACCCGTTCACTCCGCCCACACGCATCATCTGCAGCCGTCCGCCCATCGTTGCCAACTCTCCCGGCTTGGTCACCTGGCGCTCTGGTACGAAACGGTAAAACCCTGAGACGTCGCCCTGGTCTTCGGTCTCATAGATGATCCCTGTCCGCGGATCTACCGCAGCGGCCTCATGCGCAAAGCGGCCCAGTTGCTTCAGTGCCACCGGCGTTACCGGCCGTCCTGGCGCTGTGTCGACTGGTACCTCAAACGCATAACCGTGGTTCTGTGCCGTCCCCGCAGCTGACTGCTGTTCCAGCGTCTCCTCGCAGGAAAGCCAACTCCCCCAAGGCGTTACACCGCCCGCGCAATTCCGCCACGTTCCCACGAGGCTCCACCACTCGCGAATCTTTCGGCGTGTGCGCGCGTCCACTTCGATCGACGTTGTTCCTCCAAGCGTGAAAGCGTCGTAGGCAAACGAGCGCGGCCCAAAATCGGTGCCCAGCAAGTGGCTCAAGATACCGGCGCTCGTCGAAGTGCTACCCGCTGGCCTCGGTCGCAGCCGGCTTGCTGGCTCTGCGTCCTCGTGGTTTCGGATCAGCATGATGTTTCCGTTCGCCAATGGAAAAGCCCCCATCCCGTCCATTGCTTTAGGCACGGGAAATCCGTCTGCCATTTGGTCCCCTTCCCAACTCACCACCGTGTACTGAAAGCCCGGCGGCAACATCAACTCGTTGCCCGCAGGCCGCAGGAAGCCGTAGCCGGGGCTCGTCAATGCCTCCGCCCTTCCATCACGCACGCTCTCCGCGCGCGCTTCCAGCGCCCCGAACAATCCAGCTCCTCCCGCACCAGCACGCAGCAATCCCCGTCGGCTCAGCCGTCCATTCTGCGAATTTGCCATCTTGCTGTCTCTCCTTCTATGACTTGGTTTTTGCCCCAGTCCACGGCACGCGGAGGTAAATCTATCGAATCCAGATCCTGGTGTCAAAGTCGTTCAAGCTGCGAGAACATTTATTTCGCGATTCTTTTCAAACATTTGCGCTAGAGGTGCTTCAAGCTGAGATCGCAGGTGCCCATATTCTCAAGCCGGTGGGAGTGGAAGGCACCCATCACGAGGCCGCGTCAAAGACGTTGGTCCGGAACATATTGTCCTTCCGGTTTTGAGGACTCCTCATGTTTCAGCCAGTTGCCCCGTCGTTTCCCCGGCCGCTTTCTATTCAAGCCGCCGGCGTCTCGACACTCGACGTTTGCACAATAATCTCTAATCCCGTGCGGTACGCATCCCGCTACCGTTTGTTTGAAGGCTTCAAAGCTCAAAACGAAGGCCCCCACATCCGCCATTGGACTGTGGAAGTCGCTTATGGCAATCGCCCGTTTGCCATCACGGACCCCACTAATCCTCGCCATTTGCAACTTCGCACACAAAGTGAGCTCTGGCATAAAGAGAACGCACTCAACCTGTTGTTCGCGCACGTTCTGCGTCATCAACCGGACGCCGAGTACTTCGCGTGGGTCGACGCCGATGTCACATTCGCTCGTCCTGATTGGGCTTATGAGACGATCCAGCAATTGCAGCATTATCAGGTGGTGCAGATGTTTAGCCATGCTCTCGATCTCGGGCCGAAATATGAGCCCGTTGGGCCGATCAAGAACGGCTTTGCCTGGATGTACTACAACGAACCCAAAGTGGAACGCAGTGCCGCAGCTGGTCGTATGCGCACTGCCGATGGCTATTACGGATATTCAAAAGGTGGCTATTGGCACCCCGGCTTCGCCTGGGCCGCCAGACGATCGGCGATCGATGCGCTTGGCTGTCTGCTCGATTTCTGCGTCGTTGGTTCGGCGGATTGGCACATGGCTGCCTGCCTGATTGGCGAAGGGGAAAAGACACTCTCGCGACAGCTGCATCCCACCTACAAGCGCGAAGTGCTTGAATGGCAGGACCGGGCCAACCGATTCGTCAAGGGCAACATTGGATACGTCGACGGTCTGCTGAATCATCACTGGCACGGGCGCAAGGTCGACCGGTACTACAGCGACCGCTGGCGCATTCTGGTCGATAACAAATACAACCCGGAGACGGATCTCAAACGGGATGCTCAGGGCTTGTATGTTCTGATGGATCGAAGCCAGGGGCTGCGAGACGGCATTCGCACCTACTTCCGATCCCGCAATGAGGACTCGATCGACCTCGCCTAGAATAAAACCAGCATGGCGAATCTCAAAGAAGCACCGCGTCAGTTGAAACGTCGTGCGTTTCAACTGTTCGGCAATTTGGCGATTCGCCCCAAGCTGCTTTTACTCCACAACCTTTTCTTTCTGGTTCTCGCGATCGGCGTTTACTGGAGTGTGATACCGCTGTTTGAGCGGCGTGTGGCTAGCGCCAAGCAGCGGGAATTCACACTCCTGGCTCAGTTGTTCACCGATGATGGCGGCTTGCCGGCTCTCCAGTTGAAGGGGCTCTATACCTACAGCCAGGGCGACGCCGCCACTCTCGCCATGCCGCGGGCTGCTGTCGAGTATCTCAATGAGAATCCCACACGCGTGTTCGTCAACCCCGCAATCTCAGACACGATTTATAAGCGTGCGGCGATTGCTGGGCTGTACCGCGCGATCACGATCCCCGAGGTCTATTACGACGGCCTCGTCACCCGGGCGAAGTACACGCTTTTCATTGTGCTCGCCATCCTTTACCTTGCCGCTATTCTGCTGCTTGAATTCGTGGTGATGCCGACGTACGTTTACCGCCGCATCCAACTGTTTCTTGACGCTGATGATGCGGCTCGTGCGGATGATCGTAATCGGGAGTTGATTCCTGAAGGCGAAATCCTCGACGACGAAATCGGCAAGATCATGATTTCCCGCAACGACACGATGCGGCGGCTCCGTCATCAGAATGAAGAACTCGAGGCGGCGCGCTCGAAGCTGCTTGAACAGGACCGCCTTGCTTCGCTCGGTTTGTTGTCCGCTTCGGTAGCTCATGAGCTAAATACGCCGCTCGCGGTGCTTCAGGGCTACATCGAGAAGTTTGCTGAAGAGCGCCAATCCCCCCAAAGCTCCGAGCGCCTTTCTCGCATGCTCAAAATGACACAGCGCCTTCGCCGCATTTCCGAATCGCTGGTCGGGTTCTCCCGCGTACGCCGTGAACAAAACGAACCTGTTTCGGTGAGGACGCTGGTTGAAGAAGCTTGGCATATCGCCTCGATCGACGAGAAGGCAGCCCGAGTCGCGTTTTTCAACGAAACGAAGCCAATCGATGCGGTCTTGGGCAACTACGACAGGCTGTTGCAAGTGTTTCTGAATCTGATCCGCAACGCTCTGCAAGCTGTTCCATCTTCGGGTGGTGAAATTCGCGTCATCACTTGCCCGATTCGAGGGGAGGGTAAAGAGATGCTCTCGATCCGCGTCGAGGATAACGGTCCCGGCATTCCGGCTGACGTGCTGCCCGACATCTTCGATGCCTTCGTCTCGACGCGGCTCGATTCAAAAGGCACAGGTTTAGGCCTTACCGTCTCAGAGGGAATCGTTCATCAGCATGGAGGCGGGATTTCCGCGTCCAATCGCACCGGTGGCGGCGCGATCCTTGAGGTCCGCCTCTTAGCCAGCGCGCCGAATGCGAGCAGTGTCGAGCCCCGCAGAGACCGGCAGGCGTCGTAGTTCTTCAAACTGAAAAGCGGTCTGGCGGGCAGAAACGCGCGCGCATTCCTCAATCAGGCCTTTGTGTTCGCGCCATTGGTCGACAACAAGAACCTGGGCCTCAATTGCGCTCATGCCGGGGTAATCCCGCTTACGGCCGCGCCACTCGGGCATCCGGCTTGCCTTGATGCCAAACGAAGCCAATGCCTCCCGAAATCCTTCCGCACCATCGTGGATCAGCTGCGAATCTACTCGTAGCAGGCTGTCGGCCATCCCTTGTACGCCCGGAGCGATTTTCTCCCACCGAGCGTGACCGCCCTCGCCCTCGACCTGCAAATGGATTCCCCGCAGTTCCGTCACCCCCCGAAGCGATTCCCAATCCCCGATCACCCCGAATACTGGTGCTACATACACCCCGCGCGTGTGTACCGTCACCTGGTCAGTCACCGTGGCTGGCGTCATGCTCATTGTTTCCGGGTCCAGATCGGCGAATACCGGTTCTATTCCCTGGCACGCAATCCCCGCCAAAAGCTCGGCCGGTGCCAGTACCGGTACGATTACCTCGTCGTTTGTCCCCATAGCGCCATTCCATTCCACCATACTTTTATCGGCCCGCACAATTAAATTCCTTACCGGTCCAGACGAATTCCTTTATTTCCTTTACTTTGCAAGTGCTTATTGTGCTAACCTAACAAATTGTCATGCGTGTCCCCGAACTCATACAGCGTAAGCGCGACGGCGAAGAACTAGAGCAAGAAGAGCTGGCGTTTCTCGTCGAAGGCTATTTGCGGGGTGAAATTCCCGACTACCAGATGTCCGCCTTCCTGATGGCCGTGTTCTTTAAAGGCCTGACCGAAGCGGAAACGGACAATCTCACTGCCCTGATGATTGCCTCCGGAGAGAAATTGGATTTGTCCGATATCCCGGGCCTAAAGGTGGATAAGCACTCCACTGGCGGCGTCGGCGACAAGACCAGCTTGATTGCTGCCCCTTTGGCCGCAGCCGCTGGCGTGGTTGTCCCGATGATCTCCGGCCGGTCCCTTGGACATACGGGCGGAACCCTCGACAAGCTGGAGTCAATCCCCGGCTTTAATGTCAACCTCACAATCGATCAGTTCAAGGCGCAGTTGGCTGAGCACAAGCTCGCCTTCATGGGTCAAACCGATCAGGTTGCCCCGGTCGACGGTAAGCTTTACGCCCTTCGTGATGTCACCGCTACCATCGAATCCATCCCGCTCATTGCCAGCTCGATCATGTCGAAAAAGGTGGCCGCTAGTCTGGACGCTCTGATCCTCGACGTAAAGGTCGGGGCCGGTGCATTCATGAAGCAGCAGGTGCATGCCCGTCGTCTGGCCCAGTTGATGGTTGGCATCGGCCGCCGTCTCGACAAGAAGGTCCAGGCTCTCATCACCGACATGAACCAACCTCTCGGCTTTGCCGTGGGCAATGCTCTCGAAGTGATGGAAGTGTCGCAGACCCTCCAGAATTCAGGCCCGATTGATCTTACCCGCTTGAGCCTGGAACTGGCTGCTCGCATGATTCATCTGGCCAAGGTCACCCCCACGCTCGATGCGGCTCGCGAATTGGCTCAAACCAAACTGCTCGACGGTTCTGGCTACCGCAAGTTCAAAGAAGTCATCACCGCTCAGGGCGGCAATGCGCAGGTTCTTGATCGATTTGACTTGTTGCCGAACGCGACAGGTATGCGCGAAATCGTGACTCCTCGTGGCGGCTACGTCAGCGCCATTGATGCAGAAGGCGTTGGTAAGGCAGTTGTGATGATTGGCGGAGGCCGCAATCTCTCCACCGACGCAATTGACCACGCTGTCGGCATCATTCTTGAAGTGAAGGTTGGCCAGAAGGTCGACGCAGGCTCTGTGCTGTGCCGCCTGTATCACACCAGCGAAAACAACCTCGAAGGGGCTGCAGAAATCGTGGAAGATTCCTTCCGCATTTCCTCGACCGCTCCCGAGCAACGCGACATCCTGCTTGAAGTAGTAGGCTAGTTCGTATGATCGGCCTCCTGGGCCTGGTCGCGATTCTCGCGGCCTGCTACCTACTATCCACAAACCGAACCGCAATCAAACCGAGGCTCCTCATCTGGGGCCTCGGTTTACAATTTGGCTTCGCGATTCTCGTTTTGAAGACTCCGCTGGGTTCTGCCTTTCAGGTTGCATCCACGACGGTAAACAACCTCCTCAAATACTCTGAGGAGGGGGCTTCGTTCCTATTCGGAGACAAGCTAGGCAAAGCTAACGCCGAGTTCGGTGTGCTGTTTGCCTTTCAGGTGCTTCCGATCGTAATCTTCATCGCCAGCTTGTTCTCAGTCATGTATTACCTGGGCGTAATGCAAGTTGTGATTGGGGCGATGGCACGCATCATGCGCCGCACAATGGGTGGCTCGGGTGCGGAGTCTACCAACGTTGCTGCTTCGATCTTCATGGGGCAAACGGAAGCGCCTCTTACCATTCGGCCGTTTCTTGCAAACCTCACCGAGAGTGAGTTGTTCACGATCATGGCTAGCGGTATGGCACACGTCTCTGGTGCCACTATGGCAGCCTATGTGAAGTTCGCCGGCGTTTCGATCGAACACTTGTTGACCGCAGTCATCATGACTGCCCCGGCGACAATCCTGCTGGCGAAGATGCTAGTACCCGAGACTGGTGAGCCCGAGACTTCTGGCGACGTGAAGCTGCAGGTGGAGAAGCCTGGCGTGAACGTGATCGATGCCGCCGCCCGCGGCGCAGGCGACGGTCTCCAATTGGCGCTGAATATCGGTGGCATGCTGATCGCGTTTCTAAGTCTGATCGCGCTGGTCAATGGTTGTTTGACAGGCCTGGGAGCGCCAACCCTACAAACGCTTCTCGGCTATGCCTTCGCTCCTGTTGCCTGGCTCTTGGGGGTTGCCTGGAATGATTGCCGCACGATTGGGCAGTTTCTAGGTACCCGTCTGGTGCTCAATGAATTCGTTGCCTTTATTGAACTGGGCAAAGTGAAAGCTCAGTTGGATCCGCGTTCTTTCACCATCGCCACCTTCGCCCTTTGCGGCTTCGCCAACCTCAGCTCAGTGGCGATTCAAGTGGGTGGTATGGGTGCGCTGATGCCGACTCGTAAATCTGATATTGCCCGCCTCGGGCTCAAGGCCGTTATGGCCGGAACCATGGCCAACTTCATGTCGGCCTGTATCGCAGGGATGTTGCTATGATCGATCAACTCGCGTGGCTTGAAGCCCGGGTGACAACCAAGCCACAGGTTGCGATTGTTCTCGGTTCGGGTTTGGGGCAGATGGCGGATGCCGTCGAGAATCCGCAAGTCATTCGCTACGAAGACATTCCGGGTTGGCCGCTCAGCACGGCTGTGGGCCATGCCGGCAAGTTGATCTTTGGTCAACTCGAAGGCCGCAATGTTGTTGTCATGTCGGGTCGGGCCCATTATTACGAAGGCCACTCGATCGACAAGGTCGTGCTTGGAGTTCGCGTGTTGGCGCGGCTCGGTGCGCGTCAGGTGATTCTCACCAATGCGGCGGGAGGCATCAATCTCAGCTACCATCGCGGCGCGCTGGTGCTAATCACCGATCACATCAACCTACAAGGCACCAATCCGTTGCTGGGCCCCAACGACGATAGCCTCGGTCCTCGCTTTCCGGACATGACCTTTTGCTATTCGCCTCGCTTGCGCGCATTAGCTGAAGAGCAGGCTCATCACATTGGAGTACCTCTGCAGCATGGCGTTTACGCCTGTCTGTCGGGGCCGACCTATGAAACTCCTGCCGAAATCCGCTACCTGCGGATCATCGGTGCCGATCTGGTTGGTATGTCCACGGTGCCCGAAGCGATTGCCCTGAATCATATGGGGGCTGAAGTGCTTGCCTTCTCGTGCGTAACGAATATGGCCGCTGGCATCACCAACGAGAAGATCAACCATGAGGAAGTGCTTGAGACCGGACGTCAGGTTCGCGAGCAGTTCATTAGTCTGATCCGAAGCATCCTGCCGAAGCTATGAGCCTGATCGACAAAGCCCGGGCCGCCCAGGCCACCGCCTACGCCCCCTATTCGAAGTATCACGTTGGCTGTGCGCTGGAAACGAACTCGGGCGAGGTCTTCACCGGCTGCAATATCGAGAACGCCAGCTATGGCGCGACGCTGTGCGCCGAGCGCGTGGCTCTGTTCAAGGCTGTGTCTGAAGGCCATCGGAACTTTCGCCGCATCCTAATCGCCACCGACGCCTCAACTCCTGCGCCCCCCTGCGGCCTTTGTCGTCAGGCCCTCTCTGAATTTTGCACTCCAGATCTTGAGATCATCTTGTGTGGAGCCAATGACACACAACGCCGCTTTCTTTTCTCGGATCTCTTCCCTCACCCATTCGATCAGTCGTCGCTCGTTTAGCCTCGCTCTCGGAGCCAGTGCGTTCGCCGCTCCTGCTCGCCGGACTTTATTGACAGCAGGCGTGATTGTCACGATGGACGCTCAACGTCGCGTCATCGAAGACGGTGCCATCGTCCTCGAAGGTTCGAAGATTCTTGCCGTCGGTCTCAGGTCAGAACTCGAACGGCAATTCAAAGGCGCAAGAAAAGTCCTCCGCGCAAACTCCATCCTTCTTCCCGGCCTGATCAACACTCACGCTCACATTCCGATGTCTTTGCTGCGGGGGATCGCCGACGACAAGCGCTTGCAGGACTGGCTTGAGAACTACATCTTTCCTGCCGAAGGGCGCAATGTCACCAGAGAGTTCTGCTATTGGGGAACCTTGCTGGGCTGCCTTGAAATGATGCTGTCGGGCACCACTACCTATACCGACATGTACTACTTCGAGGAGGAAATCGCGCGTGCGACCGTGCAGGCTGGTATGCGTGGCGTCCTTGGGCAAACCGTGATCGGCTTTCCCGTCGCTGATGCCAAGACACCCGTCGAGGCACTCGCGCGCACGGAGGCTTTCTTCAAGCAGTACAGTGCCGAGCCTTTGATCACGCCGGCGGTTGCGCCTCATGCTCTCTACACGAATTCCAAAGAGACTTTGCAGGCATGCCGGAAGCTAGCCAATCAATACAAACGTCCCCTGGTGATCCATGTCTCAGAGACCAAGCGGGAAAACGACGACATGATCGCCAAGTACGGCAAGAGCCCCGTACAGACTCTAGACGATTGGGGCATCTTTGATGGGCCGACGATTGCGGCTCACGTGATCTGGGTCGACGATCAGGATATCGCTACGCTCGCGAGAAAGCGGGTCGGCATCGCTCACTGCCCATCGTCCAATATGAAACTCGCCAGCGGCATTGCGCCAGTGCTCAAGCAGCTTGCCGCCGGCCTCCATGTGGGCGTCGGGACTGACGGTCCGGCGGGCTCGAATAATGATTTTCACCTGATTGAAGAAATGGACCTGGCTGCCAAGTTGGCCAAGGTTCATGCCATGAACCCGGAAGTGCTCCCCGCGAAAACTGCGCTTGAGATGGCAACCGTCCATGGTGCCGCTGTACTCGGAATGAGCGAGCAGATCGGTTCTCTTGAGGCCGGCAAACTCGCCGACTGCGTCTTTTTGCGGTCCAGCTCTCCGAATCTGATTCCCAGTTTTGATCCGTATTCTTCCATCGTGTATGCCGCAAAGGCTGCAGATGTGACCGATGTCTACATTCACGGAGAACAAGTCGTGGCTGCAGGCAAATCGCTCAAGCTCGACACGCAGCTCATCTTGAAGAAGGTACAGGACTACCAGCGTCAAGTCGTTCTATCCCTCTCCAAGAAATAGCACTATCCCCTACTTACGCACCCATCCCCCAAACATTAATCCAGGAGAAGCTCTAAAGTGTTTTCACACTACTCCTGCGAATCATGCAATTCAATTCTTCAATCGCTCGCGCGGCGATGACCGCTCTATTTATCGGTGCTTCTGCTCAAGCCACGATTATCAACGAATTCACGGATCTCACTGGATGGACTGCAGCCACGACGTCTGGGACCGTTGTTACTCAGACGTTTGCTTCAGTTCCAGGCTCTATCACCTCGGTAAGCAGCATTACGGCTGGCAGTGTCATCTATGCCGGTTTTTACAACGAGAACAGTGGTGGCGGCAATGACACCTATGTTTGGTCAGCTCCGTCTGCAGGATTTCAAACTGGAACTGGAGCCTACATCATGGGATGTTCCGCTCCGGACGTGGTGGACAGCGCGTTGGGAGTGAATTATTGCCATTGAATCACGCAGCAATTTTGAATTCAACAGAAAAATCGCGACGAGCTTGAGTTGGCGTTTTGTAGCCGAGACGCTC
>Ga0194133_10001370_pt1 | contig 42945 bp, 29 predicted proteins | sample TA2KigOf40mmetaG_FD_155448 | JGI IMG/M metagenome (GOLD analysis project Ga0194133, IMG submission 155448) | Freshwater microbial communities from Lake Tanganyika, Tanzania - TA2015055 Kigoma Offshore 40m | ecosystem: Environmental > Aquatic > Freshwater > Lake | place: Tanzania: Lake...
CCGGACTTTCATCACAAAATTTCATAAAAGCAAATTCCCAGCTGGATCTATAGAGAGGATCCTTTACACTGATATATTTGGCAGGATTCTTTAGGCTGTATCTACCTTGAGCAAAACGCCTAGGCATTTTATATCCTTATATTTCTTTTATTGTGTTGGTTACGTTCATCAGTAACTCTAAATCCTAAACTGGATATTTTTGATCTATTAACATTTAATATCTGTGTAACTACTCGACTCAACTCTACATCAGTTACTCCTTTGAGTGTGTCAAGCAAAGTAAATATTTTGACATTATCTAATTTTGCTTGTTGCAGCAGAACACTTGCCACATTACTGGCAGCTACATTTCCAAATCCTCTTTTTTGAAAATACGTGACCACAGCGTCAACCTCACTAGCTGGCAAACTGATATTTTCAATAAAATATTTGTCGAATAAATTTTTTACCGGCTCAGCACTGTCTTTAAAATCGTCACTTATAGGGAGATTTGAAAAATTTTTTCGATTAAGATTTTTTTCTTTTGGATTTTCTAATTCGTTGTTTACAAATATGTTTTGTGTTTGATCAGATGTGGGAGGTAGATCAAATTCTTCTTGAAATGTTGCTAGTTCATCGTGATTCAAAACTTGTGTATCAGGTAAAAAATCTTCTTCCATGTTTATTCACTTCCTGGCAATGATGCTTTTGTTACATTGTTAGCCTGAGGGTTTTGCGTGGGAATATTCACGTTGGGAATACCATTTAAACTTTTGCCTACTCGACCTATAGCCTCTTTAGCCACTCTAAAGCCTTCTTCCCGTAGACCTTCTTTGCTTAATTTTTTTAAATTACGTGCAGCATTCACTGCTCCTAGTATGCCTCTGCCAATACCTCCTGGATTTGGAGCTGATCCTTCCACGTCACTGTAAGGTCCTGTGTTGCCAGGAAATAAACCACGCAGTCCAGGAATTGCGTCTACTAGGCCGCCTCTACCAAACACACTGCGAGTGCCGCCTCCAGCAATATTAATTGGACTGGCTACGGAGTCATAATGCAGAGCACCAAATCCTTTTGGACTCTTGCCACGTATCACTGATCCTCTGGACATGAACACAGTTTCAAATTGAATGGTCATTCGATTGGCTGTGACTCCAGTGGCATCTCCCGCATCCAGCGTATCACCTTGCCACGTTGTAATAATAGGATTGACTAACGTGTAAGCAGTGAATCTTTTTCTAGCCAGCTGATGAATCTGTATGGAATTAAAAAATGGTTCGTTAGAATTGTTATCTAACCCAAATCTATATTTGTTGTTGACTGCTCCGGTGAGATGATTTTTGTATATGTATTCTTTCGGAGCTGAAGCTTCAGGAGTCAAAGGACCTCTTTTGCCATAAGAACCATCTTTAAAATAGTATCTGTAATACATTTCCCACAAGAAAGTCGTAACACCAAAATTATCATCATGAAAATCAATATTGATTGGATCATAATCAATTCTTGTTTGTATATTTTTCTTTCTGTTATATTGCTGCACCACTGAGTTTTGAATACTGTATTTGGGTAGATCACATCTTTTGACCAACATGTTGAGATCGTTACCATGTAGAGTTTGAAAATCTTGTAATTTTTTTTGATTAATTACTACTTTTGCATTAGGGTTGATGTTGAACGTCACATGATATAAAAATTTCATGTGAGGCGCAAATTTAAAACTGTCGTCTACAAATAATCTGGCAGCGTGTGCAAAATCCCCTAGGTTACCTTTGGGATTAAGGGATGATTTGAATATGTTACTTAAAAATCCTTTTAATAAACTTGGCATATGAATATTTATGCATTGGAAAAATGGGCAGTTTAAAACAACAAAAGGGCTTGCGCCCTTTTGTAATATGTAGGTGATTTTAATTTATATACCGCCGCCTGTAGCTAAGGAATTCACAGTTCTACCTATTGTACTACCTATACCAGTACCATCACCTCTTGGTGTTTGTATGGCATTGTCGTAGACAATACTTAACGCTATGGTTACCGGATCATTGCTCTTGTAGTCAAGTGTGTTGTAATTTGCGTTATCAACATAGCAGCCGTATAATTCAAAAGTTTCAAGAACAGTTGGCGAGTTGGCAGCATTACCACCATCTAATATTTCAATTCTAGTTAAAAACTTGTAATCTATGCCTGAAGCTGCAGCTGATTGTTCAAAAAAGTCAAATTGTTTCTGCAGTTGTTCGCCTACCAGTTTTTGCACTTCTCTGTTTACATCTTCTCTTAAATTTAAAGTTATAGGTTCCCAAGTGTGCTTACCAGCAAGATAAACTTTTGAATTGTACACATCCAAGGTAATTTTTTCAAAAGAGACATTTGGTCGAGTGATATCCATTACTTGTTTTGTGAGTTCAGTGGTAGGTGTTGATACTCCAAAATTTTCTAGTGTGACTCTAAACCTATATTGAAGTTTTGGCATCAATAGACCTTGACTGCCCGCACTCGCGTTGGAAGCCAAAGGTACTGTCAATTTTGAAAGTGTGGATATGCTCATTTTATCTCCTGTTGCTAGTATTTATATTGTTATAAACCTGCTATTTCTCCTGTGTTTTTCAAACGTAGTGGTATGTAAATAAACTCCACTGCTTTGACTGGTTCAATTGCTATGTCTAAGTACAATTCATTTCTGTCTATTCTAGTTGGAGTGTTGTTGCTTTCATCACACACAACTATGAAGTCATACAATGCTCTCTGCCCAAGAAGTTCCAGCAGTAAACCTTCAGCTTGTTGTTTGATTTCATCTCTGGTTATTTTGTCATTTGGTTCAAACACATATGGTTTCGCCAATTTATCCAGTTGGGTGCGCAAGAATATTACCAGTCTGGCAACATTGATTCTATCCAATGCTGAAGCATTTCTTGCTCTGGTTTTTTGGCCATAGTTCACAAGACCTGAGCCTGTGATAAATGTGATTGGATTTACATTGCTGTTGTACAAAGTATCTCTTTGACCTTCATTCAACGCAACTGCCTCAAATTCTTCTTCGTCATTGATGTATCCAACAGCAGTTGCATTATCTATGCCACCTCTTCTGGTGCCTGCTGGTGCAAACCACGGATATGACACGTTGTCACTCTGTGCAATCATTCTTAATATCATGTGACTTGGCGGTACAACAATGTCTCTGCCAAAATTATCACTGGTAAATCCTGAAGGATAAAATACTCCCATGTATTCACTGAATGATGTTAATCCTACATCATTGTCTTGCAATGCTGCATTGACATTTGTGCCCCATTCATTTAAACTGGTTGCATCTGGTGGCAATCTAAATGGTGCATCACCAACCACAAAAGCAGTTAGACCTCTGTCGCTGTTAAGTGTGATCATTTCACCGATCAGTTCAGGATATCCTGGACATGCCATTAAATTGAATATTCTGCTGGAATCATCTCTAATTTGTTGATTACTGTTCACAAGTGCTTGCAGTCTCTGTACCACTACTGCTCTTTGAGCCAGTCTACCAAATGTGCCTGCGCCGTTAGGTTGGTTAGCTGATTCTGTGACCCATCTGTGTGGATAGTAGTCAATCTGTGATTCATCACCAAATCGCACGTTTTCATCGTTGACATCCACATAATTTCTTTCAAATCTCTTCACATTGAAGCCACTTCTGCGTGTGTTGAACAACAGCATGCCTTTAGGATACAATGTAGGATCTGGGGTATCAGTATCTATGAAATTCGATGTTAATAATGTTTCTATGTCACCTGGTTCATCACTGTTTGCACCTGTGGTATTGTATCTTGCATCGGCAAATATGATTCCATCTTCAGTGGTCTGATCTGTTTTATCTATCAATTGGAATTCGGCAGCTACCGCATTCCATCTGTATATCACAGGATAATTGGCTATGTCACTGGTGTCTATCCATATGTCACCTTGTACTAAAGCCGTGGTATCTGATTGTGTTTCTGGTTCTGAAGCTGACACTATGGGTCCTAATGGATCAGTGTTAGGAAATGCGGAAGCATCTCTGTAACCTTTCCAAGTGGTACCATTATGATATAGTATGTCTACTTCATCTGTCACTGGTCGATACCATAGTCTATTATCTGCAGTAAGAGCAGTTGGGGCGTTTGCGCTGGCTTGATATGTTAAAACCTTCCAGAGTGTGCCTCGCATCACTACAGGATTGGTTGATCCATCTGTGGCATCGTCATCATAAAGATTTGTTGTGGTGCCTGGAATAAATCCTGCCAATGTTAAAAGATCATCAGTGTCAGTAAGTTTGATTTCTCCACCTAAATTGTGTGTGATCACTAATCTATTAAGAGCATCTACGCTTGCCACAATATTTGTAAATCCTGCAGCATTTATGGCAGCAGATATTGTGTCTGCATCATCAGCATTGCCAGCTACAGTAACAGATATTGTCACTGCAGGATTTAGTGTTTCACTATTGGCTATGCTTTCTGCTATGGTAAAAGTATATGTGCCAGCTATACACTGAGTGGTGATAATGCTTGATTTAATTATTGTTGCTCCACCTGCATCTTTTCTATTGATTATAAAATCTACTTCATCACTGCCATTGTTTGAATCTACATACAAAGACGCTGCGGCTATGTTCACGCCACCTCCTGCTTTGTCTAGATTATATATGGCTGATTCCCTGCTGTTGTACACAGGTGCACTGATGATTTCAAAAACATTAGTGGTACCATTGAATTTTTTCACTATGAATTTTGCCCCAAGATTTGGAGATGTAATTTTAATCCAAAGGGATCCTGTTGGTCTTGGATTTGAATCTGTATTTTTGTACAATGGAACCTGTGTGTGTTTTTGTATGGACACTGTTGGAATATAATATGTTCCAGCTGTGAATCCTAAACTTGCCAACGGTGTGCCTGCGGAATTAGCTAACACTATGTTGCTGGTGTTAGAAAATATTTTAAGTTTACTTGAAACTACTGCTGCTGTGACTCCTGCTATACCTGCAGCATTTATGGCGGCTGCTATGGCAGAGGCAGTACCTGCACCAGCTGCTATAGGAGTTCCATTAATTGTGAATGTGCCAGTTACGCCAGTGGCGTTTGACACTGTGCCAGTTACAGTAGCGTGACTGGATTTCCAAGCACTGGATCCAACTGCCACCCACGTTCCAAGATAATTTTTATAGTAGACGTCATTAAAAGTTGTTGTGGCATTGACAACATAATCACCTATTTTTCCAACAGCACCTTTGGGTGCATTGCCTGCTGTTTCACCAACTAAAAATTCTACATCTGTGATCACTGTTGGCACTTTGTTTGTAAATGTTTGTCCACCTGAACTTGTGGCTGGAGAACCATTCCATTCTTGAATTCCGTACAATGTGTTTGTTATGTCAAACCAATAAGTGCCCGCAGCAGGATTTGCTGCTGGAGCATCATCACTGCCTGTGAGTTCTGAAAGATCACAATCTGCTCTCACAACGTATGCGCTATTGCTCACACCAAGGAAAGAATAAGCTGCCTGTAATCCGTATTCGTTAAGTTCTCCACCATGAACTGGATTATTGTTTGCATCTGTTTTGAATATAGGATCTCCAAATGTATCAGCTAGTTCTCTTTGTGAAGTAATTAAAAAAGGTTTGCCTGCATTGGCAGCTATTGTACCTTGTGCTGTAGCTGTGCCTGCTGCGTTTGTTTTATTAGATGCAGAGGTTACAAATATCATAGGCACTGTGCCTGGTGCTGGCGGTGTATAAAAACTTTCGTCTATTACTGTTACTTCTACGCCTGGTGATACTAGTGCTGGCATAATTTTTTCTCCTTTAAGGTGTTTGAATATATTTATTCCAAGATGTAAAAAACACGCCTATATGCAAGTGTTTAAAAAGGGCAAAAAAGGGCAGCTAAATATGATTATGAGACCCTTGTGTAGCAACTGTAAACAGCGTCCAAAGGCTGTTAACTACCACAAAAATGGCAAGGTCTTCTATAGAAAACAGTGTGAGATATGTGTCAAAAATAAAGGTAAAATTTTAGGCTTACCTAGGTGGCAAATAGCAGGTTATGTTAAAAAAACAGAATGTGATAAATGCTCTTATAAAAGTAAACACCCACAACAATTTAATGTTTATCATGTGGATGGAAACCTAAATAACTGCAGATATAATAATCTTAAAACAATCTGTGCAAACTGTCAAAGAGTGCTGCAAATACAAGGTTTCAAATGGACTCAAGGCGATCTTTTACCTGATGTCTAAGTTGTAAAATAGTTTCGTTATTCTCTATCACAGCGTCGAAATCACATTTAGCCCAAGCCCATTCACTGCAATGTATATCAGCTGGAATTATGTCCTTTAATTGATAGTCTAAAAACCACTGTGGAAGATCACCTCTTTTTATCCACCACACTTGACCTCCCACTTCTTTAATCATTTTGGCTTCATTTATAAAACGCACATCTGGTATGACCCAATTCATGTTAGGATTATTAAGCATTTTTTTCTTTGTGAGACTCACCCATATGCCATCAAAAAATCCTTGGCGCATACACTCTGTGCCAAATTTCTGCAGCGCCAGTCTAGGTGTGACTATACTGCCTACTTCATTACTCCAATAGGTATCAGGCAACTCGCGCCAAGTTCTACTTTCTAAAGTTTGTCCATCCAGTAATTGTCTGTCCCATTCAAACATCTGTGCCACTGCATCTTTAAGTTTGTCTGCAAATGAAATTTTGTTAAAATTGCTGTGTTCTACAAGATATTCTGCCACAGTGTCTTTGCCGCTGCCTATCAAGCCGCATATGCCTATAATCATATCTGCTTATATTAACAGATTCTTATGCTTGTGTCAATTGTTGATTAGCCTATTGTGAAATGATAGCCAGTGCCACCTGCTATTTGTGTGAATAACTCTTGATCTAACTTGTCCAATTCTGCTTGCGCTTCGGTTTTTAAACTGTCACCGTTTAAATTGGTTCCGCCTTGGGGACCAGCCACTGTGCTAAACTTTGATCTTGCTTCACCCAACATGTATTTGCATGATGCTAGGGTATAGCTTTTCAACCATTCTCTTGCTTTGTAGTCTTGTATCAGTTGACTTTCAGGTTTATAGTTGTAGGCGTAAAGCAGCAATGTTTCGTCCGCTCTAGGTCTTTGCAATAGAGTTAAAATTTTTGTGTTAGTGTTCCATTTGAATTCAATAAAACTTCCAAACATTCTACCCACCAATTCTTGATACTGCGAGAACATGTTGTATGTGGCTATGCCACCCAAGTTAGAGCTGGCCAATAGGTAAGTGTTGGTGTATGCAAGATTAAATGGTTCGAACAATGTGCCACCATCTCCACCTCCCGAACGTGATCCGACTGAACGTCTAAAAATTTGTTTTACTTCAATTACCTCAGAGGGTAGAGTATAACTGTTTTGATCTATAATAGTGTTAAGAAACAAGTAACTTTCTTCTACAGAATTGTCAGATCTTTGCCTATATCTGCCCAGAGCTCTTGTTAGAGCAGTTTCATAATGACTTGGATCTAATTCAACTTCAACCATGCCGCCGCCCAGCATGTTTTTAACAAAATCGAAGATTTCCTGTCTTTGGGTTTGCAAATCGCTCATTTTAGGTTCCTATAACATATTTAGCGTGTGTCAAGGGCTGAATAAATATACGTATGCCAAGAATCAGCTTATACAAACCGGAAAAAGGGGAAGATTATACTTTTCTAGATCAGAACATAGCTGAAATGTTCACAGTGGGAGGAACCGACGTCTACGTGCACAAATATTTAGGACCTTTGAATCCTGATGAAGATGATGCCACTGCAGTCCAACCAAGATATGATGCTGTGAAAGAAACCAACATACAAGATTTACTTTTTTTAGAAAACAGAGATAGAAAATATGATCCTAATATCTATCATTTAAGGGGAGTGTATAATGTGTCAGATGTTGACTTTGATATGAGTCAATTTGGGCTTTTTTTACAGAATGATACTATATTTTTAACGGTGCACATCAATGCTTCTGTCAAAACTTTAGGTAGAAAAATCATGTCTGGAGACGTGATAGAACTGCCTCATCTTAAAGATGAGTATGCCTTGAATGATTATTCAGTGGCTCTCAAACGCTTTTACGTTGTGCAAGATGTAAACAGAGCATCAGAAGGATTCAGTCCCACGTGGTATCCTCATCTGTATAGATTAAAATTAAAGCAAATATTAGACAGTCAAGAATTTAAAGATATATTGGATTTACCTGCTGAAGAAGGCAGTTCAAATACACTAAGAGATGTGTTGAGCACTTATGAAAAAGAAATGCAAATCAACAATGCTGTGGTTGCTCAAGCAGAAGCAGATACTGCTAAAAGTGGATATAACACAAAAAGTTTTTATACTTTACAGGTAGATGCCCAAGGCAAGCCTGAATTAGTCACTACGGACACCAGTGCTTTAGATGCTAGCACACAGAATGAACTAGCAGATAGAATAAATCAGACTCCTGATAGGGACGGATATCAAGGATATTTGTTGGGAGATGGTATCGCGCCTAATGGCGAAGTGTTTGGTTTCGGCATATCCTTTCCTACAGGACCAGCAAAGGGTGATTACTTTTTAAGATCGGATTTTTTGCCTAATCGATTGTTTAGATATGATGGTTTGAGATGGGTAAAACAAGAAGATGCTGTGCGCATGACTCTAACTAACAATAATTTAAGAAAGACTCAAAAAACTAGTTTTGTTAATAATACAGCTACAACCACCGTGGCAGGAGAAACCATAGATCAAAGACAAAGTTTAAGTCAGGCACTTAAACCAAAAGCGGACAATTAAAATATGCAATTTTTTTACGACGGACAGATACGTAGGTACATCACTCAGATTATTAGGCTATTGAGTAATTTTTCTTACAAAGATGGCAAAGGTATATTGAAAACTATACCTGTAATGTATGGTGATATCACAAGACAGGTAGGCACTATAATCAGAGATAACAGTGAAAATAAAATTCCTAGTGCACCTAGAATGGCTGTGTATTTGACAGGACTTGAAATGGACAGAACAAGAACTGCAGATGCGACTTTTGTAAGCAAAATAAACATTAGAGAAAGAGCATACGATGAAAATAATGAAGAATATCTCAATATTCAAGGCGCCAATTACACTGTTGAAAGATTAATGCCTACACCTTATACTTTAGAAGTAAAAACAGACATTTGGACTACCAATACCGAACAAAAATTACAGATTTTAGAGCAAATATTGATGTTGTTCAATCCTAGTTTAGAATTACAAACCACTGACAACTATGTGGATTGGACCAGTCTTACTGTGGTTGATCTGACCAATGTGGTATTCAGCAGTCGTTCTATTCCGGTGGGAGTTGAAAGTGAAATTGATATTGCCACATTAACATTTAGCACCCCTATCTATATAAGTCCTCCCACAAAAGTTAAAAAACTAGGAGTAATTACAAAAATAATTACCAGTATTTTTAATGAAACTACAGGCACTATAGATTTAAGTATGAGCATGCCTGAATTGAAAGCATATTCTGAAAACGCAACTGATACTATCAGAGCCGACATAGACACCACGGCAGATGGTACTAGAAGCACAAGTACATCGGTGAGAGCAGATGCTGATGCAGTGATAGGTACTACTGCCAGTGACTATAATATTTTAGTGCTTAATAATACTGTGCAAATTATTCATCAAGGTCAGATAGGCACAACGAATTGGAGGAAAGTACTGGATGCATACCCAGGTCCATATCAGGCTGGAATAAGCAGAATAGTTTTAGAAAGAGCAGGTACTGATGCTACCATATCTGGCACTTTTGCAATTAATACACTAAACGAAAATCAGTTGATAGTCACTTGGGACGCAGAAACATTTCCTACAAATACTTTGATAAATGGAGTGACCAATAGAGGCACAGTGGATCTGATTGTAGATCCTATCAAATATAATCCAACTGATGACAAAGTAACTGGCTTAAGATTAATAATACTTAACGATATCAACCCAAGTGAGAATGTGGGTCAATCTTATGGTGATACTCCATACAATGAAATATATGACGGTCCAGACGCTTGGAAAAATAGTGATGGATCTGATTTTGTAGCATCCAGCAATGATATAGTAGAATGGAATGGCACTTCATGGAACGTGTTATTCGATGCCAGTGCCAATGAGACAGATGATTCAACTGATGTGACACACTATGTTACCAATCTAAATACCGGAGTGCAGTACAAATGGACCGGCAGTGAATGGTTATTGAGCATTGAAGGTGAATATCGAAAAGGAACCTGGGACCTAAGATTATAGCATAATTACAGCTATGAATGTCCGTAAAATAATTGGTATAGGAGCTCTTTTCTATGCCATGCACACACAAAGGTTTTTATTTTTACACCGCACCCAAAGTAAAATATCTAATGTTTGGGGTCTCGTGGGAGGAAAAAATATAGATTCTGAAACTCCGTGGGAATCACTCAGTAGGGAAATTGGCGAAGAAATTGGGCCAATAAAAATTATCAAAACTATTCCGCTTGAGACATTTGTGAGTAACGATGAAAATTTTCTATATCATACATATTTGTGTGTGGTAAAAGATGAATTTCTTCCTGTGCTGAATGAAGAACACGACGGTTATGCATGGGTTCAGTTTGGTAAATGGCCAAAACCTCTGCATCAAGGATTACGCAATACTCTCACCAACAAAACCAATCAAATGAAATTAGAAACTGTATTTAAAATGTTGAAATTTTTATGATAAAAATATTAGGTGATGTGATGTTGGATAGATGGATCAAAGGCACAGCCACACGCATGAGTCCGGAAGCACCCATTCCAATCATTTTAAAACAGGATGAAAATTTAAATGCTGGCGGAGCTGCCAATGTTGCTGTGAATCTAGCACGTCTTAAAATAAAGGTAGATATCTGGGGTGCTATGTCTAATGACATAGAAGGTTTCACTTTATTGAATTTGTTAGCGTATGAAGGCATGTCTATTAACATTAAAAGAGATGCTGATTACACCACCGAAAAAACAAGGATAATAGGTCAGGGTGGACATCATGTGGTTAGATTAGATCGTGAAAAATTTTACACAGGCAACGTTGATGATGACTTTGTGGAAACATTGGAAAGAGATGACATTGTTGTGATCAGTGATTATGCTAAAGGAGTTATTAAAATTGATACTGTGTCAAAAATTTTGTCAAAAACACACAACATATTTGTAGATCCTAAACAAAGTCCTCTGTTTTATACTGGAGCGTTCTTGGTCAAACCAAACATGAAAGAATATATGATATGGAATGGTGATTTCGAAGTTGCAAGTGCGATAAAATTCATGCGCAAATATGACTGGACTTGGTTGATAATTACAGAAGGATCAAAAGGTGTGCATATCTTACACACAGATGGACATTATCACCATCACAAAGAACCCAGCAAAGAAGTTGCTGATGTATCAGGAGCAGGCGATGCTTTTCTAGCTGTGTTAATTTATGGAATAAACAAAGGATACTCTGTAAAACAAAGCTGTGAGCTTGCCTGTTATGCTGCAGCTAGGAATGTTGAAAAACAAGGAGTAGTACCAGTAAGTCCACAGGACATTGACAGAGGAGTAGTTTGGACCAATGGAGTATTTGATATCATACACACAGGACATCTTGAGCTACTAAAATTTGCTAAAAGCCAAGGAAAAAAACTAATAGTTGGAATCAATGATGACGACAGTGTAAAAAGATTGAAAGGTGCGGACAGACCAATTAACAAATGCGAAGTTAGAAAAAAACAATTGGAAATATTGAGCTGGGTAGATTCTGTAGTGGTGTTTTCTGAGGATACTCCAAAAAACATCTTGGAAAAAATACGTCCAGATGTAATAGTTAAAGGTGGAGATTACACTGTAGAAACAACAGTGGGAAATGATTTAGCCAAGGTGATAATTTTTCCAAAATTAGAAGGCTACAGCACTTCTAATATCATTAACAAACTAGTGAAATGAATATTTTATTAACTGGATACAAGGGTTTTATTGGTCAAAACTTACTGAAACATTTGCAATCACTGCTGCATAATGTGCAAGGGTTTGAATATCAACCAGGCATACTACCCAATCTAAGAGACATACATCAAGTGATACATTTGGGAGCTATTTCTAGCACCATTGAAAAAGATGTTGATAAAATTATTTCACAAAATTTTGAATTCAGTATGAGACTACTTTCATTGTGCAACAGTCTTAGAATAAATTTTCAATATGCCAGTTCAGCCAGTGTGTATGGCAACACAACAAATTTTAGAGAAAATGCAGCAAAAAGTCCCAATTCTCCTTACAGTTGGAGCAAATACATGTTTGATCGATATGTGGAATCTGTTCCATACAGTCAATACAAAATAAAAATACAGGGATTCAGATACTTTAATGTATATGGACCTCATGAGGAACACAAATCAGAACAGGCGTCTCCTATTACAAAATTTTCTATGCAAGCCAAAACTCAAAAAAAAATAATTATTTTTGAGAACAGTGAAAATTATAAAAGAGATTTTGTTTGCGTGCATGATGTGTGCAAGGTTCATGAATTGATGTTGCACAAACAAACTAGTGGCATTTTTAATGTTGGTACTGGCATTGCAACCAGCTTCAAAGAAGTGGCTGAATTAATAGCACAAAAGCATAAAGTTCCAATAGATATTGTTCCAATGCCAAAAATGTTGACTCATCAATATCAAACCTATACTTGCTCTAATAACGAACTTTTAAATAAGCATATACAAATACGTTTTCAAACTGTTAAGGAATACATAGACAATGAAAAATAGATTAGAAGGTAAAATAACCAAAGGTTGGGGTTATGAAATTATATGGGCCACCAATGATCAATATTGTGGAAAAATATTAGTGTTTGAAAAAATTGGCTCGAAATGCTCATTGCATTTTCACAAAGCTAAAGATGAGACTTGGTTTGTCAACAATGGCAAGTTTATAGTACGATGGATAGATACTAAAGATGCTAAACTTTATCAAAAAGAACTTACTGAAGGACAGACTTGGCACAATCCTCCACTTCAACCACATCAATTAGAAGCTTTAATGGACAATAGTTCAATAACTGAAGTGAGCACAGCTGACAGTATTGAAGATAATTATAGGATAATTCCTGGAGACACTCAAAAGAATGTTACGCCTGAGCTTCACCCCAACGTAAAATAACAGAACCTTGCACTGCTGCTCCTGTGGTCTTGTACACATTTATGGCCAGCACGTCTGGACCGTTAGGAAATGCTCCTCTACCACCAATTGCAGTGGTAGTCAATTCTTTTAGATTGGATAAGTTCAGTGAATTCAAACTGCCGGGCTGACACAAAAATGAAAATACTTGTTCTCCTGGTACAGCATGTTGTTCAGGACCAAATTGGAAAGTAACAGTGGCACCTGCCGACACAGATGTGGTCAAGGTTTGAGTAAATGTGGCTCTTATCACGGTGGTAGTACTTAGAACGCGACTTGCCACTGCACTCACTGCTGTACCTGCTGGAAATTGAGTGAAAGCTGCTGCTATTCGAGATCCTACTGTGGCAGTGGAATTATTCCAAGTGGCCAGTGTGAAAAATATGAAGTTTCCTGTGTATGTAGAACCTGTGCCAGCTGCTTGTACAGTTGTGCTTATGTTGGTCGCCGCAGCTGATGTGGCATTGGCCGCTGCACTCATTATAACTCTAGTGTACACAACACTTGCTACTGTGGCGTAGCTAGGCGTGATGGATGTGATGGTCTGATTGCCTGTTACAATAGATGCAACAGAGATTCTGTCACCCACTGCTATTTTGATATTTGTGTTGTCTGTGTTTGTAACCAAAAAATCTGTTCTTCCAGACAAGAAAGCTCTATTATAGTTGAGTGAAATACTGTTTTGTATGGTCACACTGACGTTTGCGGCAACAGCACTCTGTGCGTTGGGAACCGCACTCATGGTTATTCTTGTGTAAATTGTACCCAGATAAGCTCTAGTGATGTTAGAAATAGTTTGACCGCCTGTGACGAAAGTAGCGACTGAAATTCTATCTCCTATGCGTAAAGGAGTTGCAGTTAAGCCGTCATACTGAGAGTTAGTTATAAAAAAATCGTTGGTGCTAGTCAAGAAAGCTCTAGTACGTCCTGCAATCACTGCAGAAACATCACCAATTGCTGTCACTGTTTGGCTGACTGTGCTGAATGCTCTTGCGGTGATAGTGGCTGTCAAGCTGCCTTGTATTGTGGTTGTGGTGGTGAATGCACCTGAGCCCCAGTCTACAGATCCTCCCAATGCTATCTGTGCAAAACTAGGCTGTCCGCCTGCAGCCGCAGTGTTCAGTGCAGTCCATGTGATTGAAGCTGGATTAGTTGGATAATTTTTTGGATTTAAGACGCCTTCTATCACAACTGAACCTGATCCTGTATCTGTGGTCACCGCCACTTCATTCAATAACAATTGAGCTCTATTTAATAGATCTCTTTCTCCTAAGTCCCCCGCGATTGCATTGGACACAGACGGTGCTAATCTGATTAAAAAAGATGTTTGTTTGGTAGTAGAGATGCTCAACGCAGTAGTGGCATAGTTGAACAGATATCCTCTATCTTCATCAAATCTACCATCTGTCAATAGCGCCGAACCCCAATGGCTTATTGTAGGAGTTGCTGTGCAGCTTATCAAAACTACTCCTGCTCCAACACTGTGAGCAGACGCACTAGCAGCAGTGAACAATCTGTTGGTTCCTGCTGTGAAAGCACTGTATGTAGAAGCTCTTGTGCAACTGGTCAAAGTATTGCCTGATTTTCCACCATATGTAATCAATTCATTATCTATATAAACTGTGCCATTAGTTGGAAATCTGCTGGCATCTGTCAAAGATATTGTGTTTTGAGCAGCAGTCATTGCAGCTGATAATTTATTTACTGCGCTTCTATTTTCTACTTCATATCGCACAGGTAAATTTGCAGTACGCATGTAAGCTTCTGTGTTGACGTTTGAATTTCTCAATTTATGACAGAAAACAAATCTTCCATCAGCTCCTCTCATCATCCATTCTACAAAACCTGCCGCGTACCATGAGTATTGCATACCTAACATCTGCATGCGCCAAGGTACAAGGTCATAACCGCTTGGACCATTTCCATCAAGTGTATCAATGTTCCAATCATATTGTGGCATATATAATTCTTCAGTGATACAGATTCTAGCTCCGGTAACATTTGAGAAACCACGCCAGTCAGGTGCAATGTTCATTGATGTTTGTGAATTTATTAAAGTAACAATATGACTCATGCCTCTAATCACTATTTTATCACCTACTTTTAATTGATCTTGGAACCTTGTGCCTGTGCCTGTGACTAAATTACTGTCAACGTTTAGAGCGCATGATCCAGCCAATTGATTGGTGCTGGTTCTTCGTACCACTGCCATTTCTTGTCCGTCATATTGATAAAATAAACCATTCTGTTCATCAAATGCTCCTATTCTAACAGTTGATCCATGCCAATACTTTAATAATATTTTACAATCTTGACCTAATTCTGCTGTGACTGTGGTCAGTACAACTGCATTTCTAACTTTGAAACTTCGCGCATCTACAACAGTCTCCACAGTATATTCTTGATTATATTCAAAACTTACGCATCCGATAACCTCGATCACAGCTCCTGCTTGTAGTCCATGATCTGTATCATCCAGCGTGATTGTGATCACACTGTTGATAGCTGTACCATTGGCAGTGGCTGATGCTAGATTGTAGCTGGGAGCGAACAAGCCACCAGTGGTGTACATTATGCCTTTTCCTGATTGATATCTCACATACTTCTTACTTTGACGTATGGCTTGTGCGCCATGACTTGGATTACCTGTGCCCAATTGAACGCCACCGTCAAATGGTCTGTGTACAAAAAATGAATCTGGTCTTGCATACACCACACCGGTAATGGATGCTGAAGTCACGTCCACAGTGCCAGTGGATCTAGCTGTAAATCTTATAGAGTTAGTTGATGGTACTGCTGATATCACGTGTGGACCAGTTCCTAGTTGATGATTAGCAGAAGTCAAGTTTATTTCAATTGCATTCGTTGAGTTATCAACCAATATAAATCTTCCAAAGCCTTGTCCTGTGTAAAAGGTATATGTTAAATTTCTATAAGTTGCATTTAAAGATAGAGTTCTTGAGGTAAATGATCCTGTGGTAGCATCGAAAGAGGTAAGCACTTCGTCCGTGCCTGATGCTACTATTAAAAATACGTCATCACCAAATTCAACGTCAACCCAGTTTGAACCAGCTGGCAGTGAGACAGATGTCCATGTGACTCCGCTGGTGGATAAAGCAGCAGTGCTGGATCCAGTTGCCACCACAAAAAATCTATTGTTGCCAAAAGCAATGCCGCTCCATGTGGCCGATGCTGGCAGTGCTCCGCCCGAAATCCAGTTCAAACCATTGTCCACTGAATACGCATTTGTAGTACCACCCGATGCAATAGCAACAAAATACACACTGGTTCCTACCAATCCATTTGTAATTTTGGTCCATGAAGTGCTGCTTGGCAAAGTGCCGCCTGCCGTCCAAGTGATACCATCTGTTGAATAAGCAGAGACGTTAGAACCACTGGCAATCGCCACAAAATATCCATTGCCAAAAGACACATCAATCCAGTTGGCAGAACTAGGCAGTGTGCTGGCTGTCCATGTTGCACCACTATCATTTGAATAGGCAGCAGCGTTAGAACCAGATGTAGCAATAACCACGAATCTGTCTGTACCACTCACTGTGCCTGCTGTGATTGCAGACCACGTGGCACTGCTGGGCAACGCACCTCCAGCTGACCATGTCTGTCCTGTGGTGGATACTTGAGTAGCAGTTGCTCCTTGTCTTACTGCTACAAATTTTCCGTTGAAACCTTTGACTGACCAGTTACCTGAACCTGTAAGAGTTCTAGTGGTAGAACTTAACGCAGGTGCTGGTGCAGAAGTCACTTGGGATAATATGGTAGTGCCTGGAATCAATCCATGTGCTGATGTAAAATCCACTTGAAAAGTAGCAATTGCGCCCACGTTTAAAAATACTCCAGCTGCTATGCCTGCAGTAAGAGCATCACTGAGACCTAATGTGCTGTACACAGTTAGTGTGTCCCCTGTAATTGGAGTGCCTGATATTGTCTGCCCTGTAATTGCTCCAGAGCCACTGATGGAAGTGATTAAAATTGTGGCATCATTGGCAGATGATAGTCCATCTAAAACTGTGCCAAGCACAGTCAATCTGTTGCCTATTTCAAAGTTTGAACCTGGTGGAGACACCGCAACAGTATAAACTCCATTTGTTCTGGTCACATTAAATTGAGCACCAGTGCCTGCGTGTGCAATATTGCTAGGCACCACAGCCACATAGCTTGCATCTCCTGTAACTCCAATTGGGCTTCCAGTAATTGTAAATGTTGCAATTTCTCCACTGCCACCTACAGTGTCCACAGTCAACACTATATCATTTGCAGGTGAACTGCCACCTAAATCAGAGCCCGCAATAGTCAATGAGTCTGCCACAGTATATCCTGTGCCAGCATTAGCAAGAGCAACGCTGTAAGCTCCTGTGCCTCCTGTGCGTACCACATTGAATGCTCCAGATGCTCCAGTGCCTCCTGTGGCCACCACAGCACTGTATGTGGCTCCTCCTGTGATTGAAGAGCCTGTGAATGTAAAAGCAGATATCGCTGATCCAGCCACCGCTGTAATCAGTATGGTAATATCATTAGCAGGAGTAGCTCCTCCTAAATCAGTACCAACTATTTTAATTTTGTCGCCTTGGAAATAGTCACTGCCAGGCGTATTAAGAGTTACTACAGTGTATGTGCCAGCTGAACGAGATACATCAAATGTTGATCCCGAACCTGCTGGAGCTATCAATGTGCCATTAACACTGTTGTTGGTGTGATCCCTGCCTTTGTATGCTGATCCTAATGTGCCGGTCATGGTCAAAGTTTGACCAACTATGGTAGCAACTGTGTTAGCAATGCCTGAAGAACTGATAGCCATACCATTTAGAATGCCAGTGGTGTCCACAACATCTATGTTGGTGTCTGTAGACAAGGCATTAGAAAGCGTGATAGCATTGATTGTACCAGTGCCAATTAATCCTGCTATTGAAGTTCCAGCTGCAATAGAAGCAGATCCAGTCACAGGTGATCCTACCACTGGAGCTGATCCAGTGTAAATAATTGAAGTGGCCCCGCTGGCTGCTGCGAAAGCCAACTGTATGCTGATAGCAGTACCATTACTGAACAATGAAAAGCTGGGTTGACCAATGGTGGCTCCTGTGAAAAAAGCTGCTGCTCGAATTTGTGCAAATGAAGTGAAAAGACTTTGACCCTCTGCAGTGCCAACTCTAGCGCTGGCAAAATATGTAAAGCTCACTGCACTGGGAGTGCTGAACACAATGAACGCGCCTTCGGCTCTAGCGAATCCTGACACTGTTGTATTCAAACCTTTCACAGTAATTGGATAACCTTTTTCTATACCGTGAGTACCATTTGTGGTCACAGTGATCAACGAACTACCAAAGGCTCCAGTATTGATAGACGCGTCAGTAGTTATGGCTGAGATAGATAGATCACTTCCAGGAATTTCATACACAGAAGGATACATTCTAATAAGTCCTAAGGCCTGCCATTTGGTAGGTTGAAGACCATATTCGAAGTCAGCATCCAACATGGCCTGAGGAGCGGCCACACGCATTCTTTCGATTGCGTCCGTGCCAAAGTCCCAAGGTCTTATTTCTTGGCTAGATTGTTCTACAAATATTTGAATACTAGCACTGCTGGTTAAGTTGCTGGTGTCAGCACTTAGATCTATTGTAGTAATTGCATCAGATTTTTGAGCCCAGGTTCTGAAATCTACATCACTTAATAAATTACCATCTCCACTGCTGCGTCCTTGTTTCAAACTGATAGATATAGAATTTGCAGGGTCAGCAAAACTGTACAATATTTCTGAATTGTCAGTGTCAGTGATCAATAGTATATCTGAAACGTCAAATTGTCCTATTATTCTAATAGAACTTACGCCAGGAATTTTGGCAGGCATGGCTGGAATACCTGAAGTAATCACGGTTCTAAATATGTTCCATAAAGTGGTATTTTGTGCGGCTGCATCACTTTCCGCATTAATATTTGCATCTATCACCTGAGGTGTGGTGTTGCCATATGTGACTGGATTCTGAATATTTTCAAAAATATAATCATTAATAATATCTCGTAGATAGGCTTGACCAGTGGTTTCTGGTGTGACATCTCCTCTGATCTGAGGTTCACCATCAATCCAAAAATAATCTGCTACCTGTCTGCTTTTGACATTGCCACCATATTTCACATCGTGAACAACTGCATCTATAAAAAATCCCACATCTCGTGTGCATTTTTGCGAAGCGTAAGTGTATCCTGTGTATGCTGATGTGATTGTGCCTGCCACAGTCTGTGAACCTGTGGTAGCACTTGAAAAACTTACTGATGTTGTGGTGCAAGCAGTCACAGTCTTTGTGCCATTGTATCCTACAGGTGTGACTCCAGCCACAGTGATAGTCTGACCCACAATGTATGGAGGATATGCTTTGGTAGCAAAAGTGAGAGTGGCAGTGACACCATTGCCAGCGGCTGCTGTGGTAGTGATAGTTCCCACTGATATGCTGAAATCTATGAATTTTACTACTTGATTTTGTAAATGACTTTTGTTCAATAATAACAGTTGAGCTGCAAAAGGATATAGGCCATCATCCTTGCTGATACCAGGTTCAAACACATAATTTTTAATTTGCTTTTTAGCCATTTTATTTTCTGTTGATGTAAGACATTATATTTACCTATGCTCCAAAAGCCACAGCTAATGCTATGGCAGTTCTGTCCACGTAGTCTTTACGTGTAATATTTGAAGCCACAGTAGGCGCATTAGTCACTGTAGCACTGACAAAGGCTGCTGTGCTGGGTGTGGTCGCTCCTATGGTGGTGTTATTGATTGTGGTATTTTGCACAGGCACATTTGATCCTGTGGCATCAATTCTTCCAACCTCGGTGCTCTGTCCTTGTGTTTTAAAAATCACATCACCCAATGGTTCAATTTCTAAATTAGACACAGTGCTGCCATCATCTACTGAAGCAATGAATGATGTGATCAGATTGGCATTGGTTTGTATGTTACCATAGGTTAGATTGGAGCCAAAAGTTGTTACATTGGTGCCCACAGTTAGAGCAGTGCCGATGTTCGCTTGTTGACCAACTATTATATTTTTTTGTATGCCCACACCACCAATGATTGCTAATGCTGCTCCTGACTCTGAAGCTGCTGTGTCATTCACAATGGTAGTGAGATTCAAAGTGCTGTTTGAATCCACCTGAAGAGTGTCTTGTAATACAGTGGGTCCGGCCACTGTTAAAGATGTGGTTGAAATATCCACAGCCGTAACAAATGTAGAGCTGGTAACACTGTTGGCTATCAGTTGACCTGTGGGAGATACACTAAAACCTAGGCTTTCAAAGCCATATTGCGAAATAAAAGGGTTATTAATCACGGGCATAATTTTGCTCTAATAGTGTTTGTATTTGTATTTATCTAGGGTAGTCTTTAAGTGGTGACTGGATTAAGAGTTTCAAAATATGTGGCTTGAAACGTTATTTTAGAATCATTGTACGCACTGCTGCTGGCGCTGGCTAGCAATTGTATGTTGGTGTAGTTAACCACAGCATTTAGATTAATCAACTCATTGCCTAAATTAGCACGGCCATATATTGTAACTGTGGCTGTTTCCGGGCCTCCTACAACAAGACATCTAATAATTTCCTTGTTAGCTGTGTTGAAATCTACAAATATGGTGTATTCAGCAGCTGACACTGAAGTGAAAGGCCATTTATCTATCACTGTGTTGTCGCGAATAGCTGTAAAATTAGTGCCCACTGAAAAGTTCAATCCGTTCTTTAATAAAAGAGTGTTTCTTGGACCTTTTCCAAACAATTGACTTACATCAAACATATGTTGTATTTATTGATAAAAATTTACTTTTTATTCTTTTTGTAGCCGTGTTTAATAAAACTATTTACAGATTGTACTATCTTTGTTTCTATTTCTTTATCCATATTCATTGCATTTTCATTGGCTCTGTCCACAGTTTCATCTATGGTTATTCTTAATGGACTGTAGATTCTTTTTTCTGCATTCATATTAATGCAGTGAAATTTAGGATTATCAGGATATGACACATTGATTGGATAGGTAGACCCTAACACTACTGTGGCTGTTTTTTCAAAAGCATGTGCAATATGTTGTCCAAGACTGTCGCATCCTAAAAAATGATCGCACTGTTTTATAACAGAAGCCCAGACTCTTACATGTACTCCTTGTGGATTGGCCACTGGAAAATTTATCTGATATTTGGAAAAATCTATTGGCGACTCTGTCATAATAATCATAGCATAGGTTTTTCCGAGTTGTCTTATTAGACTAATTGTATTATCAATTTCAAAACTTCTACCACTAATGTCTATGAAATTATCATCTTGATTCTTGCTCATTCTTCCAAATGGTTGAAACACTATAACTTTTTCTTTGCCTGTTTTTTCCTTAACTTCTTTGATCATTTGACGTGCAAATATTAATTCTTCTTTATTAAGAAATATTTGTGGTAATTCTAATTTTCGTATTCCTTTGTTGTTAATTTCTATATCGTATGCCTGCCCAATGCTGCATTTTTGATTGTAATATTCCCATACTCTGTATGGTTCTGGGCTAAGAATTTTCCTTGTCAACAGTAGATCTTGAAACAAATTTTTATGCCAAACATCATATGCTCGTGCATGTAGTAGTGGATGTCCTTTGTAGAAATCTGTGCCACCTTCGCACACAATTATAAAATCATCTTTAGTATTTTCTTTTGCATATGTATCTAACGCTGATACTGAAGATAATGTTCTACCTGCTCCACCATTTATAAAAAAAGCACTGTGCATTTTAGTTAGGAACGTATATTAGTTTCTTGTGTTCGGGAAGATATAGATATTCTATTTTAGAATTAATCAAGGTTCGCACAGCATCTTCTAGTGTTTCAACTAATGGTTCTCCGCCCAGATTGAATGAAGTATTGAATATGATCGGCACTTGCGTTTTTTTATAAAAAGCATTGATAAGATTATGATAGTGTAGATTTTGTTTTTGCGTGATAGTTTGTATTCTACACGTGCCATCCACATGTATAATGCTAGGTATCTGTTCAGCTTTGCCTGGTTTACAATCCACGGCATACATCATAAATGGACTATCTTTCATACCTCGTAAATCAAACCATTCATGCACGTGTTCTTGCAGTATTGTGCCTGCAAATGGTCGGAAGTATTCTCTTTTCTTCACCACATTTACAAAATCTTTGCCGTCAGCGAATCTTGGATCAAACAATAATGATCTATTACCTAAAGCTCTAGGGCCATTTTCAGATCTACCTTGAAACAGTGCCACAATATTTTTGCCGATTATCAAATCTATTACGTCAGAATCTTGTGCGTCTTTTAGAATTACTTTTTGATTATCACACATAGATTGTATATGAGCTATTGAATAATGCCTATCAGGCCCCAAATAAAGAGTATTGTGTGCTACAATGTTTTTGTTAGGTAATATTTGATGATAGAACAAAAGTGCTGCCCCGATTGCTGTGCCTGCGTCATTACTGATCGGCTCCACATATAAATCAATTTGATCTTTTTGCAAAAATTCTAAGTAAGAATAATTTGCCACACAATTTAATCCATAGCCCCCTGATAACACTACTTTTTTCTTACCCGTCATTTGAACAGCTCTGTATATTAGTTTTAAAACCTGTGTTTGTGTCTCCAATTGACAATGATAAGCCATGTCTCTGCGATTTTGTAATTTTGTGACGTCATCAAATTCTTTATCTGTGGGGTCTTCTAAGAATTCGAACATTTGTGAATTCACTAGTGCAGCATTAGGATATGTGGGTAATATTAAATTTCTATTTGATAATTCAGCTTTGGAGTTGCTTTCAAACAAAGGAGGAATGTTTGGATTTTTTTTACCATAAGGAAAAAGTCCCATAGTTTTTCCTGCTTCAATAGGCATAAAGCCACAGTACTGAGTAACTGCCTCATAAACTTTCACTATGCCTGCTCTGTCAGAAAAAACAGCTTCGTGGGTTTTGCCTGGTTCATCTGTAATTTCAGAAGGAAAGTTACGAAATACTGCGCCCATTACAGGTTCCTTGGTGCCGTAATGTTTGTATAATGAAACAAAATTAGCAGGATAATCACATCCAATAATTGATTCAACTTCCCACACAGTGGTTGGCCCTTGCCTACTGTTGTTAATACCCAAAAATGTTCCCGCACCATCAACTATAACACTGACTGCACTATCAAAACCACTGCGATAGAAAGCACAGGCAGCATGAAGTTTATGATGTATGTGACTTAAATCAATTACCTGTGGGTGATTCATCACGTCTGCTTGTCTATCAATCAATCCAAGTTTGCGAGCTAGACCTGTGTACACATCATCACCGGTAAAATCTACTCTACCTGCTGTATCTTTAATTTTTTGTGTGTGTGCTATGATCAAATAATCAATTTTGTCAGTGTATTTTAAAATTTCTATCATTGAAGCATAAGGACCTCCATCATATTTGTGTCTGCTGAGTCTTTCTTCTTCCACGCTAAAAATAATGTTGCCATCTTTCAAAAGGCAAACACCAGCATTATGTCCTCTAGTGATGGCGGCTATATATCCAGTAGTTTTACTTGTCATCCTTATTTCTCCTCATCACTTCATTAATCATCCAATTTTCAATTTCTTCATTCATGCTCATTATTAATTCATTTTTCCTCATTATTCTTTCATCCATAGTGATGCGTATTGGATCATATTCTCTATCTAGCTCACCCATGTCACACACTCTAAAATATGTGCAATCGGGATAGCTGGTATTAATTGGAAAAGTAGGGCCTAAAATAACTGTGCTTGGTATTTCCATGCAGTAGGCAAGATGTTGTCCCACGCTGTCACAGCCAAAGAAATGATCAGAATGTTTGATAACTGAAGCCCATTGTCGCAAATTTAATCTTTCAGGCGCAGCTACCTCATCTGTGTATTTTTCACCAGTAAAATCCATGCCAAATTCTGCCATGATTATTACTGCAAATTTTTCTGCTTGCAATTTTCTTATCAAACTTTTAGTATTTCTATATTCTATACTTCTGCCGGTTTTGTCCACGAAACTGCCATCAATGTGTTCTATACCTCGGCCAAATGGTTGAAACACAATCACTTTGTTGTGTTTAATTTTAGTTTTTATTTGTTCAACAATTTTTTTTCCTTGTAAAATTTCTTCTTTACTCAAAATAATTGTTGGTTTTGAAAGTTTTCTTATGCCTTTGTTGTTTATTAAAATATCGAATGCTTGGCTTAAATTGCATTTTTGATTGTAGTATTCCCATACTCTGTATGGCTCTAGGCTCACAACATCTTTACTTTGTAACTTTGTGTGAAATAAATTTTTATGAAATATGTCATATGTTTTTGCATCTAATACTGGATGACCTTTCAATATGTCAACTGCACCTTCACACACAACTAAAAAGTCTTTATCTCCTGATTCTTCATGATATTTTTCCAGTGCAGGAATAGCACATAAGATTCTACCAATACCACCATTCAAAAAAAATGCTTTGGATCTAACCATATTGTAAATTGATACAAATAGTTAGTTCTTGAATATAAAAATGAATTTATTCTTGATTAATATACAGGTACTTGATGTTTGAAAGGAATTTTCCAATGCTTTACATTGGCATATTTGGTTGGCACTGCTTTTAACCATGCAACATATTCTTGCAGCTTTATTTTATCTTCTGCTGAAATTAAATCTGCCTTTTCAACGAAAGCCTTTTCGATTGCATTGATTTGCACCACTAAACTTGCTAGGAAACTTTCTCTGCTTAATATGTGCACTCTAAATCCTGGTCTTATCCACGCACCATTTTTGAATTTCATATCAATGTGAAGATATTGCTGACCTATCATACCATTGTTGTCGTCCCAACCGTATGTAAAAGTCTCTGGCTTACCATCCTCATCGACTGTGCCAATATCTTCAGAATAATCTTCTACTTTGCCTGTGTCATAATAACCAGATATGTAAGCAGCTTCAAATGTGTGCACAGTGGCATCAATTTTTTCATACAATTTGCCTGGTTCTTTAGGATAGCTTGTGAATTTGTCCATTTCAACTAAAGAATCTGTGCCAAACACTGTATTTTCTACCACGCCAGTTGACTGATCTACTTTCACTAAAAGATATCTTGGTCCTGTGTATGTGGCAGTGTAGGTTTTGTTTAGTGCAGTGGTGCCTACGTAAGGCTCATCTGTCAACGGGATTTGAAAAGTCTTCTTAATCATAGTTATATATTATATTTATGTTTATTTATCATAAAACTACTAGCTCTCCACAAATCTGATACGCATGCCACCCCAACCACCTCTTATGCCGTGATCTCTAACATCTGGGCAGGGTTGTGGAGGCAATCCACCTGCTCCGATTGGTAGGTATGGTGAACAACCTTGCATTTCATAACATCCGCAGGATCTATCTGATCTCCAACAATAACTGTTAAACGAACCCCTTGTAGGCTGTTTATTGATACCTGCCAATGATGAAAAATAAGCTGGCAATTGACTGCCTGACATACCACTAGTGTGTATTCCACCGTCAGTGGTATTGAAAGTGATACGTGCACCGGAGTCTGCAAACATATATGATGGAATTGGTGCATGATGATAGAACTGACATGGACAAGTTGGATAACATCCTAAGAAGGAACTACATCCTATAATGCCGCAACAGTTGATGTCACCACCATAGGCCAGTCCTTCCCAAGCTCCATTACATTGATTGCAAATGATACCGCAGTGATCGTTGATGGGACCTGTGCCACAAAATCCATTGGCATAAAAACAACACCACATGCTGGTGCTGGTGCTGCAAAAAGATATTCCACCCTTGCCGCCTCTAGCACACATACAACCATTGGAATCGGTGCTGGTCCAACATACTGTGCTGGGATCACCGCAACCTTGAAAACACAATGAGTGTGCATAAGGTGGGAAACCCACGCAACCACACACATAATTTGTCGTGGTCACTAGAAATGATTTTCTTGCATAACCACCTGCATTACCGGGAATTCCTCCTCCGCAACAACACATACGTGCTCCTGGTCCACCTGCTCCCCAAATTTCTAAATGCACACAGCCACTGGCTGGTGGTTTCCAACAAAATCCATTGCAGTATTGTGTGTACATGGTGCCTGGACAAAAGGCATAAATTACGCCGGTCTCTAAATTATTTTCAGTAACACTGTACTGTACTCTAGATGATATAATACTTTTTAATCCTGGCATTAGTTTAACCCCAATAATCCTGTTCCAATGTATTTAATTCTAATAATACCGTGTCCTCCACGATAAGCATGGTCTCTCACATCTGGACAAGGATGCGGTGGTGGACCACCATGTCCTGGAGGTGAAAAAGTTATACAACCATTCATGTTGTAACATCCGCAATATCTATTACCAGTCCAACAGGCAGTGTAGTGTCCTCCATGTGTGGGATTTCGTGCTGCCAACCCTAATGTGTGAATGTAACCATACATGGAACCGCCGCTCCAGTTGTACATTCCGTTGTCTGTGTCATTGGTATATGTGATCCATGCACCGCAATCTGCATACTGTTTAGGTGGAGTTCTCATGTGATACCAGAATGCACAAGGGCATGATGGATAACAGCCAAAGAAACTTACACAGCTGAATCCGCCTGCCATGTTGCAGGTTCCTCCATATGATTGTGCTTGATGGATAGCACAACCTGGTCCTCTATAGTTGCACACAATTGCGCAGTTGTCTCCAGCACATCTTGTGTGACAAAAACCGTTTGCTGCATAACAACAGTAGGCAGATGTAGAAGTTGAACAGTAGCTAAATCCACCTTGACCACCTTCTGCACACATACAACCGTTGGTACCATTGCCTTGCCAACATATTCCTGTTGATTCTGATCTGCCTCTGTAACATAAATCGTCTGAGTTTCCGCAACTGATACCTACGTTGCCAAATATACAACAACCAATTGTGACGTTCAATGTTCTGCTGGAGTATGCTCCAGGATTTCCTGGTAGTCCATATCCACAACAACACATCTTAGCTCCAGATCCACCTGCACCCCAAATCTCTACCAGTGCTGTGCCTGTGCCTGGCGAAATCCAACACACACCGCAACAAAAGTTGGTGCCTACTGTTGTGCCAGGATTGTATGCCCAGATTCTGCCTTCTTCAGTGTTTTGTTCCAATCCTTGAAATTGAAAACTTAATCTTTGTGTTTCTAAATATGTTCTTAAACTTGGCATATCATTAACCCGCTATAAATTTAATTCTGATTGCACCGTTGCCACCTCTGCTGGCGTGATCTCTCACTCCTGGACATGGATGTGGTCCTGGTGATGGGAATCCTGGTGGAAACAACATTTGACAACCTTCATTTTCATAACAACCACAGTTGCCGCTAAAGCCCCAACAGGTTGCAAATTGCACGCCCATCTGAGGCCATCTGCTGGCCGCTGACAGTGCATTAACATATTGTCCTCTGCCTTGTCCCGACCAATTGGCAAAACCATTGCCGTCATCTGAGTTGTAACTTACTATTACGCCAGACTTGGCAAAATATCCTGGAGGACCTTGCATGTGAAAATGTGTGGAACACGGACATGAACTGCCGCTTGCTCCTAAAAAACTTACGCAACTGAAACCTGCATTACAATTTACTACTCCTCCATATGCCTGAGCACACCAACCACCAGAACAACATTTGTTGCAGACTATGCCACAACTGCCGTTGACTCCTAATGTAGAATAAAATCCGCCTGATAAAAAACAACAGTATGCATTGGTTCCTGTAGAACAATAAGAAATTCCTCCTCTGCCGCCTTGAGCACACATACAACTTTGTCCTGCAGATGTACCATTAGGATAAATTGTAACTCCTGTGGGATCGCTGCAACCTCTAAAACAGAGTGCAGAAGAGTTGTTGCAGGCCATACCTACTTGTCCACAGATGTAACCGCAACATGTTAGACTGACTGTGTTTCTTGAATACGCTCCGGGATTTCCTGGAGTGCCAAATCCACAACAGCACATTTGTGCTCCAGATCCACCTGCTCCCCATATTTCTATAATTGCTGTGCCTGGCTGACAAGGTTTGAAACAGATGCCATGATAAAATGCATCGAAGTTTGGACCTGGTTGATACATGAAGATTCGACCTGACTCTATATTCGTTTCCACAATCTGTGGGAACGTTGGATTTTTGGTCGGTATCAATGTTGATAAAGCCGGCATAATTTTTTTTCCTTGTTAACTTTGATATAGCTAGTGTTATACTGCGCCCACTACCCAACCATAAGTTGCTCCGGTGTAAATCAATGTGATGATTGCACCATTCAAGTCAATTGTTAGATTATCAGCCGCCCCATTTATCAAACTGCCATTTCGTGCCACAGTGATGTTGTTAGTTGCTGAAGACGCACCAATGTCAATAATTTGGATGTTGTCTCCTTCAACTAAACTGGCAGTGGCTGGCAGCGTGATGGTAAAAGCACCACCAGCTGAGCTAGCTAATATTCTATCATTGACCAAAGCACTGTAGGTTGTGGTTACTGAACGATTTGTAACACCTGCTGTACCGGTTGTAGATATATATCTTCCCATGTTTCAGTCCTTGTTTGTACTATATTTATGCTAATCTAGTAGTTTTACAGTGTTGATGTTTCAATACCATAAACCACGCAACTAGCTGTTGATCCCGACGCATATGCCACTATTTTTTGTGCAGCTGATAATACCAAACCAGTTCTTTCTAGAACTCCCTTGGGATTTACTTCCACATCATACTCAATGTATTCACCATTTAGTGGTGTCGCTGCATCAGCGATAGCCAATCTAAATGCTTGCATAGCATTGCCTCTGTTTAAGAAGTTAACAGCCACAACAGCAAAAGTGTCTGCTGGACAGGTGTACACCGTTGTGAGTGTGCCTGCTGCCAGAGCGCTTGAACCTAATCTTCCTGTTGCCATTTTTTTCTCCTTTTATTTTTATCCTTGTAAGAAGTAGCCCATGGACAATGGACCACCTGTTACGCCCCTTGTGAAATTCACAGGAGCACCAAAATTTATTGTCACTCCAGTGGTGGTTTCAATTGTAGAAGCATATATGGTGATCAGACCAGCCGTGATCTGGTTCACATTCAAGCTGCTGGCTCCACCACCAATTTGACTTGCTATATATGTTCTAATGGCTCTCTGAGTAGGCACTATTTGGTCGCTGTTAGCCGCCATTGTACCATCTGTAGAGAACTCATTGATTGAAGCACTGGTACCACCTAGTACTAGTTCTCCCAACTGAAGTTCTTGTAGTCCTGAAATATTAAATGCGTCTGCATTTAGTGTGGCCACACCTGTGCTCTGCTCTACAGAGAACAGATCGCCAACTCTAAAATTACCATCCTGGTCAGTGGAAGTAAAGAAAACTCTACCACCACCATTTTCCACAGTTTCATTTGCGGATATAGGATTTTGTGTAGGCAATCCTGGATAATTGGTTTCTGAAAAATTACCTGTGCCTATGTCTAAGAAATCGTGTCCTGTTAGACGTATCTGTGAATATCTTCTTCTAATTGTGACTGTATCACCATGTGCTGGAGATTCACTTACTCTTAATTCTGGACTTATTTGCAACAGTGCTGTGAAAGGATATTGACTTCCTAAGAAATTTTGAACACTTACTAATTTGTAATACTCACCAGCCACACTGGCAAATTCTACGTTAGAACCTGCTATTGGTATTTCAGTTAGACCTTCCACTTGAATATATTTTCCAGACTGTAGTGCATCTCTATAACCACCAAAAGTGGTCACAGTGCCTGCTGATGCAGTATAAGTGCCGTATGTGGTTGAGTTGACAGGAATTGATAATGCTTCATCAATGTATAGACTGAAAGTGGTTGCTGACAACACTGAGATGTAATACCATACACCTGTGTTCAATTCAAAAATACCTGCCACATTGTCAAATTGCACTTTGTTGCCTGTGGTAAATGTGTGTGCTGTTGACGTGGTCACCACTGCAGGATTAGCATTGGTTACACCACTCACTGTTTTTTGAATGCCATTGTCAGTGATTGTGGTGGCTGCTGTAACAAAAGCTAGACCTCTATTTGTAAAAGTAGGTTGTGCTAATACTCCGTTGCCGATAAAAACATTTAATGGTGCTTCTACAGTGTTGCTTGGATCCACTATGGTTACAGTCGGTGCAGTCACGTAGCCTGATCCAGGATTTATGATTCTAATTGAACTAATTTTGTTTGTGGTCACTATTGCTCTTGCCACTGCGGTATCACCTGTGGGCGAAGCACTGACAACCAGTCTAGGCACATATTCATATGTAGTGGTGCCATCCAGCAATGCTTCTGTGCCTTGCACAATCATACTGCCCACATAGCTCGCCACTGTCAGTGTGAGGTTGTTGGCCGGAGTAGCGCCACCCAAACTGGCTCCTGGAATGGTGATAGTGTCGCCTACCACATAACCGGAACCCTCTGTGGTCACTGTGACAGTGGTATTGGCTGAAGAGTATGAAGTGAGTGCGCCTGTTTTTTGTATAGTAAATATGGCTCCTGTGCCTGTGCCGCTGGTGGCCGATTGAGATACTGCTGTGTAGGTAGCTGCGCCCACTATGCTGGTACCGCTGACTGAGAATGTGGTTTCTGTGGTGAGTGCACCTGTGCCTGCTGTGGACAATGCCACTGCAGCTCCACCTGAAGTGGTACTGACTCTAAATTGTGTTGCTGTAAGTCCTGAAGCTATCACATAATACTGTGTGTATGGACTCAAGCCTCCAAAAGTTCTTCCTTCAAATTGCACCGCTAAACCTGCATACAGAGCTGATGTGCTTGCGCATGTGAGTAGGTTGGTGCCAGTAGTGGTGGCAGTCACAGTGGTCTTCACCAAATGATCGTATCCAGCTTTGTGTAGATACATGGTGCCTGTATCATCGGCAGTGATGTCAAAAGTTGAACCTCCTGGCGAAGTAGAAATACTAAAAGTTGTGGCACTTGCTATGGTTTTAATATAATAAATGGTGACGTTTGTTGGCGTTGTGACCACACCTCCAAAAGATGTACCGCTGAACATGATAGGCATGTTCAATTGCAGACTGGTTGTGGAAGATGTAGTGAATAAGTCTGATGAAGCTGTGGCAATGGTCACAGTTAAATTTGTAAAAGATGGCACTGCAACTTTAGCTAATTTTGTGCCAGCATTATATCCTACGACATATGCATACTGTCCAGCTCCTAAACCTTCTTTTATCCATAGTGCCATACCTGGCAATTGTGAAGCTAATGAAGTATCAGTGTTGGATATTGTAATTGTTTTGTCTGTGCCGGTCTGTGCCACATTGGTGTTGGATTGATATCCGTCTCCTCCAAAATCACTTTCAGGAGATACCACAGTTTCATCCAATCTGATCTGATAAACAGATCCGTTCTTTACAGTGGCAGTTGTGCCTGCTAATCCATATCCATCACCTGATATAGTGATTGTGGCTGAAGTGTTGTAATTTACTCCTGCGTTGCCGTATTCTAAAGCTAGTATTCTATCACCATCTGTAAATGTGTTGGCTACCACAGCATCAGTGCTATGATTGTCCACAGTGGCTTCAATTGGTGTCTCTGCTGAATCTCCACCTTCAGACACTGATCCAAAATCTCCATATGAATTATTACCATTGGTTGCACGCACTTTGCCACCATTTTCAGCAAGATATCCGATGTGGTTATAATAAGTGAATACAGAAACTAATTCAGATCTACCTAGGTTAGTTACCCAGAAGCCAATACCATCTGATAAAATCTGTGTGAAATCATTTGCAACCACAGAGTCATTGCCGCTATTGTGAAGAGCGCCGTCAACTTTTAATCCTACGCAACCTGTGCCAAATGTTGAAACGTTCTGCACATATGGTGATTTGTTTGTAATCCAAACTTCCTCATGCGCTGGTCCCCAACCTGGATCTAAAGAAACATAAGCTCCAGCTGTGGGTCTTTGTGTGCCATAGGCGTTTGCTGCGCCTAGTGTGCCAGACAATCCTTGCAATGTGCAGTTTCTTAGTCCTGTGCCGTTACGCATGTAGAACATGTCTGATAGTGTACTACCTGTCACTGAAATTTCATAATATTTGGCTGCTACGATTGATCGATAATTACCTGTGTATATCAAGTCATGCGTGATTGCATCTATGTATTCTCTAAGATCTCTTTCACAGAATGCTCTATTTGCAGCATTGAAATATGTGATAAATGCGCCTGGGTTATTTTTTCTTACATATTCTATGGATTCCTGTACTAAAAATTCTTTATTTTCAATCAATCTTAACACAGCATCTGTGTAACCCACTGCTGTCTCTGGAGTGTTGCTGCCGCTGATTGTTGGCAGAGGACTAGAACTGTCACCTATTATTTTGTAATTTATCCAGTCATATATGTCGTCAGCTATTGCCACTGCTGCATTGGCAGCTGCCACTGAACCTGTTGGAGCATTTAAATCCTGTGCGCCTGCTAGAGCCACAGTGCCAGAACCAACTGCTGTGACTGTGAATGATGCTGCCAAGCTGGAAGCACCCAATAGTCCAGCACCTATGGTCACTGTGTTGCCCACAGCATAATTAGAACCTGCATTGCTGCCTACCACTAATGAAGTTATCACGCCGCCAGCAGCTACAATAGCAGTGAATGTGGCTGATGAACCTGCACCACTGGTTGAAGTGGCCACGTCAGTATAAGTGCCTGCAGTTCTATTCACGTCCGTGGCTGGTGTGGTAAATCCTGTGATATAACCTGCTGCAGTTGGAGTAATTGCAATATTTCTTATAATGTCATCAATTATATTGCGTAATCTATCAATGCCTGCTAAAGAATAAGGTGTGTCAGCAGCAGTGGTTACAGGACCTCTTGGTCTTATGTTGGTGCTTCTCAATTCATCTCCAACAATGGCTGTGCTTTCTCTTACGCGGATAGGACAAAATTCAAAATAAATGCCTGTTTTAACAAAAATACAATTGTTAGCAATTATTTCGCTTGGTACGTCATCAATGTCACCAGCATCTATTGCATCTATGATTATGTCCATAAGGTCTTCAATAATACCTTGAGCCTGTGGTTCTTCATAAATGGCTCCATCAAATACTTGTGGTACTGTGCCTTGCAGTGCAGTGTATGTGTTGTCATTAGATATAGCTGAATCAATCACAGTTTTAGCAAATTCAATAGCAGCACTTGTTTCACTTTCTGTGCCTGGAATATATGTGCCGCTGCCAGTGTAGTAACTGATAGCTGCCAATCTTGATCTTTCATTACCGCCATGTCCCAAATCCCACAACACTGCATCAATGATCTGCCCCAAATCTCTTTGGCACTTGACTTGATCATACAGTAGTTTCACAACCATTGTGCCTGCTGCTGTGGATAGAGCCTCGGCTGTACCGCCGACAGTGAGGCTCACTTTGAATTGTGTGGCACTGAAACCACTGGCAATAATAAAATATGTGGTGGAGGTAGTGATGCCACCAAATGTGGTGCCAGTGAATTCCACTGTCATGCCCACTCTTAAATTAGCAGTGCTGTCGCAGGTAATAAGATCAGGAGCAGTTGTATTTGTACAATTGGCCTGGAATGTGTCATTAATATATTGAATGGTTTCTCTCTGAATGAATGCTTTGTTTCTCAATAATAAATTTCTTGCTGATGGATACAATGGCCCATACTCCACCTGTCTAGCTGCGTATTGTATGGTCTTCCATGGTTGAGTCAAAGTGGATCCATAATCTGGAGCAGGAAGGTCAGTGCCTGATGGAGCAACATACCAAACGTTGTTTATCTTTCCAAAATATCCCCATTCTGGTAAAGTACCTGCTGCATTTACTAAAAGTGTTTGACCAGGCAGTCCAATAGGCAATCGCACAGGCCCTGATGGACCATAAATCAAAAGATCTCCTTGTGTGGTGAGTGCTAAACTTTCAGCACCGCCCGACAACAATTGCCAGTATGTGCCTGTGTCTACTCCCACACCTGGTGGATAGTCTGGCTGAGTGATTGTGGCAGGTCCCACGTTGTTTGATGTGTGTCCTAGAATACAAATATAAGTGTTTGTGGTAATTGTTGTGCCACGCACCACATCACCTTTGTCATACAGAGTAGCATTGGCCCAATTGCCTTTCCAATATATGCCTTCATTAAGTTTGTCCCAATAGGTCACATTGGGTGGTCTGTTGCCAGTGGTATCTGTAATTGCTATGTAGGTGAATCCACCCAGGCGCACCACATCTCCAATTTTGTATGCAGTAGCGTTGTTGTAATCACCTCTAAGATTAAATCCTGTGACAAATAATTTCCAATCTGCAGGATAACTTACTGGAGCCTTGTTGATATTATTTGTTGCGGCCACATATCCATAACCACCATAAGTTACAAAATCACCTATTTGGTAATTGGTAGCTGAGTTCCAACTGTCTTCAAATTCTAAACCTGGTACAAACACTGCCCAGTTTGCCTGATCGGCAGTCAACGTTGTGGTACTTACATGCAGTGTGGTACAGATCCATAAACTTGGTCCCCACTTCACCACATCATTTATTTTGTATCTGTTTGTCGCTGTCCACGCACCTTTGTATTCGATTCCTTTGTGTAGATAATCCCATTTGGCTTGATCTGCTTCTAGTCCGCCTGCGGCTAGAGTGGCTGATGCATTCGATGTGTGTCCAGTGTTACACACATATAATTGTCCACCATATCTCACCACGTCACCTACTTTGTACCTTGTGCTTACAGTCCAAACATTAAGCCAATTGAATCCTTTGGAGAAAATTTCCCATTTGGCTGAATCAGCTTCTAGTCCTAATGCGGTTGTGGCTGCAGATGTGTGATAAGTGATACAAGTGTAGATGTAGGCACCGTATCTCACAAGATCATTTACTTTGTATCGAGTGGAGATGCTCCAATCACCTTTGTAATCAAAACCTTCAGAAAATAAATCCCATTTGGCAAGGTCGTTTTCCAGTCCCAATGAAGTTGTGGCAGCTGATGTGTGTCCTTCGTTGGCTATGTATAGATAGCCGCCATATTTGACTATGTCATTTACTTTGTATGTGGTTGTGACTGACCAACTATCTTTCCATTCTTGACCATCACTCCATAAATTCCAATAACCTGCATCTAAATCAGTTTGGAAAGTTCCGCTGGTGTGTCCTTCCACACACACATAGGTCCTACCACCATATCTGATTACATCATCAATAAAATACTCAATAGCAGTGTACCATACACTTTTCCAAATAAATCGAATCCTACCTAATTTGAACTCTGCCATGACTGTAATTTAGTTGTTGCATTTTTATTTATCATATTAACATACATTAAATTTATGTGTTTTCAACCTCCAATGTGGAGTCTGAAGAACCCCCTAAAAAGTAATTTAAAGCCAGTGGTGCTCCTTTAATGCCCTGCTGGAAATTCACCGCATCTTTGATAGAAATTGTTTCATCTCCTACATGCACAATGTCATCATTGGATATTTCTATAGCTCCTGCTCTTAGTGCTGAAACGTTTAGATTTGATCCACCACCTGAAATTCTACTTTGTATATAAGCCACCACAGCTTTCTGTGTGGGTATAATGTTGTCACTGTTAGCTGTCATTAAAGGATCTTTGCTGAATTCGTTGATCACAGTTTGTGATCCGCCCAATACAACTCCACCTAAACTGAGTTCAGTAAGTCCTTCCAGAGAGAAAAAGTCAGCGTTCAACGTCACAATACCTGTGCTTTGTTCCACTTCAAATTGTTCTCCAACTCTAAAATTACCATTTTGATCAGTGGATGTGTAGAACACTCTGCCGCCACCTGATTCAACAACTTCATTGAATGGTTGTGGCTCATAGCCAGATGTAAATCCAGTGACATACAGTTCAGGATAATTGGTAGTTGTGCTATTGCCAGTGCCAATATCCAAAAAGTCATGACCAGTCAATCGCACTTGACTGTAATTCTGTCTAATCACGATAGATTCTAAATGATCTGGACTGTTGAAAGTGTCTAGTCCTGGTGAAAATTGCAGTGTGCCAAAGAGATTAGGTTCGACACCGCCCAATTGAGTAAAGTTGTTCAGTTTGAAAATCTGATTTGCTATGTTGTCAAAATATATGTTGTCTCCTGGTCCAGGTAATCTGCTGAGATTTTTGATACGAATTGTTTTTCCAGTTTGATATTGATCTTTTAATCCATCCCCAGTAATTGTGGCTGACACGTTCAAAAATCCTGTGCCTCTGTTTGTAAAAGTTGGTTGTGACAGTGTGCCATTGTTTGTTCTGATGGTAAATTGTGCCTCCACAGTGTTGCTGTTGTCCACTATTGTTAAAGTTGGTGTAGATGAATAACCACTGCCGGGTTCTAAAAGTTCTACAAAACTTAATCTTCCACTTCTTACAATGGCTCTACCCACTGCTCTTGCTCCATAGGTGATAACTCTCACAGTGTTGGTATTTCCATTTATGATTGGAATAAATCTAGGTCCAGGTAAACTTGCTCCTGCTATCTGAGTGTAACTGTCTATGCCTCCAGGAGGTATAGTTGAGCCAAGCAATTTCCAATGTTTGGCATCTATGCTTTCTGCCAATTCTCCATCTTCTGTGATGGCCACAAACACTCCTTGACTGTAACTTAACCAATATCTATCTGCTGATGGAGGTAATTCACTGGGTTGCCACACTGTGGCAGTGGATGCATTAAGAGTGGCTTCATTGGCTAAAGTATAATAAAATCTGTTGGCTACTGTGCTGGAATCACCTGGAGCGTCGTTGGCTGCTGCCACAAATCTATTATTTCCATAGATTAAATCATGAATGGCATAACTTACTCCACCAATTGTTGGACCTGGAATAAAAGTTTCTCCAAGATTCACACTTTCATATGTTTGACCTGCATTACTGCACACAATAAAAATACCTGCGCCACCTGCAGCGTGACTGAGCGCTACTGTGCTACCATCATACACTGCAGCTTGATATGGTGCCCATGTTGAACCGTTGTCAGATGTTCGCAACACATATCCTTGTGAAGTGGTCACAATAAACACAGTGCCAACTGCTGCCACAGATGTAAATGTACCATAACCACCGGGATTGGTTGCACCAGTCCAGGTGATACCATCTGTGCTGGTAGAAATAGCAGAAGGTGATATGGCCATCATTCTTATTGTGGAGCTGGCAATTTTAAAATATGGCACGGGTGCTAGACCACTGCAGGCATTCCAAGTGGTGCCATTTGTGGTGTATCTACCACCTGTGTTGCTCAGAATCACTGTGATGTTAGTGCTGGCTAATCTAGCGGAGCCTATGGCTGTGTACACTCCTGATACGCCCACACTGACAGTGCTGGCACTGTAAGGCGGATCTGAAAAGTTCAAAGATGGCTCTATGATATATCTGGTTGATTGATCCAACACTGGCTCAATAGCTAGTCCTCCTAGTAAATGTTCAAACCCATTCACATTGTCAAATTGTCTTTTCACATTCACAGATTTTAAAGTGTGATCATAGTATGAAATAATTGCAAATTGTCCTCTGCCTGTGCCTTCTAATATTTGAAGTTTTTGTCCTACTATTTCAGCTGAAACTAGGGTAGCTGAACCTGACGCAGTGGTTAAACTTACTGCTGCGCCTCCTAATGTTGTGCTGACTTTAATTGTGTTAGATGTCACTATCTCTTTCACATAGTAGATAGTGTTTGCATTGATGTTGCCAAATGTGGTACCTATAAAAATTATGGCATCATTGACTTGCATAAAAATAGTATTCTGTATGGTCAAAGTGTTCACACCTCCACCAGTTGTGGCAGTGAATGATTTTTCATATTCTGGTTCATACTGGTTGGCCAGTAACACTGATGTGTCATCTCCACCTCTTGCATTTCCTTCTATTGACGTGTAATTCAAACCACCCACGAATCCACTGTCAAGAGGATCTGTGAATCGCACTTCGCTGATACTTTGATATCTTGTATTTTCATTGCCAAGGGTGGCTGCTGCACCAGCACCAGAACCTGTGATGGTTACCGAGGCTGATGAATAATCTTGTCCTGTGTGAGTGTAACCAAAAGCGAATATTTGGTTTTCATCATTGTACACTGTGCGTATGGTGGCTTCACCAGTGCGATTATCAACCTCTGCTGTGATTGGAGTTTCCACCAAAGAAAATCCTTCTGCTACAGATCCAAAATCTCCATAAGAATTGTTGCCGTTGGTGGCTCTCACTCTGCCTCCGTCAGTGGCTAGATATCCTATGTGGCAATAATATGTGAACACAGACACCAATTCTGAACGACCATCACCATTTACCCAGAAACCTATGCCATCGGATAGCACTTGAGTAAAATCATTTGCAACTATGGATTTATTACCACCGTTGTGAAGATCCCCATCTATTTTCATTCCTATACATCCTGTGCCAAATGTAGTGACATTTTGTATGTAGGGTGATTTATTTGTGATCCAGGCTGTGTTATCTGAAGGTGAGTTGCCAGGATTCAAAGAAACAAAAGCTCCCCCGCTGGGTCTCTTGGTGAGAAAAGCATTGGCTGGACCTAATGTGCCATATAATCCTTGCAGAGTCATATTTCTTATGCCTGATCCATTGTTCACTCGGAACATATCTTCACCTTCATAACCATCCGCTGGTCTCACTACCACACTGCGTAGCTCATCACCACACAATGCTGTATCGTATGGTACATTCATGGGAAGAATTTCTTCATATAAACCTGTTTTTACAAATACTGTACAGGGAGTGCGTGCTGGTTTGTCTGCATTGACAAAATCCAAGGCAAATTTTATGGTTCTAAATGGTGTTTGAATGGTGGTACCTCTGGTAAGAGAATCAATTCCTTCAACTGACACATAGAAAATTTTGCTAATAAGTTCAGCATTTTTCCAATCTGGAAGGTTGTCAGTGATTTGTAAAGATTGTCCAGCGCTGCCTATAGGAATTCTTAAAAAAGTACTGTCATCATTAATAGTTTTTATGTCTCCAGGTACTTCTAACACATTGGTTTCTATGCCTTGTGCTATTTTAACCCAGTAGTCTGTGGCAAATGACAACATATCAAGAGTTGGTTTAGCAGCTGATACGCTTGCTGAGTGATACAGTATGCAAGCATACGTTGTGCCCGCCACAGTGACCACGTCACCAGGATAATATTGTCTTATGGTGGTGACAGTGAATGGCTCTATTTCATACCATGGACCTCTCCATCGTTTGCCTGTGACCAATAACTGCCAAGGATAAGGAGTAAAGGTGCCAGGATCATAGGCTGTGGTTTCAACAGGCACAACATTCAGATTGTCAGTGACAGCTATGTATAAATTGCCTCCACTGCGTACCACGTCACCTGTCTTGTACGTAGTTGTGCTTGTCCAGTCGCCCTGTAATTTGTATCCTGGAATAATTAATTCCCATGCACTAGAACTGTCAGTTTCCACTTCAGGTGTTTGATTTATATTAGATATCAAACAAACATAACTGTATCCACCGTACATCACCACATCGCCTGGTTGGTAGTACGTGGTTTCTAACCATACGTCTTCAAATCCCAGTCCTGGTAGCCAAATTGAGAATTTTGATTCATCCATTATTGTGGACGAGGCAAACACACCTGCATCGCTAGGATCATTGCATATCCAAAGACTGGATCCTCCATATTTGACTATGTCATTCTTTTTGTATCTTGTGTATTGTGTGTAATCGCCTTTGTATTCTATGCCACTTATCACTATTTCCCATTTCAATGTGTCAGCTTCCAAACCATCGGCGCTAACAAAGGCAGTGCCAGTCACAGAATATGTGGCAATCGTGCCGCCTGCACCCACAGAAAGCACAGTGATCACACAGTTGTTAGCAGGAGTGGTACCTCCAATCAGTGCGCCGGCCACGATGATAGATTCACTGGCCAGCCAACCTGTGCCTAGACTGTTGAACTTTGCGTAGTAATTTGCACCATCTTTAGTGATTATGAAATCTATGCCAGTACCTGCTACTGTGTTGCTGGCATATGTGGGATTACTAAATGAGTTGGATGTTTTTGCCACATGTCCAGTGATACATCTGTACACTATGCCTCCGTAGCGAGCCAAATCATCAGGCTTGTATCTGTATTCTGGAGTCCAATCTGTGAGCCAATCTAAACTTCTAGTGTAGACTAGCCAGTTGGGTAAATCTAATTCAAGGCCATCCACCACGCCTGAGCTGATGTGATATGCTTGACATATGTATAACTTACCACCATATTTGACTAGATCGCCATACTCATATGTGGTACTAGGTGTCCAGGAGCCTCTCCAGTTTTCTCCTTCAGCAAAAATTGTCCAGTTGGATTCTTGACCAGACAGTCCTAGAGCAACTGTGGCATTGGAAGTGTGTGCTTCAATACATTTGTATATGACTGAACCTAATTTTGCTAAATCATCAATTTTGTAAAAAGTACTTACTGTCCAATTGCCTGTCCAACTTGCTCCAGTGTTGTTCAGTGTCCATTTTGGATCTGCTGCATTCAAATCAGTGTAAAAATTGGCGTTTGATGTGTGTGGGATAAGAGACACATAAACTCTGGCACCATATCTTACAATATCATCTTTGGCGTAGATAGTGGTGGCTTGCCATTCACCTCTCCATCTAAACCGTATCCTTGCTATTTTAAATTCAGCCATATTAAATTATATTCCTGTAGGATATGTGTAAGGTTCATTCACTCTTAATGTCAACTGTCCATCAGAGTCAATATAGTACAAAATACTCCTACCGTCCCACCTAAATTGTTCATAGTTAAGATTTTCATAAATTTTTGTGTGTAACTCATCCCTACCTTCTAAAAAATCAACTCCTCTTTGAAAATGTGGAAAATTGCCAGCAGCTTCACCAGGTTTATTGATTTGTAGACCATCTGATACTGACATCAAATCCACTTTGCCCAAGTACAATTCTCCAGCATCAGTTCTGCGAAGTCCATAAAAATATCGCGTTGTGCCTAATGCATCTTGTATGGTTTCTATGTATTTGTTGTCATCCATATTATGTTACAACGTTGATTGTTGCACCCATGCCGCCATGCACACCACACTGATAGTACAGTGTACTAGGTGCACTCATAGGCACAGTGAAAGTAATTACGGCTGTGCCAGCTCCTGACACTCCATCAGAGTACGTCGCGCCACCGCTGCTGACTCTTATGTTCAACGGGTGGTTAGTGTGCACAGTGTTGTTAAAAATATAAGTGTGACCTCTGTGCAAATACAACGTAGGATTATTTGTTGCTGTTGGAAAACCAGGACCAGTAAAGATATAAACAGAATTGGTGGCCTGATCCAAACTCCATCTGATGATAGGACCATTTTGTTTTACCCAAGCTGTGCCGTTGTAATACAATACATCTCCCAGTGCTGGGCTCACAATAGTGACATCAGTGAGATCATCCAATGTGCTCACCACTGTAGTCGGCGCAACAAATTCTAATGCAGTAGCGCCTGCATTCACTTTCACAAATCTGCCACCATTGCCAGTAAAAGTAGCAGGAGTATCAGTCAATTGTAAAAAAGTACTGACTGTGGTAGGAGTGTTGGTCAAATTGTTGTAGTTTAAAAAATATGTGCTATCAAAGCCATCTAAAGTGTCGGCATTGCTACCTCCACCACCTGCTGTGGCATCTGCTGCTGGTGTCCATTGTGATCCATTCCATTTTAAAACTTGTCCTGCAGTGGGAGCCACTGTGGCAGTATCAACATCAGACAGAGCATTGATAGAAATAGCATTTAGATCTGCTGATTGCACTCCTGATACAAATTCTAGTGCATTGGAACCACTGTTGACTTTGACATATTTACTGGCTGATCCTGAAAATGTTGATGGAGTATCTGTGAGTGCTAAAAAAGTTGTCACACCTGAACCACCTCCGCCTCCTGCGGACACTGTGCCTGGTTTCCAATTGCTGGAGATACTGTCCCATAATAATGCTTGACCATTTGTAGGCGCTGCAGTGGTGTCAACATCACTTAAAGCATTTATACTGTCTGCTGTGCTGATTAGTTTTGTCCATGCGCCGCCATGTGCAAAATACATTGCTCCATCTGCGTGTGAATGTGCCACAGCACCATGATAAGTGCTGGCACTGGGAAAAGCTGCTTGATTGTCAAAATAAAACGCAATTCTATTTCCGCCAGTGGCAGTGATTAAATTATTATTGATCACTGTCAATGCTGTGCCATTGCCCAATGCTGTGTACAACTCAGTGAAATTATTGTTGATCTTAATCGCACCTGCTCTTAGATTATCACCTTGTCCGTCATTTGGTAATACTCCAGAATTTATAACTTGTTTTACCATCTTATTTCCTGTGTTTTGTTAATATTTACCATAATAATACCTTATATTAAGTCTTATCAAAAGTTAATTCATTGCTGTCAAAAGTTGCAGTGTAATCATCGTCAAATGTTAAACTTGGACCAGTAGGAATTGGTACTTCGCTGAGAGTTGGATATGTGATCAAGTTCTGATCATTGTCATATGGTTGATTTATTCTCAGCACTAATTCTCCTGCATCATTGATGTAATATGTGACGTCCACACTGTCCCATCTGTATTGTTCGTATTTCAAATTGTCATACACATATGTGTGATTAACATCTCTACCATCAAAAAAATCCACGCCTTCCATCCAATCCTCATAGTTTTGAGTAGTTGCACCTGGTCGATTAATGGT
>Ga0194133_10001371_pt1 | contig 42930 bp, 42 predicted proteins | sample TA2KigOf40mmetaG_FD_155448 | JGI IMG/M metagenome (GOLD analysis project Ga0194133, IMG submission 155448) | Freshwater microbial communities from Lake Tanganyika, Tanzania - TA2015055 Kigoma Offshore 40m | ecosystem: Environmental > Aquatic > Freshwater > Lake | place: Tanzania: Lake...
GTCTCGCACCCGAATCACTTCATCTCGCGCGCCGTGCAACGCGAACGATTCGCCTCGGGTTGTTCTGGGCCTTTGCATATAATGTTGTGGGTATTCCCCTTGCAGCTTTTGGCCTCCTGTCGCCTATTGTTGCAGGGGGAGCAATGGCACTCTCAAGTGTGAGTGTTGTTCTGAACGCCCTCACGCTGCGGCTTTGGCGGCCGAAGATTGATTGAAACTGTTCCAACCGAGCATGGCTTGAGCCCGTTCCACCGATCGCTTAGATTGATCTCATGACAACGGCCTCATCATCACTCGGCGCACGCGCCTATCAACGCCTTGAAGCGCTACGCGCTTACACAGATGAGCCCGGAAAAATCACGCGGCTTTATCTCTCGCCTTCTCATATCAAATCGATTGATTTTATCGTCGATGAAATGCGCAGAGCGGGATGTGACTCCGTGTCTGTCGATGCGCTTGGTACGGTTGTCGGGCGCTATGAAGGCAAGACATCGGGTCTTCCAGCCTTACTCATCGGTTCACATATCGACACAGTCGTGGATGGCGGCGCATACGATGGCGCGCTGGGTGTGATCGCCGGCATCGGTGTGGTTGAAGCTCTGCACCAAAATGGCGAGCGTCTTGATTTTGCGATTGAGGTTCTTGGCTTTGGTGACGAAGAAAATGTGCGGTTCCCGGCCAATCTCACATCATCGCGCGCGATTGCGGGCACACTTGATGAAGCCGCACTTGACGCGCGTGACGGACAAGGCATCTCCATTCGCGAAGCCTTAACCGCAAATGGTTTCGATCCTTCGAAAATGAAATCGCTCGAACGCGATCCGAAAACGGTAATCGGCTATGTCGAAATCCATATTGAGCAAGGCCCCATTCTCGAAGCCGAAAATCTTTCTGTTGGCGTGGTCACCGCGATCAATGGCGCAACGCGTTGGGCGCTGACCGTGAAAGGTGAACCGGGCCATGCCGGCACCGTGCCCATGAATATGCGTCATGATGCGCTCACCGCCGCATCCGAAGTTGCGCTTGCGATTGAACGCATCGGTCGTGCGCATGAAAGCGTCGTTGCCACGGTCGGCCGTTTTCAAGCCTTTCCGGGCGCCGTGAATGTGATTCCTGGTGAAGTACGCTTCTCGCTTGATGCACGCGCGCCTGATGATGCGTTACGCGAAAAAATCATCACGATGATTGAAGCAGAATGCAAAGCGATTGCCGCGCGCCGTCACGTCGCTTTGCACATCGAGCCTCTATCATCAGCGAAAGCGACGCTGATGGCCTCTCACATGATTGCCGGTCTTTCGGAAGCTATTGGTCGTCGTCAAATCACACCGAGACTTTTGCCTTCTGGTGCGGGTCACGATGCGATGGCAATGGCAACGCTTTGTCCTGCAGGTATGATGTTTGTGAGATGCAAAGGTGGTATCAGCCATTCACCGCTTGAATCCATGACGGAGAGTGATTGCGATACGGCAATCGAAGTGTTGTTGGATTTCGTGCAACAGTTTGACCCCAAGCGATAAACGCGGCCTCTGCCTTTATTTTTTCACAATCTCTCGTCAATTCTGGCGGTGTGAAGAACCGGGCCCCTCTGGCGAGCATCTGCTCGTGATGTCGGATCTTCGATCGTAACACAGAGGAGGCTTATGATGGCATTTGATGCCCAGTCCCTGATTGATTTTGTCATGCAACCCTGGCTCGGCAAGCCGCTTTGGATGTGGCTGAGCTTTACGGGTCTTGTGCTTTTCTTGTTGGCGCTTGATCTCGGTGTACTCAACCGAAAAAACCGCGTCATCTCGGTGCGCCACAGTCTGATCCTTTCCGTTTTCTATATCAGTCTAGGCCTTCTTTACGGCGCTGGCATCTGGTTCACGCTCGGCGCTGAGTCGGGCATGAATTACCTCACCGGCTTTGCGGTGGAAAAAGCGCTCGCGATTGATAACATCTTTGTCATCGCAATGATTTTTTCTTTCTTTGCCGTGCCGGACAAATATCAGCATCGCGTATTGTTCTGAGGTATTCTTGGCGTGATTATCTTGCGCGCCATCATGATCGCGCTTGGCGCCGCAGTGATTTCAGAATTCGCGTGGGTGCTCTACGTCTTCGCGGTGTTCTTGATCATTCTTGGCGTGATTATCTTGCGCGCCATCATGATCGCGCTTGGCGCCGCAGTGATTTCAGAATTCGCGTGGGTGCTCTACGTCTTCGCGGTGTTCTTGATCGCAACCGGCGTCAAAATGTTGTTTGCGGGCGATAAGCCGACTGATATCGGCAAGAACCCCGTCTTACGTTTCATGAAGCACTGGCTACGTGTGACAGAGACGCATTATGAAGAGCGTTTCTTAGTGCGCGTGCAGGATTCTTCAACCGGCAAACGTTTGATGCATGTGACGCCACTCTTTATGGCACTCGTCTTGATCGAGATCGCCGATGTGGTCTTTGCGGTGGATTCAGTGCCGGCGATTTTCGCAATCACGACGAATCCGTTCATTGTTTACACATCAAACATCTTCGCCATTCTCGGCTTGCACGCGCTTTATTTTGCGCTCTCCGCGATGATCGAACGCTTCCATTATCTCAAATATGCGTTAGCGATCGTGCTCATTATCATCGGCGGCAAGATCTTCGCAACGGATCTCTTGGATATCGAGAAAATCCCGCCAGCTCCCTCATTGGCAATGATCGTGAGCATCATCGGTGCGGGCGTGGTCGTGAGCCTGATCTGGTCACGACCCGAGGCGAAAAAGGCCGCACACCAAGGGAAGATAAAAGGGGGGAGCGTCAATCGAGCTTACCGACTGCCGCTTCAACCGCATCAACCGCCGCGCCCGAGCGCACATGTTGATGCGCGAGATTCATTTCTGTCGCATACCAGCGATCACCATCAAGCGCGGGGTCGACAACACTGCGAAGCGATGCAAGGGCCGCCTTTGAGCCCTTGCCAATTGGGTGATCTTCCGCAATCGGCTCGATGAGCGAGAGCGCTTGGCCTGCCATCAAAATTTCCATCGCAACGATATATTCGACATTGGCAACAATCGTGCGGGCCTTGCGTGCGCACCAAGTCGAATTCGACACGTGATCTTCGGCATTGCTCTTGCCCGGAATCGAATCCACAGAACCGGGCATCGAGAGCGTGCGGTTTTCCATAACAAGCGCCGACATTGAGCACTGCACTGTTGCAAAGCCTGTATTCAAACCCTTTTTACCGGCAAGCAAATTGCGCGGCAGGCCATAGCTCATGGTCGGATCGATCAAACGCGCGAGACGACGCTCGGAGATGGAACCCAACTCCGCAATGGCAATAGAAACAAGATCCATCGCCTGCGCCACATATTGACCGTGGAAATGGCCGCCGGAAATCACAACATAAGTGCCATCACCATTTGCAAAAATAAGCGGATTGTCAGTGGCCGAATTGATTTCGGTCGAAATGATCTTTGTTGCGTAGTCGAGCGCTTCGAGCGCGGGACCATGCACCTGCGGCGTGCAACGGAGCGAATAGACGTCTTGCACACGCGGCGGCAGGGCCTTGCCTGCGGCACGCGCTTCATCAGGATAAAGTGTTTCACGCGCATCAGCGGAACAACGTTTCGAGCCTTCAGTGATCTTGCGGATATTCGATGCGATCTTGCGCTGGCCTTCATGCGGACGGGCTTTGTGCACACGCGGATCGAAGGCTGCGAGTTCACCACGCATCGCTTCGAGGGAGAGACACATGCCAATGTCGGCGGCTTTGCGAATGCGCTTTGCGTCATAAATCGCAAGCACAGCAATCGCGAGCGAGACAGTCGAGCCGTTGATCAGCGCAGACGCATCTTTTGCATGCAATGTAAAGTCAGGCTCTAAACCTGCTTTCTTGATCGCATCACGCGCGGGCATACGCTTGCCCTTGTAAATGATCTCCGCTTCCGGAAAACCGCAAAGTGCGCCCGACATATGCGCGAGCGGCGCGAGATCGCCCGATGCCCCGACAGACCCTTTCGCCGGAATGACCGGGATGAGACCCTTGTTCAAAAAGTCGAGCAAACGATCAACGACTTCCAAACGGGGGCCAGAATAATTCGATGCGAAGGCGTTGGCGCGCAGCAGCATGGTTGCACGAACGATATCTTCATCAAGCGGTTCGCCGATACCGGTTGCGTGGGCATAAATCGATTTCGTTTGATAGGCCGCCATATCCGACATCAACACGCGCTGATCTTTGAAGAGACCAACACCCGTGTTGAAGGAATACATCAGCGGCGCATTATCATTCATCCATTCCTTGTCGATAAAGGCGCGCGTGGCCGCGATACGCTCACGCGCTTTTGGCGACAGTGCCGCCTTCTCATAACGGCCATTGACAGAAGGGCGCGCCACACGCACAACACCTTCGATTGTTAGTTTTGCGCCATCAATCGTGACCGTCATGATCTACTCCTATCGAAAACAAATTCATCAGCCAAAGGCGTTGCTGCGCGTTGACTGTTTATCCCTTATTTTGCCTCGCGGCGTCGCTGGAAGGCTTCTGCAATATCACCCGCCGCGTCTTCTAGAGTGATATAGCGATCATCAAGATTGCGGTAGGCCTGAATGATCGTCTGCCAAAGAACCTCATCAGCTTTGATTTTTATCAAGCCGTTTTTTGCGGCCAAACGATAAAGACGCTTGGCCCCCGCTTCGCGTGTGAGACCTCCCTCGGCAATCAGCCGGTCAATCCGATCCCGCTCCGCCTCGAGCGCCGAGGCATTTGAATCACGGCTCGCGGGCAAAGGAATGATGAGGCTCGCGGCAAGTGCCTCAGCCGACACGCTCACCGCCCGGAAAGGTTCTACCGGCTCGGGAGGCATTTGTTCGGCCGCTGGAGGTTTAGGAGTCGTCGAAACCGCTCCGCCACGCAGAAGAGACTTGTTTTCGGGTTTTGCAGCCGTTGTCGTGGCCGCATCAGAGGCCTCGGCGGCCGTAATCCCGCTCCCCTGAGGCGAGGTGGAGAACCCCTGGCATGCAGACACGGCAACGGTGACAACGAAAATCGGCAGAATTCGACGCATCACTCACCCTCCAACCGCATTTTTCCAAAAAAACACTTCACCAGAACGGCTGGCACTATCTCTTTTTGGCATGAAACTCGCTCTAACGCTGCCACGTTGTGACAATGACCCGCTTAATTTTTTGTTTCCGGAGCCGTCTTCTCCCTCAAGATTGGCACGAAACGAAAGAATGGACCCGCTATGAGCGCAGAAATCATAAATCTTGCGAGCCTGAGAGCGGATCGTCGTCGTGAAACCGATCAACGCGAAGAAGCCTTCTTGCGTCAGGAAGTGGCCGGCTTCAACGAATCACTCCAGACCGCCGTCGAACGTTATCGGCTCAATCTCCCGATGATGGCGACCTTATTGATCGCCAAGGCCGTGGATGCGCTTGAAGATGATCAGCCCATCGCGCGCACCGAACATGCGGAATTTGAGGCGGCCGCATCGATCTTGCGGGCCATCGTCAAAGCGCGCACCAATGCCCGCGCAAAAGCCGCAGCGGACGCGGTGCGGGTGTTCAACATGCCGAATGGTGCGTGATCATTAATTGCGCGTGTGCAGCCAGGTGATGACTCCACGCGCCGCTTTGACAGCTGTAGAAAAGCAAGCCTGCAATAAATAACCGCCCGTCGGCGCATCCCAATCAATCATCTCACCGGCTACAAAGACGCCTGGCATTTTTTTGATCCTTAAATTTTGATCTATTTCATCACGTGCAATACCGCCAGCGGATAAAATCGCACGATCCAAACCTTGCATCTCGCGCACAGTGATTATGCAAGCCTTGATCGCTCGCGCAAGATCTTCCGCTTGATCAGGAAGTTTCTCACCTCGTAGCAAAAAAGATTCACGCACCAAAGCGATGGATGAAGGATCAAGCCCCGCCGCCGAGGAGAAAAAATAGAAAGACTCTTTTTTCCACGCGGCTTTTTAAGCCGCGCCACTAATTCCGAATCTGAAAAATCACGCCGAAGATCGAGCGAAAATGTAACTGATCCTTCGCGTGCGATCCCGTCACACAGCAAAGGGCTGAGCGCATAAATTGCACCCCCTTCAAGCCCATAATGGGCGATCATCGCTTCGCCATGCGCTTGATGCTCTCCGCATGAAATGATTAAACGCTTGATCGGCTGCCCAGCAAAGCGCGAGATAAAATATTCGGACCATGGCACATTCACGCCTAAATTCGAGGCTGTTAACGTCGTCACCACAATGTCTTTATCGCGCAACAAATTCTGCCATGCACCCGTTGCGCCTTCTCTCGGCCAAGAGGCACCGCCAAGCGCCAACAAGACCGCATCGGCTTTTCCATGCACCCGTTGCGCCTTCTCTCGGCCAAGAGGCACCGCCAAGCGCCAACAAGACCGCATCGGCTTTTACAAGAACATCACCGTTTTCAAGCGAATGAAAATGCAACGTGCCTTGATCTGTAAAGCTTTTCCACTCGTGACGCATTAAAAGTTTTACGCCTTGCATTTCCAAACGCCGCAACCATGCACGCAGTAAAGGAGACGCTTTAAAACTCTTGAGAAAGACACGGCCGCTTGAACCGATAAAACTCGCTTCTCCTAAATCATCGTACCACGCGCGCAACTCTTCAGGCGAGAACGCATGAATAAATGGCGCAAAAAAATCTTTCGCTTCGCAATAACGCGCGACAAATTGATCGAAAGTTTCCGAATGTGTGAGATTAAGACCGCCACGTCCCGCCATCAAAAATTTTCGTCCGGGCATCGGCATCTGATCATAAACAGATACAGAATAGCCTTGGAGCGAAAGCTGCTCGGCAGCCATCAACCCCGCAGGGCCAGCACCGATAATTGCAAAGGAAGGAGATGGAGTTTTTGTCATGAAAGGCGCCAAACCACAAATTGGTTTGATACACAAAAACATGGCACACAAAAAAGAGGCGGGATGAACCCGCCTCTTCTTCGATCAACCGATCTTCAAATTCGAAAGCTGCTCGGCAGCCATCAACCCCGCAGGGCCAGCACCGATAATTGCAAGGGAAGGAGATGGAGTTTTTGTCATGAAAGGCGCCAAACCACAAATTGGTTTGATACACAAAAACATGGCACACAAAAAAGAGGCGGGATGAACCCGCCTCTTCTTCGATCAACCGATCTTCAAATTTTCCGTTGACTGGCGTCCGCGATTTTCAACAAGTTCAAACCCGACTTTCTGCCCTTCATTGAGGCCTGAAAGCCCAGCCCGCTCAACCGCGCTGATATGGACAAAGACATCCTTGCCGCCATTTTCGGGTTGGATGAATCCATAACCCTTTTCCGAGTTAAAACATTTGACGGTGCCTTGTTGCATCGCCTTCTCCTTCGCATCTTTAAGGCAAAACAGATCAACCTCATGAAAAGACGATCATGAGATCACTCCACATCGAAATTCAGGGATTGCCGACAGACGCTGACGCCGAGAGCGCGACCGCAGGCCGTAAGCCGAATCACTATTGCTGGGGACAGACATAAAAAACCGCATCGAAAAGGCAAGGCAGACGGAGGATTGCGGATCGGTAGAGGGCCGGACCAGCTCATCGAACACAGCCGCCGCTTGCGGAAAACGCATCATTCCTTCATATCGCCATGATCATCTTCGTTTGCTTACGGCTTTACTCTGTGTCACCGCCCCTCCTGTTTCTCAAAGATATTGACCTGACATTTGGTGGCACGCCGCTGCTTGAAGGCGCGGATCTTGCCATTGGTGAAGGCGAGCGGCTTTGCCTTATCGGTCGTAACGGTTCTGGCAAATCGACATTGTTAAAGATCGCAGCCGGTATTATCGAAGCCGATCACGGCGAACGATTCATTCAACCGGGCGCGACATGGCGCTATCTTCCGCAAGAGCCTGATCTCTCCGCATTTGCATCGACACTTGCTTATGTTGAAGCAGGATTATCTCCTAGTGACGATTCCCATCGTGCACGTTATCTGCTCGAAGCCTTGGGACTAACAGGCGATGAAGATCCTAGAACGCTTTCCGGCGGTGAAGCGCGGCGTGCGGCACTCGCGCGGGTGTTGGCGCCAGAACCTGACATTCTGATGCTTGATGAGCCGACCAATCATCTTGATCTTCCCGCGATTGAATGGCTCGAAAGCGAATTGAAAAGCCTAAAATCCGCGCTCGTGTTGATTAGCCATGATCGACATTTTTTACAAAATCTTTCACGCGCGACTTTGTGGCTTCATCGCGGTGTCACGCGTCGCCTTGAAAAAGGCTTTGGTGAATTTGAAGCCTGGCGCGATGTTATTTTTGAAGAAGAAGAACGCGAGCGGCATAAGCTTGATCGACAGATTGTGCGCGAAGAACATTGGGTCCGTTATGGTGTAACCGCACGTCGCAAACGCAATATGCGCCGCATGGCCGAGCTTGCAGTGCTCAGGCAAAAACGAAAGGAAGCACGCGGGCCGCAAGGCGGCGTGAAACTGGATTTAACCGAAGCGGAAACTTCCGGCACGCTTGTCATTGAGGCAGAAAAAATCTCGGTAAGCTTTAATGATAAAAAAATCGTCAAAGATTTTTCGACGCGCATCTTGCGGGGTGATCGTATTGGTCTTGTCGGTGCAAATGGTGCAGGCAAAACGACATTGCTTAATCTTTTAACGGGCAAACTTGCGCCCGACGAAGGCCGTGTCAGGCCCGGCACCAATCTCGCGATGACAACTCTTGAACAGAAGCGCGATTCACTCGATCCGACACAATCGCTTGCGGACACGCTTTCGGGTGGTGTCGGTGATCGAATCGTTGTGAATGGCGAAAATCGCCATGTCGTTTCCTATATGAAAGATTTTCTCTTCTCGCCCGAACAAGCACGTACGCCGGTTGGTACTTTGTCTGGCGGTGAACGCGCACGACTTTTGCTGGCACTAGCACTCGCCAATCCCTCAAATCTTCTTGTGCTTGATGAACCCACCAATGATCTTGATCTTGAAACATTAGATCTCTTGGAAGAGATGCTCGGTGATTATCAAGGCACTTTGATTATTGTGAGTCACGATCGTGATTTTCTTGACCGCGTTGCGACCGCTGTCATCATTGCCGAAGGAAATGGCGTTTGGCTCGATTATGCGGGCGGCTATTCCGATATGGTGACGCAACGCGGGCGTGGCGTTGATGCGCGGGCAACAAATTCAAGCCCCACGCCACAAAAATCACGCGAAATAAATAAAGACCGCGATGAGAGCACTTCGACCGCGAAACGAAAATTGTCTTTAAATGCAAAGCGCTTGCTTGAGACTTTACCTGAACGCATCGATGCGCTTGGGCGTGATATTGAAAAGCTAAAAGCAGTGCTTGCCGATCCCGAGCTTTATACGCGCGATCGCGCGCGCTTTGACAAAGCAAGCGAACTTTTAACCCGCGCCGAAGACGAGCGGCAGAAAAGCGAAACGCAATGGCTCGAACTCGAGATGCTGCGCGAAGAACTTGAAGCCTAATAAATCAATCTAAGAAAAATTTATCGCGCTAAACGCGTTTCTACGAGATCAGTCCAATAAGACACGCCATGCGGAATGGCAGCGTCATTGAAATCATAATCAGGATGGTGAAGCCCGGCCGACGCGCCATTGCCTATAAAGATAAAGCAACCCGGTCGCTCATCAAGCATATAAGAAAAATCTTCAGCGCCCATCATCGGGGCAATCCCCTGGTTGACGCGGTCTTCTCCTGCCGTGCGACGCGCGGAGTCAATCGCAAAAGTGGTTTCACGCTCATGATTGCGCGTGACGGGATAGCCGCGCACATAATCAAGATGGATGGAAGCACCATGAAGCGCCGCAAAAGATGAAATCATTTCGCGCATGCGCTGTTCGACATGATCTTGAATAGCAGGATTGAACGTTCTGACTGTGCCGCGCAGCGAAGCCTTTTGCGGCAAGACATTAAACGCATCACCGGCATGAAAAGTTGTGACCGATAAAACCGCACTTTCAAGAGGATCAACATTGCGCGAAACGATGCTTTGTAACATCGTCACCAACTGCGAACCAATCAACACAGTATCAATGGCGAGATGCGGCATCGCGGCGTGAGCACCGCGCCCTTCAATGCGAATTTCAAATTTATCCGCCGCCGCCATAATCGGTCCGGGCCGCGTACCAAATTGTCCAACCGGCATGCCCGGTAAATTATGCATGCCATAGACTTCATGAATACCGAAACGCGTCATCAAATCATCATCGACCATGGCTTTGCCACCGCCGCCACCTTCTTCAGCCGGTTGGAAAATTACCGCAACTTTGCCAGCAAAATTTCTTGTCTCGGCCAAATATTTCGCAGCGCCCAGTAACATGGCTGTGTGACCATCATGACCGCACGCATGCATTTTTCCTGGCGTTAAGGACGCATGCGGCTTGCCACTTGTTTCATGAATGGGCAGCGCATCCATATCAGCGCGCAAACCAATCACGCGATCCCCTGTGACACGACCCGTAATGATGCCAACGACACCCGTCTTGCCTATACCCGTGATGATTTCATCGCAGCGGAACTCTTTGAGTTTTTCAGCAACAATGCCAGCCGTTCGATGCACATCATAATCGAGCTCAGGATGGCGATGGAGATCATGTCTCCACAAGGCGATTTCATCGGCCAATTCAGCGATCCGGTTTTTAATCGGCATAAGAAGGCTCCTTTTGTGCGTCTACTATCCGCCAGAACCGCTCATCTGCCAAGCCTCGGAATGACACGAAAAGACGAAGCAAACAGGGCTGACGAGCATTATGGCCTGTGTTAGGAGGGGCGCTAAACAATGAACTGAAAGCCGAGCATGATGACTTCGAAACTCGACCAACTCAAATCCATGACCGTTATCGTTGCTGATACGGGCGATATGGAGGCGATCCGCACCTTCAAGCCGACAGATTGCACAACGAATCCGTCCCTGGTTTTGAAGGCGGCTGATTTACCGGCTTACGAAGGCGTGATTGCCGACGCAATTTTATGGGGCAAGAAACAAAGCGGCAAGAAGGATGCTGTGGTGGCTGCCGTCGCAGATCGTTTGGCTGTCGCTTTCGGCACCGAACTCGCGCGCCTTGTGCCGGGACGCGTGTCGACCGAAGTCGATGCCGATCTCTCCTTCGATACAAAAGCAAGTGTCGAGAAGGCGCGCGCGATTATCAAAGCCTATGACGCGAATGGCATTTCGCGCGACAAGGTGTTGATAAAGCTTGCATCCACTTGGGAAGGCATTCGCGCTGCCGAAATTTTACAGAAGGATGGCATTGATTGCAATCTCACTTTGCTCTTCTCGCTCGCGCAGGCTGTTGCAGCAGCAGAAGCCAATGCGTTTCTCATCTCGCCTTTCGTCGGCCGCATTCTCGACTGGTATGTGAAGAATGAAGGCAAGACCTATACGGCGGAAGAAGATCCGGGCGTGCTCTCCGTGCGCAAGATTTATTCCTATTACAAACGGCACGGTAACGGCACGATTGTGATGGGCGCGAGCTTCCGTAATACAGGCGAGATCGAAGCGCTTGCCGGTTGCGACCGTTTGACGATTGCGCCTGCATTGCTTGATCAATTGTCGAAAGACCAATCGACGCTTGAACGCAATCTTGAGCCGAAGACCGCCGCGCAAAATGGCGGCGACAAAATTGTGACGGACGAAGCGCGCTTCCGTTATCTCTTGAATGACGACGCAATGGCGACCGAGAAACTCGCAGAAGGCATTCGCGCATTTGCAAAAGATCTCGGCACGCTCAAAGCGATGGTTGCGAAGAAGATTGACGCGTAATTAAATTTTCGCGTCTTTCCCTCCCCTGTAGGGGAGGGTGTCAAACGCATTGCATTTGACGGGTGGGGCTTTGCTACGCTGGCAAAAAGCAAGCCCCCTCCGTTCGCTGCGCGAACACCTACCCCTACAGGTGGAGGAGAATTCTAAGGCGAGATCGCCCAATCCTTCGGCCTCAGCGCATTATCGCGAATTTTGGTGAGCGTCGTTGTCGGCGAAATCGCTTCCGGATCGAGGAAGCAATGGATGATCGACGGCTTGCCGGATGCGACAGCGCGCTCAAATGCAGGCGAGAAGTCTTCCGTCTTGCACACCGTTTCACCATGTCCGCCAAAGGCGCGGGCATAGGCGGCGAAATCCGGATTCTTCAATTGCGTGGCTGAGACGCGCCCCGGATATTCGCGCTCCTGATGCATGCGGATCGTGCCGTAAATGCCGTTATCGACGACGATGCAAATGATCGGCAAATCATATTGGACAGCTGTTGCGAATTCCTGACCGTTCATCAGGAAACAGCCGTCGCCTGCAAATGCAATCACCATGCGATTGGGGAATGTGCGCTTCGCACCAACGGCTGCAGGAACGCCAAAACCCATTGAACCCGAATTCGGCGCGACCTGCGTGCCGTAATTCCGGAAACGCAAAAAGCGCCCCGGCCAAATCGCATAATTGCCTGCGCCATTTGTGATCACCGTGTCATGCGGAATACGATCTCTGAGCCACCGCACGGCTTCGCCGATTTGAAAGTCACCCGGCACTGTCGGGATTGTATCAGTCCAACCAAGAAAATCTTCGCGCGCGGCTTTGCGCGCATCCGCCCATGCAATGGTTTGCGGCGGCTGCAAAGTTTCAACAGACGCTGCAAACGCGCGCGGGCTCGCGTGAATGCCCAGTGTCGGATGATAGACGCGACCCAGTTCTTCCGCATCCGCATGCACGTGCACAAGCTTTTGCTTCGGCACAGGAATATCGAACAACGTATAGGCTTGCGACGGCATCTCGGCCATGCGCCCGCCGATGAGCAGGACAAGATCCGCGCCTTCAATGCGCGCTTTCAATTTCGGATTGGGGCCGATGCCGATTTCGCCCGCGTAATTTTGATTATCGCCATCAAACAACATCGCGCGACGGAAAGACGTCGCGACTGGCAAATTAAAGCGCTCGGCAAAACGGATGATCGATGCGCGCGCTTTCTCGCTCCAGCCGCTGCCGCCCAAAATTACAACGGGATGCTTTGCGGCCCAGAGTAATTTCTGCAGCTCGGCCATTTGCGTGAGACCCGGCCATGTTTCAACAGGCTCAACACGCGGACCCGCTGCGACTTGCGCTGTCGCAACAAGCATATCTTCCGGCAAGGCAATCACGACCGGACCGGGACGTCCTTGCATCGCGACATGAAACGCGCGCGAAATAATCTCAGGCACACGCGCAGGATCGGTGATCTCTGTCACCCATTTCGCGGTCGAGCCGAAATAGGCTTTGTAATCCATTTCTTGGAACGCGCCGCGCTCCTTCATACCAGACTCAATCTGGCCGACAAAAAGAATGAGCGGCACGGAATCATGTTCGGCGATGTGAATGCCGGCCGACGCATTCGTCGCACCCGGTCCGCGCGTGACCATCGCAATGCCTGGCCTGCCTGTGAGACGCGCGGACGCATCCGCCATCATCACCGCGCCACCTTCCTGACGACACACTGTGACATTGATCGACGCGTCTTGCAGCGCGTCGAGCACGGCGAGATAGCTTTCCCCCGGCACGCAGAACATATGCTCGACGCCTTGCGCCTGCAAGCAATCGACAATCAATTGGCCGCCAGTGCGTTCGGGGAGCGTTGTCATTTTGGTATCCACTTCATCATCGTCTTATGCGGCGCGTTACGCGCCCCACGCTTTATCGTTCAAAACATTGTCTGTATCCGCGCCCAGACGCGGCGACGGACGCGAGGCGACCATCGGTTCGCCATTGATCACAATCGGCGTGCGCACACTCGGCACATGGCCGAGCAATGCATCGGCATTGTCGAGATCGACTTTCATAACGCGCGCTTTGACTTGGGGATCCGCAAAGACATCGGCAACCGTGTTGATCGGGCCTGCAGGAACGCCGGCTTTTTCAAGTGCTGTGAGCAAATCATCACGCGACAGAGATGCTGTCAGCTCAGCGATTTTCTCGCACAGAACCGTGCGATTTTTCACGCGCGCGGGATTGGTCGCATAAAGCGGATCATCGGCCAACGCAGCGCAATCGAGAATCTGGCAGAGCCGTTTGAATTGTCCGTCATTGCCGACGGCGATTACGACGTGACCATCGGTAATGGGGAACACCTGATAAGGCACAATATTCGGATGCGCATTGCCCAAGCGGCGCGGCGCTTTACCGGAGACAAGATAATTCATCGCTTGATTGGCGAGCACACTCACTTGCGTATCAAGAAGCGCCATATCGATATGCGCGCCCTCTCCTGTGAGATCACGCTGACGCAAAGCGGCTTGAATACCGATGACGCCGTAGACGCCGGTGAAAATATCGGCGAAGGCCACACCGATTTTTTGCGGCTCGCCATCGGGCGCGCCGGTCAAATCCATAATGCCGCCCATCGCCTGAATCATGAAATCATAACCGGCGCGTTCGGCATAAGGACCGTTCTGGCCGAAGCCGGTGACGGAGCAATAGATCAGTTTCGGATTGATCGCTTTCAAGCTTTCATAATCGAGGCCGTATTTTTTCAAGCCCCCGACTTTGAAATTTTCAATCAGCACATCGGCATGACGCGCGAGACGCTTGACGATCTCTTGGCCTTCAGAAGTTTCGAAATCGACAGCAATCGAACGCTTGCCACGATTGCACGCATGGAAATAGGCAGCGGACAAATCACCGCCATCCTGTGCTGCAACGAAGGGCGGGCCCCATGTGCGCGTATCATCGCCCGTGCCAAGACGCTCGACTTTCACAACATCCGCGCCGAGATCGGCAAGCGTCTGCCCGATCCACGGCCCCGCAAGAATGCGCGCGAGTTCGAGAGCGCGAAGACCGGCGAGAGGTTTTTGTGAAGGCATTTATTCTCCTCCCTCCCCTGCAGGGGAGATTGTTGAACGCTTTGCGTTCGACGGGTGGGGATCGCGGTCTACGGCATCGCTCCAGATTGTATCAAGAACGCTTTCTATTTCTCTATCAACTTCATGATTCCAAAATCGCAAAACACGATATCCCAATGTTTCTAACTCAAAATCGCGATTACGATCCTTTTTCAGACCTACATCGAACCCATGTTGCTCGCCATCGATCTCAACTAATAATTTTTTAGAAAGACAGGCAAAATCGATTATATAGTTTTTGATCGTAACTTGTTTTCGAAAATGTAGGCCCTGGCTTTTTAATTCTTTGAGACGCACCCAAAGTTTTGCTTCCTGAGATGTCAGATTCCTACGAAGCGTTTTTACGAGCGTAGGCGCAACGTTACGAGGTCGTTTTCCCCATCTGTCAGGCCTTACACGCCTGACACCCTCCCCTGCAGGGGAGGGAGAAAAAATACTTGGATCATCTTCCTCTTTAGACATCATAATCAGCCTATTTTCCTCCCCCTTTTAGGCGGTCGAGGGCCGTTAAAACGAAACGGACGGAGGGGGCTATTAAAAAAATGCCTGCAGACCGGTGATAGCGCGACCAAGAATCAAAGCATGCACATCATGCGTGCCTTCATAGGTGTTAACGCTTTCCAGATTCTGCGAGTGACGCATCACGTGATAATCCTGACTGATGCCATTGCCGCCATGAATATCGCGGGCAATGCGCGCGATATCGAGCGCCTTGCCGCAATTGTTACGCTTGACGATGGAGATCATTTCCGGCGCAAGCTTGCCTTCATCAAACAAGCGCCCAACGCGCAACGACGCCTGCAGACCCAGTGAAATATCGGTCATCATATCCGCGAGTTTCTTCTGAACGAGCTGCGTCTGCGCGAGCGGTTTGCCGAACTGGATACGATCGAGCGTATATTGCCGCGCGCGATGCATGCAGTCTTCCGCAGCGCCCAGCACACCCCATGAAATGCCATAACGCGCGCGGTTCAAACATCCGAACGGACCTTTGAGGCCCGACACATTCGGCAGCAGATGATCTTCGGAAACGACAACACCATCCATGACGATTTCACCCGTGATCGATGCACGGAGCGAGAGCTTGCCTTCAATCTTCGGCGCGCTCAAACCCTTCATGCCCTTCTCAAGCACGAAGCCACGGATCTCGTTGTCATGCGCGGCGGATTTCGCCCACACGACAAACACGTCTGCGATTGGTGAATTCGAAATCCACATTTTGGAGCCCGTAAGCATGTAACCATCGCTCACTTTTTCAGCGCGCGTCTTCATACCGGCGGGATCAGAGCCCGCGTCAGGCTCTGTCAAACCGAAGCAGCCGACACATTCACCGCTTGCGAGCTTCGGCAAATATTTTTTGCGCTGCGCTTCCGAGCCATAGGCATAGATCGGATACATCACGAGCGAGGATTGCACGCTCATCATCGAGCGATAACCGGAATCGACGCGTTCGATTTCACGCGCGACAAGGCCATACGAGACATAACCGGCATTCGCGCAGCCATAGTCTTCCGGCAGCGTCACACCAAGAAGACCAAGCTGGCCCATCTCGTTGAAAATTTCGCGATCGGTTTTTTCTTTCGCGTAGGCTTCCGTCACGCGCGGCATCAATTTTTCTTGCACGTAATCACGCGCGGTATCTCGGATCATGCGCTCGTCTTCCGTCAATTGCTCGTCGAGCAGAAACGGATCTTCCCAGTCGAATTTCTGGAGGCTTTGCTTTGATATGCCGTGCATGATGATACTCCCACGTTAACCGAAAATTCTAATCGAGCAATTGATCAAGGCCGCGACGTAAGCCCTTCACATCGCGCACATGACGCGCGGCGTGGAGTGTGCCTGCCACATAGGGTGCGGCAGACGTACCAGCATCGTGGCGAATGACAAGCCGCTCATCCGGCGCGCCGAACACGGCTTCGCAAGACAAGAGATAGCCGAGCATACGCACCGAATGGACCTGCACTGCGCCAATGGTCGCGCCGCGTGTTTCTTTTGCACCGCTCAACTCGTTCACCGGCTTCGCGTTTGACGGTTTGCGAATGGCAGATAACCTTTCGGCCAATTCGCGGCCCGTGCCTGACGGTGTATCCGGCTTTTTGGCAGAGGCATAATCAATCACTTCGACATCAGCGACATGTTTTGCCGCCATCAAGGCAAAGCGCGTCATCAACGCCGCCGTGATCGAATAATTGCCGGAGGCGAAGACGCTCAAGCCCTTTACAAGTGCGAGCTTTTCGATCTCGGTAAAATCATCAGCTGTGAGGCCCGATGTGCCGATGACAACATGCCCGCCATTGTTCAACGCTGTGATGGCGTGACCTTTGACAACATGCGGCTTGGTGTAATCGATCAGAATATCGCATGTCTCTTTCAACGCGTCTTCAAGCGTTTCAGAGACTTTTACGCCGACCGCGTCACGGCCGAGCACTGTGCCGATATCCTGTCCGGCCGCGCTACGCGCCACAGCGCCGACAAGCGTCATATCCTCAGCGTCGAGAACGCCTTTGGCAACCGCACTGCCTGTCCAGCCTGTTGCGCCTGCAACGATAATGCGAAGTGTCATAGGTTTATCCGATATCAAAGCTTACGCCCTGTGCGAGCGGAAGCGTTGTGCCATAATTGATCGTATTGGTGGCGCGGCGCATGTAGGCTTTCCACGCATCGGAGCCCGCTTCGCGACCGCCGCCTGTTTCCTTCTCGCCACCGAATGCACCGCCGATTTCCGCGCCTGACGGACCTATATTGACATTCGCAATACCGCAATCGGAACCCACGTCGGAAACGAAGAGTTCCGCCTCGCGCATATCGAGCGAGAAGAGCGAAGAAGAAAGACCGGCCGACACAGCATTCTGCATCGCAATCGCATCTTCGAAATTCTCGTAGGTCATCACATAAAGGATGGGTGCGAAAGTCTCGCGGAGCACCGGCCCCGTGTGGCTCGGCATTTCAACAAGCGCGGGTGCTGCGTAATAGGCATCATTATGACCGCCGACGGACACGCGTGCGCCGCCCGTGATCTCAGCGCCAAGCGCTTTTGCCTCGGCGAGTGATTTTTCCATATTGTCGAAGGCTTGCTTGTCGATCAGCGGACCGACAAGCACGCCCGCTTCACGCGGATCGCCGACTTTGACGCTGCCGTAAACAGAACGGAGCTTCGCAACGAGGTTTTCATAAATGCTTTCATGCACGATCAAACGGCGAAGTGTTGTGCAACGCTGGCCGGCTGTGCCCATCGCCGCGAATGCAATGCCGCGCAGCGCAAGATCAAGATCGGCAGAGGGTGCGATGATCGCAGCATTGTTGCCGCCAAGTTCGAGAATGGCGCGAGCAAAACGCTCGGCCAATTTCGGGCCAACCTGTTTGCCCATTGCGGTTGAACCTGTTGCGGACAGCACCGGCACGCGATGATCAGCAACAAGTGCTGCGCCGACATCACGACCGCCGATTAACACTTCGAGCAAACCATCCGGCACGCCACCGAATTTCTTTGCCGCGCGATAGAAAATCGCTTGCGTCGCAAGCGCTGTGAGGAGCGACTTCTCTGAAGGCTTCCACACAACACTGTCACCGCACACAAGCGCGAGCGCGGCGTTCCACGACCAGACAGCAACGGGGAAGTTGAAAGCCGAGATGACGCCGCACACGCCAAGCGGATGCCATGTTTCCATCATGCGATGCGACGGACGCTCGGTCGCAATCGTCAAGCCGAATAATTGACGTGAGAGACCGACTGCGTAGTCGCAAATGTCGATCATCTCCTGCACTTCGCCCAAACCTTCGGATGTGATTTTGCCGACTTCGAGCGTCACCAAACGACCGAGATCATTTTTAGCAGTTCGCAATTCTTCGCCGAGCAGGCGCACGAATTCGCCACGACGCGGCGCTGGCACAAGGCGCCATTTGCGGAAGGCTTTGTCAGCGCGGCCGACAGCATCAGTCGCGTCCGACGCCTTATGCTCTTTCAACTCGGTGATCACTTCGCCCGTGATCGGCGAACGCGCAGCAAGCCCGCCCTTGGCAAAGGCCGATTGCGGCACGCCGAGGCGGTTGAGGATTTCAAGGGCTTCGGCAGAGGCAGACATAGACATGTCAGGATCCTGAATTGATAGGCGGCGCTGTTTCGCGCTGTTGAAACGGGACTCACACTATCGTCCGCGACGCTTCGCGGCCAGAGAGGGATGTGCCGAGATCATTTCCCCCGTTTTTTGCATGATGTTCAATAAAATTGCCGCTTGCAACTCATGATTTCGAAAGATATCATGAGTTTTAATCATGAACTTGCCCCGCTCCCTCCTTCCCTCCCTTTCAGCCCTTCAGGCTTTTGAGGCTTCCGCCCGCCATGTGAGCTTCACACGCGCTGCGGAAGAGCTGAATTTGAGCCAAGGCGCGATCAGCCGGCAGGTCGCGTCATTAGAGGAGATGCTCGGCGTTCCGCTTTTTGTGCGTGTCCGACAGCGAATCAGCCTGACACCCGCAGGCACTGCCTATGCCGAAGAGGTCCGCGACGCGTTAAACCGCCTCTCTGCCGCCACCTTAAATGCAGTTGCTTTCAAAGGCGCAGGCGGCACGCTCGCGCTGGCGATTCTCCCCACTTTCGGCACGCGCTGGCTCATTCCCCGTGTTCCCGATTTTTCGCAAAAACATCCGGAAGTCACGATCAATTTCTCAACGCGGATTTTGCCTTTCGATTTCTCACGCGAGCCACTTGATGCTGCGATTCATTTTGGTGATCCCGTTTGGCCCGGCGCAGTTCTGCATCGGTTGATGGGAGAAACCATCATACCGGTAGTGAGCCCCACGCTTGTCGATCGATTGCAGATTTCAAAGCCTGAAGATCTTTTACGCGCGCCCTTGTTGAAACAAGCAACACGCCCGCGCGCATGGGCTGAGTGGTTCAACGCGCAGGGGCTCGATCACAAAGATGCAATTCAAGGTCCGGGTTTCGAGCAATTCGCGATGGTGGCGAAAGCCGCTGTTGCAGGCTTAGGCGTTGCGATTGTGCCGCGCTTTCTTGTTGAAGAAGAGCTTTCCTCTGGCGTTCTTACAATTCCCATCAATCAACCGATTGAAAGCGAACAGGCCTACTGGCTCGTTTATCCGGAAGAAAAGAAAGATCGCCCTGCTGTAAGAGCCTTCCGCTCATGGCTTCTCGATCAATGCGCGTAATAGATTTTAAATCTCATCAAAACGTGCAATCCGCATGGAATAGGCCTCGAGCATTTTTTCAAATTCATCGCTTTTGAAAAATTCAAATTCTTGATCACGCGCAGTGGTTACCGGATCAAGTGCAGCAAGTGTTTCATCGCTCACACCCGGATGACACATCACAAGATGACGCTTGCCATGCACGAGTAGAAAACGTTGAAATTCGCGCGCGAAATCGGCTTCAGGATCAAAAGACCGCACACCTGAGAATGTATCATTCACGCGATACCCATAGCGCTTTGCTTCGCGGGCAAAGTCCGACGACAAAAATGAAATAAACAACGCTTTGCCAACTGACAAACCGCGCGCCACGATTGATCCCAAATGATCAGAAGGCATACGCAGCCACGGTTTGCGATCCGGTTTTAAAGTCTCCAACGCCTCAAAAAGCGCGCGCCAAATTCCGGGCAACACATGGACATGCTGATGCCCGTCGATGAAATCCGGGAAATGTCCCGTCACCGCTTTGAAGCTTTCAATCTGGCGCATAATCTCATCGCGAATCTCTCGGCGCGGGATCCCGTTCAAAAAACACTTCGCCATCAATTTCGGGAGCGGAAGAAACTGCCCTCCGGGCGCGAGCGTCGGGGAGGGCCCCAGCGGCGGGCCGAGGGTGAGCGTCAGATGAAGGCCGAGATCGCAACACCTCTGAAAGGGCTTCAAAGCCTCTGCTTGGGCGGCCCAGCCCGGCTGATTCACCATGGATCCGGTGCCGGAGAGGCGATTTTTTGCCAAAAGGTCCAAAATCGCGTCGCTGACGCCCTTTGAAAGTCCGAAATCATCGGCAATCAATATGAAAGGAACGGGTGGCATCAAAGCGCAGGCACCTGTATGAGTAGCGCGTAAAATCTAACGCATCCCGCGTGGAACGCGGCCCCAAGGAAGTCAAGACGTGCCGAGCCTAGCACAGTCCCCTCTCAGCCCCATCGAAAATCCCTGCGAGCTCACGCTCGTGATCCCCGCTTTCAACGAAGCGGGTAATCTCGAGGCGCTGCTTCAGCGTGTCATTCCGCTGCTTGATCGTCTGTCTAAAGATTGGGAGCTGATTTTTATCGATGATGGCTCATCGGATGAGACCTTCGCGCATATTGTGGTGGCGCATGTCAAAGATGCGCGTATTCGTTGCGTCTCTTTCAGCCGCAATTTCGGCAAAGAAATCGCTATTGCCGCCGGTCTTGATGCCGCTCGCGGTGATGCGGTTGTGATCATGGATGCCGATTTGCAACATCCGCCCGAGATGATCGAAAGATTCATAGAACTCTGGCGCGAAGGCTATGATGCTGTTTATGGCCAACGCATCGACCGCCATACCGATAGTTGGGCGCGACGCGCTTTCTCAGCGGTGTTTTACCACCTCTTTGCAAGCTTCGGTGAAACGCCTTTGCCCGATGGCGCGGGTGATTTCCGTTTGCTTGACAGAAAAGCGGTCAATGCTTTGCGCTTGATGGGCGAACGCGCGCGGTTCTCAAAAGGGCTTTATGCATGGATCGGTTTCAAATCGATTGGTGTGCCCTTCGAAGTCTCCGATCGCGTCACCGGCAGTTCGAAATTCGGCTTTGGACGATTAATCAGCTTTGCTTTTGACGGCATCGCGTCATTCTCAATTGTACCTTTGCGTGTGTGGACCTATATCGGCGCGCTTGTCTCGGGCTTTGCGCTTTTGATGGCAGCGTCCGTTATCATCAGCACGCTTCTATACGGCATTGATGTACCCGGTTACGCGACAATCGTTGTGTCAATCACCTTTTTTGCAGGTGTACAATTGCTCTCACTTGGCATTATTGGTGAATATATCGGTCGCATTTTTGCCGAAGTGAAAGGCCGCCCGCTCTATCTCGTGGGGCAACGGATCGGCTTTGGTGAAGATAAAGACAAGCCCCGATCCCCGCGGTCGACTTCACACTCATGATCCGCTCTTTTGCTTCCGTCAGCGGTTTCACACTTCTATCCCGCATCACTGGCTTTGCGCGTGATGTGACACTCGCTTCGATCCTCGGCTCCGGCTTGATGGCGGATGCCTATTTCGTGGCGCAACGCCTGCCCAATCATTTTCGCGCGATCTTTGGTGAAGGCGCTTTTAATTCAGCCTTTGTGCCTGCCTATACGCGTGAACTCGAGAGCCGCGGTGAAGCGGCCGCGCGTGCTTTGGCGTCAACCATCCTTACCGGCCTTACATTTATTCTTCTGATCCTCACCGCACTCGCACTGTGGCAGATGAATTTTGTGATTGATCTGCTCGCGCCAGGTTTTTCCGATGAACCGGAAAAATACGCGCTGGCTATCACACTGACGCGCATCACGTTTCCTTATCTATTGCTCATTTTGGTTGTGAGTTTGATTTCAGGCACACTGAACGCACATCAGAAATTTGCAAGCGCCGCAGCAGCGCCGGTTCTTTTGAATCTCGCGATCATCGCCGCACTCGCGTTAAGCTTTCTTTTCCCCTCGGCCGCTCATGCCGCCGCATGGGGCATTGCGATTTCAGGTGTCTTGCAGCTCTCACTCGTTGCGATCAACGCCAAACAAGCCAATTTTTTGCCGCGCTTCACAAAACCGCGCTCATCTCCCGCATTAAAGACATTTTTGAAAGCGCTCGGACCTGCGGTGATCGGATCAGCGGGCGTGCAAATCGCAATCTTTGCTGACACAATTATTGCTTCGCTTTTACCGACTGGTGCGGTATCGGCGATTTCTTATGCGGATCGTCTTTATCAATTGCCCGTAGGCCTGATCGGCATCGCAGCGGGCACAGTTTTATTGCCTGAAATGAGCCGCCATCTGGGTCGTGATGATCCATCAAAAGCCCATGCCACACAAAATCATACGATGGCGCTCACGATTCTTTTGACGATGCCCTTCTTTGTGGCTTTTCTGATGATCCCTGAAGAGATCATTCGCGGCGTCTTCATGCATGGCCGCTTTACGGCAGAAGACGCCACCGCTTCCGCACTTGTTCTTGCTGCTTACGGCATTGGAATTCTGCCTGTTGTGTTGATCCGCTCGCTCGTTGCAAGTTTTCATGCACGACAAGATACAATAACGCCTTTGATCGCGGCCTTTATCGGTATTGCCGTCAATGTCATTTTGAAACTCGCGCTTTATAACTCATGGGGCGCGTCAGGTCTTGCCTTCGCCACGGCGATAGGCGCGTGGATCAATGGCGGTCTCTTGTCCCTTCTCGCCTATCGCAAATCATGGTTTTCACCTGATCAAAAGCTCTTCCGTTTGATCATCGCGATGGGACTTTCAGGCCTCGCCCTTGCTCTTGCCACGCCGTCACTCAAAACCATGTCGATGATGATCACGTCATCACTTCCCATGACAGCCGTGTTCACGCTTTTCTCCCTGGCAATCGCCGGTGGCGCGCTTTACGCCCTTGTCGTGTTCATCACGACTCGCCTGCTTTCGGTTCCACTACCGCTCAGCATGCGTTGATATGAATCAATGCTCCTTTGATGCCTTGATGCACAATGAATTGCATTCCTCTGTGTTCAACAAAAGGAAGCGGATTATGAAAACCAATATCGGCATCATTGACCGGAGCCTGCGCATCATCATTGGCGTGCTGCTACTCGCATGGGCCATTCCCGTCGGCTTTCCGCCGATGGACTATAATTGGATCGGATGGATCGGCATTGTGCCCATCATCACGGCCATTGTCGGCTATTGTCCGCTCTATGGGCTTCTCAATCTCACAACCAATGGACGAACGAAAATTCACGCCTAATAAAAAGGGCGCCCGATAAGATACAGGGCGCCCTTAAATTTTCGATCACTCAAAACTCAAAATGTCTTGTTACCGCGCACAAGCACATAATAAGCGTAGAGCGAAGTCGTGCCACAAATATAAAGACGATTGCGATTGATGCCGCCAAAGCACACATTCGCAACCACTTCTGGCACATGAATTTTCCCGATCAATGTACCATCGGGATCATAAACATGAACGCCATCGCCCGCCGAGGTCCAAATCCGTCCATCTTCGTCAACGCGCAACCCGTCGAAGAGGCCGTTGGTGCATGTCGCAAACAAACGACCATTCTTGATCTTATCGCCATCAACGTCAAAGACACGGATATAACGCGGACCGTTTTCGACATGGGTCGCGCCGGTATCGACGATGTAAAGTTTCTTCTCATCGGGCGAGAACGCCAAACCGTTCGGACGCACAAAATCATCCGCAACGCGCGTTATTACACCCGTCTTCCCGTCAATGCGATAGACGTGGCAACCGTCTTGCTCCATCGGCGAACGAAGGCCTTCATAATCCCAATCAATGCCGTAAGCAGGATCTGTGAACCAAATTGAATCGTCGGTCTTAACAACCGCATCATTCGGCGAATTGAAACGTTTGCCATGAAATGTTTCCGCAAGTGTTGTGATCGTGCCATCAATTTCCGTGCGCGACACACGGCGACCGCGATGTTCGCAGCTAATCAAACGGCCTTGCCGATCAACCGTATGACCATTGGTGTAATTTGACGGATTACGAAATTCCGAAACGCTGCCATCAGTTTCATCATAACGCATCATCCGATTATTCGGGATGTCCGACCAGATGAGATAGCGCCCAGCCGGAAAATAGGCCGGACCTTCAGCCCAGCGGCAACCGACATAAAGCCTATCTAGTTTTGCTGTGCCATTGAAAAGCCCCGCCGCCCGTTTATCGAGCACTTCGTAAGGCGTCGGCAAAACATCATCATATGGTCCGCTCATCGGTCCTCCCCCTTCTCATTTTCAGAGATTTTTTGCCCCTGGATTATGCAAGTCCTGCGCGCGCTGACAAGGAGGGGGTAGCCGCGACAGAGCGCCATTCTTGACCTCTCTTCTGAGATCGGCGATCCCTCGGCGCGAAAAAGGAGCCGTAATGGCAGATATTGATGCAATTGTTGTGGGTGCGGGCGTTGTGGGCCTCGCAGTGGCGCGGGCGCTCGCGCTCTCGGGGCGATCCGTCATCGTGCTTGAAGCGGCCGAGGGCATCGGCACCGAAACCTCGTCACGCAATTCCGAAGTCATCCATGCCGGCATTTATTATCCAACGGGAAGCCTGAAGGCGAAACTTTGCGTCAAAGGCCGCCGCGCGCTTTACGCATTTTGTGACACTCATAAAGTACCCTATCGCCGCTGCGGTAAATTGATTGTCGCAACGAACGCCGCGGAAACGGCGGCCATTGAAAAGCTCAAAGCCACTGGCGATGCGAATGAAGTTGAAGGCTTGACGCTGATTTCCGGCGAAGAAGCGCGAGCAATGGAACCAGCGCTCTATGCGACTGCGGCTTTGTTTTCGCCCGTGACAGGCATTCTCGATAGCCACGCTTTCATGTTGGCTCTGCAAGGCGATGCGGAAGCGCATGGTGCCGCCTTTGCCTTTCACACACCGTTCCTCAGCGCCGATGCTACGGGGAACACGATCCGCGTGGAAACGGGCGGTGCCGAGCCTATGAAGCTCACGACAAATCTTCTGATCAATGGCTCGGGGCTTCACGCAACCAAAGCGGCCGAAGCCATCAAGGGCCTCTCCGAAAAGCACATCCCTAAGACGCTCTACGCGCGCGGGAATTATTTTACGCTGCAAACCCGCGCGCCTTTTTCGCGGTTGATTTACCCCGCACCGCATACCCACGGGCTTGGCGTTCATTTGACGCTTGATCTTGCCGGGCAAGCGCGTTTCGGCCCTGATATCGAATGGATCAATGAGATCAATTATGATGTAAACCCGAAACGTGCCGAGGGATTTACAGAAGCCATCCGCCGCTATTGGCCCGCTTTGCCCGATAACGCGCTCGCGCCGGGCTATTCCGGCATCAGGCCGAAAATCTCGGGGCCCCATGATCCAGCCCCCGATTTCCGTATTGATGGGCCTTACGCTCATGGAATACCAGGCCTCGTCAATCTTTTCGGGATCGAGAGTCCGGGACTGACCGCGTCGCTTGCCATCGCCGAGGCCGTTATGGACCCGCTTACCTAAAAATCACGGAACCGTCCTTGAACGGCCATAACAAGGCCTTTTATCAGGGTTCCTTTTCTTTTTTCTTCCATTGTGAATAGATGCGTCCGCCGTAATTGAGACCCTGCCCATGAATTTCCTTGCCCGCGCGTTTTTAGCCCTTTTCGCCTTCGCTATTTTAACTCCGGCATTCGCCGCTCCGCGTACCGATCTTGTCGTCGGCGTGCGGCTTGAGCCACCGCATCTTGACCCGACCGCGGGAGCCGCTGCGGCCATCGGCGAAATCACTTATGCGAATGTGTTTGAAGGCCTCACCCGCATTGATCGTGATGGTAAAGTAAAACCCGCACTCGCCTCCTCTTGGGAAATTTCGGACGACGGTAAAACCTATGTCTTTCGTTTGCGCAGCGGTGTAACTTTTCATGACGGAACAACCTTCTCCGCCAGTGATGTGAAGTTTTCCCTCGAACGTGCGCGTGGCGAAGGCAGCGTCAATCCACAAAAGGGATTGTTCGAACCGATCGAAAAAATTGAAACGTCTGATCCGACCACAGTGAAGATCACATTGAAGCGACCGACCGGTGCGTTTCTTTTCAATTTAGGATGGCCCGCGGCCATTATTGTTTCGGCAAAATCGGCCGAGACCAACAAAACAAATCCGATTGGCACGGGTCCCTTTCGCTTTTCGAATTGGACAAAAGGCGCAAGCGTCGAGCTCGTGCGCAATGAAACTTATTGGGGCCGTAAAACAGCGCTTGAAAAAGTTTTATTCCGTGTGATCGCTGATCCCTCTGCCGCATACGCCTCTTTGATGGCGGGCGATGTTGATGCCTATCCGATCTATCCTGCACCGGAAAATCTTGATCAATTCCGTGCCGACAAACGCTTCACTGTTGTGGTCGGCAACACTGAAGGCAAAACCATTCTCGCCATCAATAATGGCAAGGCGCCTTTTAATGATCTCAAAGTACGTCAAGCACTTGCCTATGCGGTTGATCGTAACGCGGTGATCACAGGCGCGATGTTTGGTATTGGCCAACCGATTGGTTCGCATTTCTCGCCGACCGATCCGGGCTATGTCGATCTGACCGCGCAATATGCTTATGATCCCTACAAGGCCAAAGCGCTGTTGCGTGAAGCGGGCGTGAATGAACTCAAGCTTCGCCTAGTGTTACCGCCGCCAGAATATGCGCGGCGCGGCGGTGAAATCATTGCACAACAATTGAAAGCCATCGGCATCGCGGTTGAAATCGTACCCGTAGAATGGGCGCAATGGCTCTCGGACGTTTTCAAAGCCAAGAATTATGATCTGACCATAATCTCGCATGTCGAGCCGATGGATCTCGATATCTATGCGCGAGATGATTATTATTTCGATTATAAGAGCCCTGCTTACAAAGTGCTTTATGCAGAACTTGCTGCCACGACGGATGAAGCCAAACGTCTGGAGCTCATCGAAAAAGCCCAGAAAATGCTCGCTGATGAGTGCGTGAATGTGTTTTTGTTCTTGTTACCAAAGAGCGGCATCTGGAACGCAAAACTCAAAGGACTTTGGGAAAACGCCCCCATACCCGTCAATGACCTCACAGAGGTCGAGTGGGTGGAGTGATCAATAAAAAAGGCGGTCGATAGACCGCCTTTTTTATCTTGGCTTTATAGCAGACTCACGCGCGCATCCGCTTGCCTTCAGGGTCAAACAGCGGATCGACAATGATCGTCGCCTTGCGCAATTCGCCCATGATCTCGATAGCAAATGAGCCCTTGCCGAGATCGCTCGCGATCTCTTTCGGCACATAGCCCTGCGCGAGCGATTTATCGACATAATGCGCATAGCCGCCCGATGTGACCCATCCGACAACTTTATCGCCATGCCAGATCGGCTCGTCGCCGAGCACGTCGGCATCTGTCGCTTCAACGATCATTGAGACACGACGCAGCGTGCCGCCGCTCCTCTGTTCTTCAACCACAGCGGCTTTGCCGATAAAATCCGGCTTGTCGAGACGGATGAACCGATCCATCTGCGCTTCGAATGGTCCATAGATCGGGCGCAATTCACGGAACCAGGTGGGGAAGTTTTTCTCGAGACGCAAAGCGAGCAATGCGCGCATTCCGAAATTGATAATGCCATGCGGCTTACCGGCTTCAAGAATGGCAAGATAAAGCCGACGCTGATATTCCGGCTTCACCCAAATTTCGTAACCGAGATCACCCGTATAGGTGACGCGGTTCACCATGGCCGGAACATTCGCGATATCGAAGCTCTTGTGATCCATGAATTTAAATGCAGCGTTTGACACATCTTCATCGGTCAAAGCCTGCAGCACACCGCGCGCCTTTGGCCCTGCAATGGAGAGGCCCACAAGACCCATATCGAGACGCTTTACGGAAACCGAGCCATCCTTCGGCAAATGCTTTTCAAACCAGCGCATGTGATAGATCTGCGCTTGCGACGAACCCCACATATAGAAGTGGCCTTCGCCCGCTTTCGCAATCGTGAAGTCACCGATGAGCTTGCCCTTTTCATTGAGCATTGGCGTCAACACCAAGCGGCCCGTCTTCGGCATCACATTGGTCATGAGGCGCGCGAGATAGGCTTCAGCGCCTGAACCAGTGAATTCATATTTCGCGAAGTTTGCGATTTCTGTAACGCCAACTTTTTCGCGCACGCCTTTGCACTCGGCTTTGACATGCGGGAAATCATTCGAGCGGCGGAAGGAGAAAATATCTTCCTGCGCAACGCCTTTCGGTGCGAACCAGAGCGGCGTTTCCAAGCCCCATGAATCGCCCATAACCGCACCGTTTGCGACCATCAAATCATAAGTCGCCGTTGTCTGATGCGGCCTTGCAGTTGGCAATTCTTCATTCGGGAAGCGGATGCGGAAGCGGCGGCAATAATTCTCACGCACTTTTTCGTTTGTGTAAGAACGCGTTGCCCATTCGCCATAGCGCGCGACATCCATGCCCCAGACATCAAAGCCCGGATCGCCATTCACCATCCATTGCGAGAGCGCGAGACCGACACCGCCGCCCTGGCTGAAACCCGCCATCACGGCGCAAGCGACCCAGTAATTCGAAAGACCCTGTACAGGGCCAACCAATGGATTCCCGTCAGGCGAGAAGGTGAACGGGCCGTTGATGATTTTCTTGATACCGGCCTTCGCCATAGCAGGGAAATGCTCGTAGCCGATTTCAAGCGATGGTGCGATGCGGTCGAGATCAGGCTGCAACAATTCAGCGCCAAAATCCCACGAGGTTGTCTTTGGCGACCATGGCACACCGGCGCGCTCATAGGTGCCAAGCACCATGCCCGTGCGTTCTTGGCGCATATAGATTTCGGCTTTGAAATCGATGGCATGCGGCAATTCATGGCCGCGCTCTTTTTTATACGCGACAACTTCCGGCATCTCGTCGGTTATGAGATACATGTGTTCCATTGCGAGCACCGGCAATTCGATACCGACCATGCGACCGACTTCGCGCGCCCAGAGACCACCGCAGTTTACAACGTGCTCGGCGACGATCGTGCCCTGATTGGTGACAACATCCCAACCGCCATCCTTGCGCTGGTTGAGTTCTTCGACTTTTGTTTTGAGATAAATTTCAGCACCTTGAATACGCGCCGATTTCGCATAAGCATGCGTTGTGCCGTAAGGATCGAGATTGCCATCGGCCTTGTCGAGCATCGCGCCGATGAATTTCGTTTCATCAAGCAGCGGCAAAAGATCTTTTGCTTCCTTCACAGAAATCAATTCGGTTTCGAGGCCGAGATAGCGCGCACGGGCATGCGCCATTCTCAACCAGTCCATGCGCTCGGGCGTATCCGCAAGCATCAAGCCGCCGGAGCGATGGAGACCACAGCTTTCGCCCGAGATTTTCTCAAGCTCGTCATAAAGCGCGATTGTATAGCCTTGCAGTTTGGCGACATTCGGATCGCCGTTCAGCGTATGGAAACCGCCCGCCGCATGCCATGTCGAGCCATGGGTCAGCTGCTCGCGCTCGACGAGCACGACATCTTTCCAGCCCGCTTTGGTGAGATGATATAGAACCGAAGCGCCAACAACGCCGCCCCCAATGACGACAACACGGGCATGGGTTTTCATCGCGATCCAGTCCTTTCATAGAAACACCAGTAAAATTCACCGCCACGCTAAAAAGAGGTGCGGGCATGGGCAAGCCCGTTTTTTCGATGGGGGCGTGCCGTCAGGCGATACCAAAGAAGATCGCCTGCGCGCGGTTCACCGCCGCAATGGTCTCCCGATCAGCCACTCCGATGGTCGCGCCGACTTTCGACGCCGGAAATGTCTGGGCCTTGTCGATCATGATTTGAGACTGAACCGCCAAGCCGGTCTTTGGTACAGCTTCAATGGTGAGCCACAACTGATCGAGATCGTTGAGATGGCTTGTGATCGGCAAAACGGTCACGGAGCTCAATTCCGAAAAGAGATCGCTTTGAATAATGAGAGCGGGACGCGGTTTTCCGTAATCACCCTGAAGAGCGATGGTGACGATATCGCCGCGCTTCATTCCCATCCGGACCTATCAGCCGCCCGCTCGATCCAATCGAGGATCTCAGCTTGATGAGAATCATTCCGCAAAGCTAATGCCTGACGATGGCATTCTGCGACGAAAGCGGCATCACTTGTATCAGGAACCAAGATTTGGACAGGCCGCAATCCGGCGCGCCGCAAAGCGTCGCGTCTCTTCCTCACCCGCTCTGCTGATTGCGATGCCATGTCACGCCCTCTTGAGTGGTACATGTCACACGGAGGGAGATGAAGTTCAACGCCGATACCGCCGTTCGAGAAGCTCGAAGACGAGCCGCGCCGCTTGCACCTCGCCCCCTTCCGGGCGGCCGGATTTGGGCGATGGCACCCAGCAGAACACGTCGAAATGAGCCCAAGACTTAGCCTTCTCCACAAAGCGCTGGAGAAACAAAGCCGCGGTGACTGATCCGGCAAAAGCGCCGGAAGAAATATGATTGATGTCGGCGACTTTTGAATCGAGCAGTTTCGCGTAAGGCTTCCAAAGCGGCATCCGCCATACGGGGTCATTCACGGCGAGACCTGATGCAGTGATGTCAGCGGCAAGCGTTTCATCATCGGTGTATACAGGCGGCAGATCAGGCCCGAGCGCCACGCGCGCAGCACCGGTGAGCGTCGCAAAATCAAGGACGAGATCGGGTGCCTCTTCATCAGCAAGCGTTAACGCGTCACCCAAAATCAAACGGCCTTCCGCATCCGTATTGCCGATCTCAACCGAAATGCCTTTGCGGCTTGCAAGAACATCACCGGGACGAAACGCAGACCCCGAAATTGAATTCTCAACAGTCGGCAAAATCAACCTCAGTGAAATCGGCAAACCCGCCGCCATCACCATGCGTGCAGCCGCAAGCGCCACAGCGGCGCCGCCCATATCTTTTTTCATGAGCAACATGGAATTGTCAGGCTTGATGTTGAGGCCGCCTGTATCAAAGGCCACACCTTTACCAACGAGCGTCACTTTAGGATGCGAAGGATTCCCCCACCGCAAATCGACAAGACGCGGCGCGCGTGTTGAAGCGCGACCCACCGCATGAACCATCGGAAAATTTTGTGTGAGCAAATCGTCACCGATGATCGATGTCACCGATGCGCTAAATTGTTTTGCAACATCACGGATGGCCGCTTCAATCTCAGCAGGGCCAAGATCATTCGCCGGCGTGTTGATGAGATCGCGACCTTCAAACACGGCCTCTGCAATTTTTGACAACCGCGAAGTATCAACGCCTGCAGGCGGCACGAGTTTAACGCTCACCCCCTTGGGTTTCGATTTGTAACGCTCGAAACGATATGAGCCCAAAAGAAAAGCAAGCGTCGCTTGTGACGCATCACCCCAATCACCCTCGAAGCGATAGGTGCCGGGCGGCAAAAGCGTTGGCAATTTTCCAGCAATGAAGGGATCAGCATCCACAGCGCCTTTTTTGCCAAGGCCAAACAACACGGCGGAAATCCCTGCACCACGCCCCGGAACGAGACAGAGCGAACCCTGCCCGCCTTCGAAACCTGACGCACGGACGAAATCGACAAGCGCCAATTGCTCCGCCGTCGCGGTCCATGATTCAGGGGTAACGGCATAAACGGGAATGGCGGTGGCGGCGTCTTTCGAGAATAAGGGATGCACGAGACTGTCCTTGTCGATGAATTGAACGATGAAACCGAAGCCAAGCGTGAATTGGCTTTAGCGCAAAATGGGCAAAATGGACATCATCCACGACCTTTATCCAAAGGTCCTCCCTCTTGCGGGAAGCCGGATGATCCAGTAACCCGCCACGGAACACGCTGAAACATCTTTCAAACCAGCCTCCGAAAGGCCGCGCCGATGTCGAAAAAGTCAGTCAAAAAAGTCGTTCTCGCCTATTCGGGCGGCCTCGACACCTCGATCATCCTAAAATGGCTTCAGACGACCTACGCTTGCGAAGTAGTGACCTTCACTGCCAATCTCGGCCAAGGCGAAGAACTCGGACCGGCACGCGACAAAGCGCTCCTCTTGGGCATCAATCCGGAAAACATTTTCATCGAAGATTTGCGCGAAGAATTCGTGCGTGATTACGTCTTCCCGATGTTCCGCGCGAACGCCGTCTATGAAGGCGTCTATCTGCTGGGCACGTCGATTGCGCGTCCGCTGATTGCCAAGAAGCAAATCGAGATTGCCGAGAAAGTCGGCGCCGATGCGGTCTCGCATGGCGCGACCGGTAAAGGCAATGATCAGGTCCGCTTCGAGCTCGGCTATTATGCGCTCAATCCGAACATCACCATCATCGCGCCGTGGCGCGAATGGGATTTGCGCTCGCGCGAACAACTCATTGCTTTCGCCGAACAACATCAGATTCCGATTGCGAAAGACAAGCGCGGCGAAGCGCCCTTCTCGGTTGATGCGAATTTGTTGCATGCGTCTTCAGAAGGAAAAGTGTTGGAAGACCCCGCCATCGAAGTGCCGGACTACGTGTATTCCCGCACCATCGGACCGGAAGCGGCACCTGATAAAGTAACGACCATCACAATCGATTTCGAAAAGGGTGATGCGGTAGCGATCAATGGCGAAAAGCTCTCGCCTGCGACATTGCTTGCGAAACTAAACGCGCTTGGCAAAGAAAATGGTATTGGTCGTCTCGATCTCGTCGAGAACCGTTTCGTCGGTATGAAATCGCGCGGCATGTATGAAACACCGGGCGGCACAATTTTGCTCGTCGCCCATCGCGGCATTGAATCGATCACGCTTGATCGCGGCGCAGCGCATCTCAAAGACGAGCTGATGCCGAAATATGCCGAACTCATCTATAACGGTTTCTGGTTCTCACCGGAACGCGAAATGTTGCAGGCGCTGATCGACAAATCACAAGAAGCGGTAACAGGTCGCGTGATGCTAAAACTCTATAAGGGCAATGTGTGGGTCATCGGTCGCGAGAGCCCCCATTCGCTTTATGATAGGGACCTTGTGACCTTCGAGGAAGGCGCTGTGGCATACGATCACCGCGATGCGGCAGGCTTTATTCGCTTGAATGCCTTGCGTTTGCGCACGCTTGGTAATCGCAAGAAAAAGGCAGGCAAGTGAGTTTGACTTTCTGTTGCTTATTTTTAGTCGTGGATGACCGCCCCAAGGGCGGTCATGACGGTGAAATAAATCTCGCAAATTTTTAATCGTCATGGCTGGGCTTGTCCCGGCCATCCACGAATTCCTAACGCCGCATCTGCTTTCTAAACTTATCAGCCTAATAACACGCGCGGTCGAGATAATCGGTGAGTGAATCATAGATCGCTTTATCGTCATCCGATAAATGCTCGGCACCTTGCGTAGTAATCTCTTCTGCAAATTTCAAAACAGCACCTTGCGTAGTAATCTCTTCTGCAAATTTCAAAACAGCATCCGTGTGAATGCAGAGCACTTGAACTTGCGCGCGGAGGGAAAACTCGTTGGGGAACTCTTTGAACTCCATGGCACACCCCTTTTTCAAAAGAGAACGACTCCAACGCGTCCGCGCTGGAGTCGGGGTCTTGAAAGAGCCATACAAACATGGCCGCGACGCTTTTAATCTCGCGACCTGGACATAACGCCGCCACCCCAACATGTAGCAAAGTCAGGGCCGTTTGGTCTCGGCAGAGGCACTGCCGGTTTGTGTGGGGTCTTTCAATTCCCCGAGTCATGATGGACATGACCTTAGGAAAATATATCAGCGCCGCACCAAAACGCAAATCGCCCTACGTTCAACGCGGGCTATCGAGCTCAGGCATCAAGTGATGAAAGGCGGTGAAAGCGGGTGAGAGAGTTTTAGTAAAATGCGATGGATTTTATAACGTGATGGCTCCGCGCTATTCGTCATGATCAAATTCATCCAGCGGTTCATGAGAATATTGATCTACATCGCGACCGGCATAAAAGATCCGAACGATTTGAACCGTGTCATCAGCAACAATAAATGCGATTGTCACGCGTCGTTCAAAACCGATAAGCCGAATAACGGGAAAAGAATCATCACGCTAAGTGCCGCGATGGGGGAAATTTTTAAATCCGGTTAAGTAAGTTCGTATGCGACGAACGTAACTGGATGCCGCTCGAACATGACCGGACTGATCAATAATCCATTCGGCAATCCCCTTGAGATCAGGCTTGGCTGATGGCGACAGTCTAACTTTGTATTGTTTCGCCATTTTGTTTCATCCGTTCGGCAAGTCTTGCCTCAAGCTCGTCAAAAACCTCATCCATTGGTATGGACGGCCGCGGATCTTTCATGGCTTCGGTGATCGCAGCTTTCATATAGTCAAATTGCCGCTTTCGCTCCGCCTCTTGATCCTCAAGCAGTCGAAGGCCTGCGCGGACGACTTCACTGGCGTTTTGATAGCGCCCCTCGCGGATTTGCTCCTGAATAAAGGCTTCAAACCGCTCGCCGAGATTGACATTTGCCATGACACACTTCCACAATAATTAACATTAGATAGCAATAACTGATAATTGTGGATCTCAAAAGTGCCCGATTTAGCGCGCGAATAGGTGAGCGGGTGCAAGACATCCCTTCCCTTTTGGCCCCAAATCCTGTACTAACGCAATAATTTAAAACCGCAGGCCCGGGGGTTTTTCAAAAACCGCCGGGTTTTCATTTGGAAAGACGTTTTTTATGGATATCCGCAATATCGCGATCATCGCGCATGTCGACCACGGCAAAACGACTCTCGTCGACAAGCTCCTCGCTCAATCCGGCACGTTCCGCGAAAACCAGAAAGTTGCCGAGCGCGCAATGGATTCGAATGATCTCGAACGCGAACGCGGCATCACCATTCTCGCAAAATGCACGGCGGTGAACTGGAAAGACACGCGCATCAATATCGTCGACACTCCCGGCCACGCCGATTTCGGCGGCGAAGTGGAGCGTATCCTGAATATGGTCGACGGCGTGATCGTTCTTGTCGACGCGGCTGAAGGCCCGATGCCGCAGACAAAATTCGTTGTATCGAAAGCCTTGAAGCTCGGCCTTCGCCCAATTGTCGCGATCAACAAAATCGACAAACCGGAAGCGCGCGCGAATGAAGTGGTGAACGAAGTGTTCGATCTCTTCGCCGCACTCGACGCCACCGATGAACAACTCGACTTCCCGATCCTCTACGGGTCAGCCAAGCAAGGTTGGATGTCGAAAGATCCGGATGGTCCGAAGGTTTCGCTCGGTCCAATGTTTGATTTGGTGCTTGAGCATGTCGCGCCACCAAGGACGGAAGAAGGTTCTTTCCGCTTGCTTGGTACAATCCTCGAAGCCAATCCTTATTTGGGCCGCATTGTTACGGGCCGAATCACATCCGGCACGGTAAAGCCCAACCAATCTTTCAAAGTCTTGTCGGCTGATGGCCAAGTGATTGAGCAAGGTCGCATTTCGAAAGTGCTTGGGTTCCGTGGCCTTGAGCGCGTTCCGGTTGATATTGCTGAAGCGGGCGACATCGTCGCCATCGCCGGCATGGAAAAGGGCACTGTGGCGGACACCTTCTGCGATATGTCGATTGATGTGCCGCTGCCTGCGCATCCGATTGATCCGCCGACGGTGACGATGCAATTCCGCGTGAATGACTCGCCGCTCGCAGGCACCGAAGGTGACAAGGTGACGGGCCGCATGATCCGCGGTCGTCTGATGAAAGAAGCGGAAGGTAATATCGCTCTGCGCATCACAGAATCTGCAGACAAGGATTCGTTTGAAGTCGCAGGCCGTGGTGAATTGCAGCTTGCGATTCTAATAGAAACCATGCGCCGCGAAGGTTTTGAACTCGCTGTGTCGCGTCCGAAAGTCGTGTTCTCACGCGATCCAGACACGAATGAAATTTTGGAACCGATTGAAGAAGTCGTCATCGACGTTGATGAAGAACATTCAGGCGTCGTTGTGCAAAAAATGTCGAAACGTAAAGCTGATATGATGGAAATGCGTCCGTCAGGCGGCAATCGTTTGCGTCTTGTTTTACACGCGCCAACACGCGGTCTCATCGGTTATCTAGGCGAATTGCTGACAGATACACGCGGCTCGGCGATCATGAATCGTTTGTTCCATTCTTACGGCGCTTACAAGGGTGAATTACAGGGTCGTCGTAACGGCGTTCTGATTTCAAACGAAGCGGGAGAAGCGGTTGCTTACGCTTTGTGGAATTTGGAAGATCGCGGCCCGATGATGATCGAGCCCGGCTGGAAAGTCTATCAAGGCATGATCGTTGGTGAACATACACGCGATAATGATCTGGAGGTGAACGTGTTGAAGGGCAAAAAGCTCACGAACATCCGTGCTGCCGGTAAGGATGAAGCTGTGCGCCTCACACCGCCGATCAAGATGACGCTCGAAAAAGCGCTCGCTTACATTCAAGACGACGAGCTTCTCGAAGTGACACCAAAGTCGATCCGCTTGCGCAAAGTGCATCTCGATCCGAATGATCGCAAACGTGCAGAGCGCGCTAAGGAAGCTGTGGCTTAAGGGAACGGATGGCGAGCCTCACCCTCATCCTCGGCGGCGCGCGGTCGGGCAAAACGCGTTATGCGGAAGGTCTGATCAAGGCTCTCCCTTCGCCATGGATTTATGTCGCAACTGCAGAAGTGTGGGACCAAGAAATGCACGCCCGCGTCGAGCGCCATAAAACTGACCGTTCAGAGCAGGGCTGGCTCACAATTGAAGCGCCTTTGGACCTCGCGTCTGCGCTCAGTACTAATCGCCCCGTACTAGTCGATTGTCTGACCATGTGGGTCACTAATCTGATGCTCGGCGAGCATGATATTGAAGCCGCTGTAGAGCGGCTAGAAGCGACGCTTGCCAAACGCACCGCACCCACTTTTTTAGTTGCCAATGAAGTGGGACTTGGTATCGTCCCAGACAATAAAATGGCACGCGACTTTCGCGACCACGCGGGGCGCCTTAATCAGATCCTGACCCAAAAGGCTGACCGGGTCATTTTGATAGTGGCAGGTCTTCCGCTCTCTATAAAATAGCAATTATGAAACCCATCTTTAACCTTCCGAAAATTGTGCCTCTTTGGTTATGCCAGTTTCAACAAATAAATGCTTCGATAGAAGTTTTTGTGGAGATTAAATAAAGAAATTATGGCAAATCAAATTTAATCTTTGGTTCGTCCTGGCTTCTGCTCCACGCACAAGTAGTTTAAACTGCTGATTGCCGAGATTAAAAAAACATTAAAACACCGGTTGACAGCTGTAATGTTATAATATAACGCCATTGCTCATGGTGGTCGAAAAAACTCCAAACACTCTTAAACGTTCTAGCAATGAGGAGCAGGTCTATGGTGTCTTGCTCAAGGCAACCGGCTCGATGTCCGCCTATGAGATCCTTACAAAGCTCCAGAATACTAACGTAAAGGCAGCTGTCCAAGTTTACCGCGCTTTGGATCGGTTGATCACGCAAAATCGAGTACATCGAATTGAAAGCTTAAACGCTTTTATCGCGTGCCGTTGCGAGAGTCACAGTTCGCCAGCGGGCTTCTATATCTGCGATACCTGTGGTTCCGCCTGCGAATTTGATTCTAGCCCCGCACTTGGGGCGCTTCATTCTGTAGATAATGGCTTTAAGGTTCAAAAGGCGAGTATTGAACTCAGAGGCCTATGTAACCGCTGCGCATCGACAGAGGCAAGGTCGCAATGAAAAGCCAATCTCCGTTTTTAAATTTTAATGTCTGGACGCGCTTAGTTTTGGCTGCCGCCATCATAACAGTGATTTGGGCGTTCACTCTTTTGGTCATGCAGTGATGACAGTGCCGCAATTCAATCTCCGAGATCTTACGTTGGGTTATGAGGCGCACCCGGCAGTTCATCACCTTAATGGGGCCTTTGAAGCCGGTTCGATGACCGCGGTCTACGGAGCCAATGGGTCTGGCAAGTCGACACTACTAAAAGGCCTAATGGGCGAATTGAAGCCTCTCAGTGGGTCAATTGAGCGTTTCGATCTCGATACAAGGGATATAGCCTATCTTCCACAGGTTCGAGAGATTGACCGAAGCTTTCCAGCATCAGTTCATGATCTCGTCTCTCTCGGACTTTTGAGAAAGACAGGTTTTTTTGCTGCCGTTAGCAAGCAACAGCGCGAGGAGATTGCGACGGCGCTTGCCGCTGTTGGTCTTGCTGGTTTCGAGCGGCGTCCCGTCGGATCATTATCGGGCGGGCAACTGCAAAGATCGTTGTTTGCCCGCGTGTTGCTACAGAACGCCAAGGTCATTCTGCTCGATGAACCGTTCTCTGCCATCGATTCTAAAACTGTGAGCGATCTTTTGTCGGTCATCAATCGTTGGCACTTTGAACAGCGCACCATAATCGCAGTGTTACATGATGCAGATCTCATCCGCTCCCATTTTCCGGACACTCTGATTTTGGCCCGCGAACCGGTTGCTTGGGGGCGCTCGAAGGATGCTTTGAAGCCTGAAAATATGCTAAAGGCCCGCCGCATGAACGAGGCTTGGGACGAAAATGCCTCATGGTGCAATGAGGGCGCGGCATGATTTTATATGAGATTTTGTTTTCTCCTTTTATTGACTTTACCTTCATGCGCAGAGCCCTTGTGGGCGCCATGGCGCTGTCCCTCTCGGCTTGCCCGATTGGTGTTTTTCTCATGCTACGCCGCATGAGCCTAACCGGTGATGCCATGGCGCACGCTATTCTACCTGGCGCTGCCATCGGCTTTTTAGTCTCGGGTCTTTCATTGCTGCCCATGACGGCGGGCGGCGTTATCGCAGGCCTTTGCGTTGCTCTTCTCTCAGGCACCGTCTCTCGCCTCACGATCCAGCGGGAGGATGCGAGCCTAGCGGGCTTTTACCTCGTCTCCCTTGCCCTCGGCGTTCTGCTCATAAGCCTCAAAGGCACAAACATAGACCTAATGCATATTCTCTTCGGCACAGTGCTTGCGCTTAATGACAACGCCCTTAAAATGATAACCTCGATTTCCACCATAACGATCCTGACGCTCGCAGTGATCTGGCGGCCACTCGTCGCCGAGTGCCTTGATCCCGTATTTCTGGGATCTATAAGCCGAATTGGCTCGACGGTCCATTTTTTGTTTCTAACGCTGGTCGTAGTAAATCTCGTTGGGGGCTTTCAAGCGCTGGGTACATTACTTGCGGTGGGCCTAATGATGCTGCCTGCGCTTTCAGCGCGTCTTTGGTGCGTCAAGCTTGAGAGTATGTGTATTTTGGCGGTGGTTATTGGCTTAATCTCAAGCTATATCGGGCTACTAGTCTCCTATCACATTGGTGTTGCGTCCGGGCCCGCCATCATTCTTACGGCTGGCGCCGCCTACACCGTAGCCCTCGTTACCGCGCCACAAGGCGTCGTTCGATCGGGTTTCACACCGAAAAGACATCGCATTGCATAAGGAGAAAATAATGAATTCCAAACTGAAGTCCGCTATCCTTACCACGTTCCTTGTGAGCGCAGCTCTTTCTGCATCGTCTGAAATTGCCTCGGCTCGCGACCGTATCAAGGTCGTCTCCAGTTTTTCGATCCTGTCAGACTTCGTCCAACGCGTTGGCGGCGATCATGTTGATGTAGTGACAATTGTTGGCGTTGACGGCGATGCGCATGTATACGAACCTAAACCTGAGGATGCCAAGTCAATGGCCGCCGCACAACTCGTTGTGGTTAACGGACTTGCTTTTGAGGGCTGGCTCGACCGGCTGGTGGAAAGTAGCGGATACAAAGGGCCCCTCGTCAAGGCAAGCGCCGGTATTAAGCCAAACAAAATTAATAACGGGCACGATCATGATAACGACGATGAGAAGCATAATAATCAAGCAGAGGGCGCGACGAAGGCGGTTCATGATCATGGCGAGTTCGATCCTCATGCATGGCAGAGCGCACCGAATGCACAGGTTTATGTGAAGAATATTGCTAACGCGCTTTGCGAAATTGATAAGTCGAGATGTCCTGATTTCCGTGCGAACGCAGAAGGATACTCGAAGGATCTCGCATCATTGCACGATACGATAAAGACAACGATTGGCTCTATCCCGAAAAACCGCCGAACCGTCATCACTTCCCATGACGCTTTTGGCTACTTCTCTAGCACCTACGGTGTAAAGTTCCTCGCCCCCGAAAGCGTTAGCACTGCAAGCGAAGCATCAGCAAAAGACGTGGCTCGCCTCATCAAGCAAATTCGCAAGCGTAAAGCTACAGCTCTCTTCGTGGAGAATATCTCCGATCCCCGGCTAATTGAACAAATCTCAAAGGAAACCGGCCTGAAGATTGGCGGCGCTCTCTATTCCGACGCACTATCGGCGAAGAATGGCCCAGCATCGACCTATATTGATATGATGCAGCACAACACTAGTCTATTGTCCAAAGCAATGGTCGAACAGTGAGGTTTAACATGCAGCCTATTCCCGTAACCGTTCTGACTGGCTATCTCGGAGCTGGTAAGACCACGCTTCTCAACCGCATACTGACAGAGCAGCATGGTAAGAAATATGCTGTAATTGTCAATGAATTTGGAGAAATCGGAATTGACAACGATCTGGTTGTTAACGCTGACGAAGAAGTTTTCGAAATGAATAACGGTTGTATCTGCTGCACCGTGAGGGGTGATCTTATTCGAATCCTATGCGGGCTGATGAAACGGAGGAACAAGCTCGACGCTATTCTGATAGAAACGACGGGTCTAGCGGACCCCGCGCCCGTTGCCCAAACTTTCTTTGTTGATGATGAAGTTCGCGAGTTTGCAAAGCTAGACGCTATTATAACCGTTGTTGACGCGAAGTTCCTAAACGCCCGTTTAGAAGACTCCCATGAAGCGGAAGAGCAGATAGCATTCGCCGACATCATTCTTTTGAACAAATCCGATCTTGTTTCTCAAAATGAACTGGCGATTGTGGAGAGGCGGGTGCGTTCAATTAATGCCTACGCCAAGCTACATCACACTCAGAAGTGCGAAATTGATGTCGAGGAATTATTAGGCCGAGGTGCCTTTGATCTTGACCGTATCCTTGAACTGGAGCCGGAGTTCCTTAACGAGGATCATCATGACCATGATGATGATATCCAAAGTTACTCCTTTAAGACTAATCAACCGTTGATCCATGAAAAGTTCCAGCGATGGATTAGTGGCCTTGTTGCATCAAAGGGTCGTGACATACTTCGTTCAAAGGGAATACTTGCCTTTACGAATGAACCACGGCGTTTTGTATTTCAAGGCGTTCATATGTTACTCGATGGCGATCTTCAGCGCCCTTGGCAAAAAGATGAGACGCGTGAAAGCCGATTGGTGTTCATCGGCCGTAACCTTGATCGGGAGGATCTGCGCAATGGTTTTGAGTCCTGCATTGCAAAATAGCAGGCTCTGCATAGACGAGAATACTTCACAAGAGTCGTGAACACTACATTGTCGTCTTAGAGTGATTCATTGCTAAATCATTTCGTGGTCATTTATATAGACTTGGCTTTTTAATCCAACGATGGTTTGATATCGTTTGTGTTGAAAGAGATTTTAATCAGAGCCGGCGGTAACTTCAATGCGGTACAATCCAGGCGGCAATCGCACGGCCGACTGAACCACTAAGTGGCACAGAATACGGATGATCTTTGTCAGCCGCGAGCGGTTCAGGGGAGCTAGCTCAACAACACTACAACAAGTCGATCAATTTGATTGAATTATCCTAGAATGGTATCGACTGCTATTGATTAAACTTTAGCGAAAATGTTTTTGTATCCCCATAAATCTCAAAAGATAATAACATTAGTATTCATATGAAATCATTCAATTTTTATCGCCGGATATTCGATCCGTCCAGGCGAGAATTAGACCTGACAAAACAAAAACAATGTGAATGATCACGTACCAAATCAAATTTCGATCAGAAATATTATTGATATCCAAAAAACTTTTGAGAAGTTGAATGCCCGAGATTGCGACGATCGATGACAGAAGCTTGAGTTTCAAACCACTGAAATCAATCTTTGCCATCCATTCGGGCCAATCAGGATGATCACGCGCTTCGATCTTTGAAACAAAATTTTCGTAACCAGAAAAAATAACAATCACGATCAATGAGCCGGTAAGAGTCAAATCGACAAGCGTAAGAACGCCTAGAATAACATCCGCTTCTTTAGCTTCCGGAACACGCAAGGCAAAATGCCAAGCCTCCTGCATGGTTTTGTAAAGCAAGAAGCTCAGTGCAGCGACAAGTGCCAGATAAAAGGGCGCGAGCAACCAACGACTCGCAAACAAAACCCGCTCAATCATTTGCGAAACCGTCCTGATCCTCATTCCGCTGCGAGGCCCACGCCGATAGGGCAGCTCACGCCCGTTCCCCCAAGGCCGCAATAGCCATTGGGATTCTTCGCAAGATATTGCTGATGATAATCTTCTGCATAATAAAACTCAGAAGCCGGAATGATCTCTGTTGTGATTTTTCCATAGCCGGCTGCGGACAACCGCTTCTGAAA
>Ga0194133_10001380_pt1 | contig 42699 bp, 54 predicted proteins | sample TA2KigOf40mmetaG_FD_155448 | JGI IMG/M metagenome (GOLD analysis project Ga0194133, IMG submission 155448) | Freshwater microbial communities from Lake Tanganyika, Tanzania - TA2015055 Kigoma Offshore 40m | ecosystem: Environmental > Aquatic > Freshwater > Lake | place: Tanzania: Lake...
CTAAAACCTGGCCAGAATGCCACGCAAGTATTCCTACTGAAATTGGTAATTTAGTTGTAATATTGTTTGACATACTCCCAAATTTGTTTTATAACATTTTTTTTATTTTGATGACCACCCATTTTGCTTCCAGTAAAATGCCAAATATACGAATCATTTATAAAAGAACCATCATCATATTTACTCATCACCATATTATTCCACTCCCAACTCAAAAATCCAATTCCTTTTTCTAAATCACCATTTTCATTACAATACAAATCATACATTATAATGTTTACAGGTGTTTGTTCACACGCATTCGGGCCAGTTGGGCCTACTTTATAAAATGATGACCAATATTCGTGATATTTTGGTATTTCTTTTCTAATTGCCAAATATTTTTCTTTTGAAAGAAATACAAATCCTGTGTTACAATAATTCATTGGTGGTGTTTTTATATTAGGATTTAAACCCAACCATTGGTCTAAATGATATTTACCAGTTTGTGGCCCTCCTGCATCTCTAACCATACACATTTCATAATCCTTAGCAATATCAAATATATTTGGAGCATCAAATCGTATCATAGTATCACAATCCATAAGAATAACCTTATCGTATTCTAAATTTACTAATCTATCATCATACCAAGGTTCATAACAACCGTTACCCCAAGGTTCAAAATCATATACCTTTTCTTCGTTTGCAATTATAAGTTGAATACCCCACTTATTACAATACCACTTCCAACTCTGAATACATTCAGACCACTCTTTATCATAACCATTATATGCTGGAATGAAAATTAAATTTTTCATAGATTTTTAATATAATCTTTAAGTCTATCTTTTGGATTCCATCCCAACTTATTTACCGCATCATTATTTTCTCTCAATGTTTTACGATAGTTTCCTTTTTGGTCTGGTAAATGTAATTTATTAACTCCAAACTTTTCTTTAAACATTTCGTAAACTTCATTAATAGAATAATTTATACCAGTTCCAAATTCCCAAGCATCTTCATGCTTTACGTTTAATAATCCAACTTTAATTAACCCATCAACAATATCATAAACATGGGTAAAATCTCTTCTCTGTTCTCCATCACCTACTATTGTAATAGGTAATCCATCTCTAACCTGCCTTCTCCATACACCAATTACCGCTGCCCAATCTCCGTCTACTATTTCTTTTGGCCCATATACATTATAAAATCTACATATTTCAACATCTAAATTATATGCTTGTTTATATAACTTAAAAATCTCCTCACCTATGTGTTTAAAACAGGCATACGGTGATTGATATGGATCATGCCAACGAGATGAAGAACCGGCATACACTACTTTAACATCATTGTGTTTTGCAAATTCTGCAACACATTGTGTTCCGATTGAGTTTACTCTAAAAGTTTCAGTTGGATTTAAAAATGATGGTTGAATTCTACTTAATGCTGCTAAATGAAAGCACAAATCGAATTTATCACCTTTCCAATATAAAATTTCTTCTATATCACCACAAATGTAATTACAACCATCAATGTGATTGTTTTGAGTTCCACTATCATAGTTATCTAAACTATGAACTTCATGTCCTTGTTGTAACAATCTATCAATTAAATGCGTGCCTATAAATCCGGCTCCACCTGTAACTAAAATTTTCATATAGTTTCGTAAAATTCATTTTGTTTTTCTTGTCTTTTAATATCTTTGTGATGATATAAAGACCAATATTCTTCTGATGGGAAATTTGAAAAAGTAGTATAACCCGTTAGAGTTTCATGTACTTTATTTTTCCATTCTATATCATCAGTTTTTTTATATAATCTTAATTGGTAATCTGGAAAATTTACCCAACCTTTTTCGTCTACCCTCCAACCCCATTTAAAGATGTGGTGATTAGTAATACCATTGACAGTATTTATTCTTGGAACAAATACTACATCAACAGGATTATTTTCTAAAACTTGTGGGAGATACTCAATAAGTGCCGAATTTGGAATCTCATCAGCATCAATTTGAAAAATATAATCTTTAGTACAATAGTTTTTTAGATTATTTTTGAATGAAGCAAAATCTTTGTTAAGTGGAAACGATATAATTTTATAACCATGCATTTTTTCCATTAAATACAAATATTCTTTTACCTCTTTAGTTACACCTTTAGTGTCATATTGTACAACTATTTCATCTTCTTTTCTAATATTTAATTGTAAAAAGTTTAGAAGGTTTGTAATTTCTTCTAACTCATTACATACAGTAATCGCATAACTAATATTAACCATCGTCTTCGTTTATTTCGTTTTGAATAACTATTCTTTGATTTGTTGTATTTGAATCTTCACCGAACAATTGTCTTAAAAATCCATCTTCAAACCTTATTTCATAACAATATTTAATGTTATCTAAAATATAAGACCTATAATTTGGTTTTTCTGATAAATAAACTTTTGGATTTTTTTTAACATAAGTTTCAAAAAGTTGTCTACCATCCTTTGTAAACTTTTTTAATAACTCATCTAATGCTTGGTCAGATTCTATTGGTATTCTTTTATCTCTCAATCGATTAATAAATTTTGTAAAATCAACAGGTCTAATTTCGTTTAATTTAATACAATGAATTTTATTTTCAACTTTACCAATAACAAAGACATATCTAGTTTCTTCAGCAGTTTTAGTTGCAGGATCACCACCAGCATATGTCGAAATTCTGTAAATATTTCTTGGACGTATTAGTGATTTAGAAACCCTAACTTCTGGTTTTAGAAATGCTTCGTATTGTCTTGTATAAGGCATTATAATTTTTTAATTTCAGGTAAAACTAATTCTACTTTTTGTTTTACTTTAACATAGTTTTCAATTATACTTTTGAATTTTTCTGTCATTTTATTCAAACTAAAATTGTTATTAATATTATCTGATAATCCTTTGGATTTACTTAAATAAGTATCATAATTTTTATGTACTTCTAAAAGTTTTTGTGCTGCATTTGTGTAATCTACATTAAACCATTTTGATTCAGCAATTAAAAATTGGTTTACTGATGATGGATGTACTTCTTTTAATTCTCCATTTAGATAAACGGTATTTTCTTCAGGTAGAAAATCAGTATGACCACTCCACTTTGATACTATAATTGGTTTACCAGTTGTTGCAAATTCTGCTAATGGCCTTCCGTATCCCTCTCCCTTTGTAAACGAAACTAATGCCTTAATCTTACTATCATTGTATAATTCATTAAGTTCATTTTCAAATAAATCTCCAAATACAAAATAAATTGGAGGACATTTATCACCAAATTCATCTGTTATTGAATTTATTTTTTCTACTAAACTTTCTCTTTCACCAACGGAAAATCCGGCAGTTGATGTTTTAAGTATTAATCCAGGTTGTTTATCCTTTGAAAAGTTTTTAAACACAGTGCAAAATGTTTTAATTAACATACCAACATCTTTTCTATCATGTCCTAAATCTCCAGATAACCAATGGCCAACAAATAAAAAATTAAAATTAGTAGTAACATTTTTTAATATATCGTTGCTTTCTCTTAAATTAATCTTACCATCAAAAATACTAGTATCAACACCTTCAAAAAGAACTTCAACCGGTCTTTGTAATTTATGTTCTCTCACTTTTTGATTTGTTCTTTTATCAACTTCACTATAAGAAGTTGTTTCTAAAACCTGTTTTGTAAATTTGGATGGAACTAATATCAAATCCATTAAATTACAACCATCAATAAATTCTTTTGGTGCAATGTTTGTTTCATTACCAGCAGTAATACCAATATTAAACTTACCAATATTTTTAAATTCATTTGCAACTGAAACTTGTACAAACACATCTGGCTGTCTTTCTATTTGTGGAGAAATATTTTTTAAAACCTTTTCACCAAATTCAGTTGTTTCATCAATTTGATTTTGCGGTGTATTGCCCCAACGAGTTGGAATGATTTTAATATCAAACTTATCCATTTCAAATAAAGATTTTAACAAATCTCTTGAATGGTCTCCATATCCTGATCTTGTAGCTATTGGTGCTTGAAATACTAATAATGGTTTATTCATTTTATTTTTGTTTTTTTCGTAATTCTTCTTCCTGATTCAAACATCTTTCGATAGATATCTGAACTAATTTTGTTATATTTTCTAATTTTTCTGGCTCATGTGGTGAATTAAAACATTCGAATTTTACTTGTTCTACTTCATTATCAACCAAAACTAAAACATGATAATCCTCATTTAAAGGCTTATTTTGAAAAATTGCTTGTCTAGAAATATCCCATTGTTCTGATTTCCAATGACCTGGAAATCTTATTACTAAAATAGGTTTACCCATTATTTTAATTTATAAACGTTAAATCTTTCTTTTGGTTTCCAATTTTCAAAGGCACGTTCCATTCCTTCTACAAGAGTATTACACATTCTTTTTGCATCATATCCTTCTTCTGATAAAAAGAATTCTCTTCCTTTTAATCCTTTTTCTTTTCTTTCTTCTTTTGGAATATCATACCAATAACGAATTGCTTCTGCCACTTCATAAACATCAACTTTGTCATCAAAGATGTAAGGAGTTGGTACTGAACCAACTAAAGTTTGAACTCTACTAAATACAGGCTTAACCCACTCACCATGTTCAACTTTACCTTCCCATTTTCTCCAATCATGCAATGAACCAATTTCAACATAATCTTCTGCAATTAATAGCTTACCATCTTTTTTGAATCCACATTGATCTTGTAATCCACCAGTAACGTTTACAATAATTGGTGTACCCGCCATAACAGATTCTGCAGTAGTTAATCCAAATCCTTCATTTCCAGAAATATTAATTGTTACATCGGATATATTATAAATTTCATTTAATCTTTGTTGATTTACTCTTGAATTAGAAAAAAGAATATTATAATTTGGTGCAATTACTTCCTTTACTTTGAATAGATTAGTTCCATTTTCATCAATCGGGTGTGTATGCATTATCAAACACGTTTTATCTCTATCTTCTTCTGGTAAAGAATCAACAAACATTTTAAAAGCTAAAATAACATCAGATGGTTGTTTACGTTTGATATTACGATTCATCCAAAAAACAACAAACTTATATTCTTTATCACCAAATAAAGCCTTTTTCGCTTCTTCTACATTATCAATTGGTTTAAACACATTTGAATTAATACCATGTGGTACATAACTTACTTGCCAGTCTTCTAAATTTTTTATCGTAGGTGATTTAATATTTCCTACTCTTTTTACAATACCGTAGGTTTGTTTGGAAATACAACCCAACCAATCACAACTTTCATAATAATCTCTGTTATATTTTGGGTCTGGCAAATCATCCCAAATGTGATAAAAGAAAATTGGGATGTTTTGTCTAATTTCGTGCTCAATCTCATATAACCATCTCCAATATCTTGGGTCAGTAAAATGCAAAATCGCATCAGGTTGATGTCTTAAAATTAGCTCTCTTAATATATTAGGGTCACCATAACCACTATAAGGTACAATTTTAAGGGATGCATCTGAAATACCACTACTTTGTCTTGCATCATCTCCTAAATCTATTTCTTTTCCTTGTTCTGGGTGCTGTACTGCTGCCCCTAATTGAATCCAATGGTATTTATCAAATGTTCCAAATACCAACTCTTTTGATACAGTTGCTATACCAGATGACATTCTTAAATCATCAGATAATAAAAGAATTTTTTTCTTGTCTGCCATTAACTATTTTTTAAAATTGTGAACCACTTACCTGTAAATCGGTATAATTATCTATGGAATTTTTAAAACCCTCATCAGATGTATATTTTTCTAATGAACGATTAACAATTTTTTGTAACGTAAAATTAGAATCAAAAGATATTTTTTTAAATTTTGAATAAACATCCTTAAGGATTTTTACCGTAGTTAGTTTAGTTTCAGCCATAACTCTCCTTTTTTTATATTTGTTTTATATAAATATATACAAATATATAAAAACGAAAATTATTTCCAAATTGCACAAAGTTTTCGGTGTTTAAATTCACACCAATCACAATGTTTTCCTTTATTTGTTGGAAAATTATCAGTTTTTATAATACCGCCATCTTCATATATCGTATCAACAAATTCCATAAATCCTTTCCATGCATTATTAACAGAAGGTTTTCCATTTGGTGGTATAAACTTTGAAATACGAGGAATAGTATATTCAGTTTTTTCTGAAATTTTTCTTTTGAGAATTTGATACTCTACTTTAATCTTATCTAATGGTACATCATATTTTTCAGAATAAAACTTTTTGTAGAGTAACATTTGAGATGTCTTAACTTTATCAGATTTTTGAGAATCAGTCCAACCTCTAGTTGATGTTTTTAAATCTATGATTATAATATCTCCACTTCCTACATCTTTTAGTACAATATCAATAAATCCTATAAAATTTACACCTTCTTTAATTTTTGCGTTAAGAGGCATTTCTATAGCGATTAATTCAAACCCACTTTTTGTAAAAAGTTTATCAATCTTTCCTTTAAAATATTGAAGAATTTGTCTTCCATCACCATAAAACTCTTCTAGCTCTTCCTTTGTGCAGGGAGTACCTTCAGTTAGTTTTTCTTTTTCTTTTGTAAAATTTTCAACTAACTTATCTTTAAGCATGATTTCTAAATTTAATTCTAATGCTTGCTTTTTGGTTACACCATACATAACTGTTAAAAAGTGCTGTATAGTTTCATGCATTGCAGAACCAAATATCGTATGTATATTTGCGGAACTTTCTCCTAAATTATCTATGTAGTTTAATTTGAATTGTTGTGGACAAGAACTCCACATTGAGTATTGAGAATAACTTACTTTTGCCATAATATCATTTTACTATACAAATATACAAAAAAAGTTTGGAATTACCAAACTTTTTTATAATAAAGATTTTTTTAACATACTATCAAAATGTATCCCACCAATATCTTTATAGGATGTATTATTAAAGTAATCCAATTGATAAACATAATCATACATTTGACTTGGTTGTATTGTTTGGGGGGTATTAATAAAATTAATTATATTTTTAATCTCGTTTTCTGTTTTTTCATCCAATTGATTTGCGATTAATCCGTTTGATAAAAATTCTATAATTCTTACCTTTTCAATATCAGTAATGTTTTTTAAAGAAATAACATCAGGTCCCCACGCATAATAAAAATCGATTTGGCTTGTTTCAGTAATAAAATTATTTTCAATCATAAAATCAATAAAATCAAAAATATGATAAATATTATATATAGTTGTTGTGTATTGAAAATTGTATCTACACCCTATAAACATATCACTTACTTTTGTAGGCTCAAAATATTTTTTAATTTTATTCAAATTTTTAATAAAATTATCATGGTTAAATCCTACTCTTTGATATTCTCCAACTTTACCGATACCATCACATGATATAGAAAGTAGAACTCTAGTAAATCCTTTCCAAAAATCTAATAAACTTTTCTCATCATATTTTATTACCGATAAGTTAGTATTATAGTGAATACTTAATCTTCTTAAATTTAAATCATCACTTACTGGTACATTTTCGTATAAAAATTTGAGTAGTTCAAAATGTTCCGGCATTATCAAAGGCTCTCCTCCAGCAAAATAAATACTTTTTAAGTTTTTTAAATGTGGCTTTAAGTCCTCCACAATATTTTCAGATATTCGTAAAACTTTTGGTGTATCAACTAATGAGCTTGGGTGAAGTTTTTTGATATCATCATACCAATTTGATGAAAACTCAAACGTACACATTCTACATTTGAAGTTACAAAGATTTGAAAACCTAACATCCACGTGTTGAAAATTTGACTCAACACTAAAATCTTCATTTACTTTTGGAAGTTCCCACAAAGTATTATTATTAAACATTAAACGCGGAGAATCGCCATTTAAATCTTCTTTTTTATAACATACATCACATACTTTATTTCTTTTTCCCTCCATCATATCTTTTCGCAGTTCTTTCATTTGTGGTGAATTAAATGCGTTTTCTATTGAAAGATTTTTTAAACTTACAGGTTCATCAAAACCTCCTGCAATACAGCATGGTTTCATTTCACCTTTTGGTTCTGAATATAAATGTATAAATGGTAAAATACAAAATGTTTTGCTATCCTGATTCATTATTCTTCTTTTTTTAATCCAAATGGTAATGATTCTTCTAATATTTCACCACAATCACCACACAAATAAACTTCAAATGGTAGAATTTCATCTTTCTTTTCACCTGTCAAAAGCTTTGATAATTTTCTTAATATTAAACCACTAATAAAAATTTCACCACCACATTTTTTACATGATAATGGTTCGGTTTTAGTAATATCAATAACTTGTTTCGGTAATCTATTTGGAACTTGCCCATCCACTCCTAATATTTGTGCCATAATTAATCTTTTTTATATTTAAAAAAAAAACTCATTATACTATTGTTCAGCATCTTTGAGTAGATTATTAGTTGTGGTTAAAGTTTTATCGTATGAAGAAAGTTTAGATTCAAATACCTCTCTTATTTTATCTATATCATACTTTTTTTGTCCGAATTCGTCAATGTAATAATGAATTGGAACATTAATATAATTTTCCATCATATCTGCCAAAGAATCTCTTCTTTTATTCCATTCGTTTTGGTCAATAGATAATTCATCTTTATCATCATTTTTCCAATCATTAAGTTTATGTTTTAAATCTTCTGTATCTTCATCATGATATTGAGAAGATTTTTCTATAATCCAATCCCTCCATGCATTTTTACTATAACCCATTCCAACTACTAATGTTTCAAATGCATTCATAACCTCATCCACATCCAAATCAGAATGGTCAATCTCAACAGAAGTTTTTGTTCCATAACTTTGTGCTGTGAAGATTGCGGGTTTATTAAAATTTTTATTAAAGTTTTCGTAATTCATATTTTATTTTTTTAATCAAACCATTGAGAACGATGTGTTTTTACATTTTTAACACCAAGACTTTTTAGTGTATCGTGTCCTTTTTCAATCCACTCTTCGTGTTTTTCTTTATCAAATCCTTCAGATTCGTTTTGTTTACCTAATTTATTTAATTTTTCATACTCTAAATCTGATAACTTCTCTCCTTTATCTGCAGCTGTAATAGATGCGAACCTTTTAAGGTGATAAGTATCTAAAGGTTTTGTACCTCTTTTAAGGTATTCTGCCTTTTGGTCTAAATAGTTAAGAAATGAATCAAAATCTTCATTTCCTAATTTATCCAATTCTTCTTTGGATAGTTCTTGTTGAGGATTATATTTTATCATACTTTTAAATTTATACCTAAAGATACGAAAAAAATTTGATTTTACCAAATTTTTAAGTTCATATATTTAAAATATCTAATATGTAATTTACTGATTTTTCATCAACTTTTACCTTATAATAACTTAAATTATTTTTAATTAGAATATCTTCAATTTTTTTATCCAAAACCTTTGATTCTTCAATAGTCTGATACCTTTCTTTTTCATTATATTCCCCAAAACTTCTTTCTAATAATATATTAATATTATTGTATTGATTGAAAATATCCAATACCATATTATCAAATGTTTCGGAGTAAAGATTGGCTGGATAAGTTAAGTTGTTATTATATGCGTTTTTATAAACAAGAGATAAAAGTATTGGAGAATCTAGAATAATATAATCAACCTTATTATAACTTTTGACTATACCTCTATGTTGATTAGCAAGAACATAAAGTTGATCTTTAATAGCCAAATGATTTTCATCCCAAGCTAATTGTTTGGGAAACTCATAAGGATTATCTACCCTAATGTGTTTCTTTTTTAATTTATAGGTCAGTCCAGCCGCAATCGAAGATTTGCCAATACCAGGTCCTCCAAATAAATTAATTATTTTTGTCATTATTTATTTTCTAATTTATTAATTTGTATGTTTATTATTTCACATAATTTAGGAAACCAATTTTTCCTTACGAAATAATTCCAAAAATAATAAAGAAGTTTTAGTTGAATCTTTTTCATAATAATAAAAAGGGGAAAATTACTCCCCAATTTTTAAATATAATTTTTTTATAAATTATAAAGCTATCTTTACAAAAGATGTGGTTTCGCTTCATTGATTCCGGAATTTGTAACGAAAACATATTCAGGTGTAAATTCTTTCAAATTTTTAGCACCCGCGTAAGATAATGCAGATTTTACTCCATCTAATAGCCCATTTACAATAAACTTCACTCCTCCTTTGTATGGAATTGTTGTGGATTCTCCTTCTACATTTCTCGCTTCTTGTCCATTTACAACTTTTGTTTCTAATGATGCTGAACCCCTATATCTTTTATAGAGACCTTTTGTGGTTTCAATTATTTGACCAGGTGCCTCATCAGTACCCGCTAATAAAGAACCCAACATAACTGAACTAGCACCAACTGCTAATGCTTTAGAAATATCACCAGATGTTCTAATACCACCATCAGCCATGATGGGTGTTTTAGAAACCTGTCTTATTTCTTCTAAACAAGTTACATTTGGAATACCAAATCCAGTTTTTATTCTTGTTGTACAAAGTGAACCACCACCGATACCTACCCTCACACCATCTGCTCCTGCTTCTTCCAAATCAATTGCAGCCTGTTGTGTTGCAATATTACCAGCAATAATATCTATTTTTTCATCAAGATTATCTTTACACCACTTAATCATGTCAATAACATTTTTGTGATGACCGTGTGCGACATCAATTAATAAAACATTTGCACCATTTTCAACTAGAGATTTTGCACGATTCATATCACTAGACATAACACCTATTGAAGCCATTATAGGTACATAAGGTTGTTCAGCGTGCCAATCATCACACTTCACACCCCAATCTTCATAGGGCCCACCAAATCCTTCACCATAGATTCGATGGTTTAAATTTCTTATTATTTTACTTTGTTCTTCTATACTCAAAAAACGATGAACACACCCAACTCCACCTAATAAAAACATTTTGTATGCCATTTCTTCACCGCACACCGTATCCATTGGAGATGCTACAATTGGGTTTAATAGCCCATATCTCCTAGATAAAAGAGTTTTTAAATTTATCTGTGTTCGGGAAGGTACTTCTGAATATTGAGGGACTAGTTGAATGTCATCGTAAGTTAGATGATATTTCATATTTTTTTATTTATACGTTTATAAACCTTCATTTTTTATGTCCGTTAACAACTGCTTTTCATTTGAACCATCTGATTTTGTTGTAGTTGGTGTGCCAGATGAAGTTGTTACATATAGGGAATAGGGGTTTGTAGTTCCAGATGTAATTCCTGGAGAAGCGGAATATTGATTTTGGAAAGTTGAAACACTTTTAACTTGTTCAAATTTTTCCTTAATTCTTTTAAGAGACTGGTTTTGTGAAACTTCCTTTCCGTCAAGGAATCCATCTAACCAATGAATGAATTGTTCTTGAGTCATACTTTTTCGTTTATAATTATCGTATATATTTATTTTTTTCTAAAAACTAATAAGTTTTTTTAAACATTTAATTTTAATTTGGTAATTTGCTTAACATCCACACCATACGCCTCACATAATTCTTTAACTTTTTCTCTACCACCTCTACTTTCATAAAGAATTTCTAAATAATCTTCAGCCTGTAATTTTGATACTTCATAGTGTTTTGATACCAATTCTACTAACCATTCCTCATACTTATCTGCAGATTTTGGTTTAATATATTTTAAAAAATACCTCCCTTTTGGTATAATATCAATTAACGCAAGATAGAGTGCCTTTGGTGGAACTTCTTGTAGAATGGGTTGTAATTGTGCAACAATAGGAGTAAAATCAGGATTCATAGATAAAAATCTAAAAACCATGTAATTACTCCAAGTTTTTTTATCTGATTCGTCTAATGTATCCCAATACTTTTTGTTTTGGTCTTTACAAATAGCATTGATGTGATCAAATAAACTTTTTGCCATTATATTAGATTATTTATTTCAATCAAACACGCAGCCATAGAAATCTCTTTATCTATGGATTGAAAATGATTTGATTGCCCTTGTGAAAGTGCAATGATTACATTAGCTGTATTATTTGGTGCAAATTCATCTACCTTATCGTATAGGAGTGTAAATAATTCACTAAAATCAGTCACTCTACTATCAATTAAGGTTTGCCTTAATTTCATATAACGATTTCGTTTATCATCATTTGATTTAAGAGTATCCAATATTTTCATTTTATAATCATTTTCTAAAAGATTTTGAACATCTACTTTCAATTCACCTTTATGAGAATTTAATTGACAGGTATTGATAATCTTACGAATATCAGGATATCCTGCATCAATAATTGGAACTAAATTCTTTGGTTCAAATTTAACTCCCTCTGATGTTAAAATCTTTGAAATAGATACAGCAACATCTTTTTTAGTTGGTGGTATAATTTGAAAAGTTTGACAACGTGATTGAATTGGTTCAATTACTTTTTCTACATAGTTACACGTCAAAATGAATCTGCAATGTTTTGAAAAGGTTTCCATAATATTACGAAGCATTGGTTGTGCTAAATAACTCATATAATCAACCTCATCTAATACAATAATTTTCCATTTTTTAAATCCAATTGTAGATGCAAACCCCTTTACTTTATCTCTAATGGTATCAACATTACGTTCATCGGATGCATTGATTATAATGTAATCACAATCTATTGAATTTACAATTAATTTTGCAAGTGTAGTTTTACCAGTTCCTGCCTTTCCATAAAAAAGTAAATGTGGTACATCATTATTTTCAATATATCCTTTAACTTTTTCTTTTAGATGTTCATTACCAACATAATCTTCTAATTTTTTAGGACGGTATGCTTCTACCCAAAGTGAATTATCAGCTTTTTGAGTTTCATTATTTTCTTCGAAGAATGCCATAATTTTATAATTTATTTTTTATGAAATACAAATATAGGTTCAAATTTATATACTTTATCTTCATATTCAACTGAATTTTTGATTCCAGTTTTTGAAGGGTCTAATCCTACCATTCGTGTCATCAACATTTTAATTTTACCTTTATATTCACACCCCAATTCTTTTAGAATATTAATTGAATCCTGTTCTAATGAATAATAAGTATTTTCTCCAATTTTAATATCTGCGATATTCCAAAGAATATATCTATCATTTTTAAGATATTCATAAATAGTTGTTAATGTAGGGCGTAAAAAATTATCCTTCCAATCATCATATTCACCATACGCCTTAAATGATTGTTTTTCATCTTGTGAATATTGTTCTCTATTAAAGTAAGGCGGTGATGTAAATGAAATATCTAATTTACCTTTATATTTCTGAAATATTGGATTATTTGATATTAACTCCGAACCATCCTGAAATAGTTCGAATGTATTTCCTTGCTTTTTAACTTCAAAGAATTGAGTAAGTTTTTCTGAATAATCATCAACACATTTATCATTATAGAATTTTGCAACATATTCATATCTTGATATACCCAACTCATTAATAAAATTATCAGGATTCGGGTCAGTACCTACATAGTGTACTTTCTTACGAGTACTCATTGCACCAATTATTCTACCACCCCATCCAGATGAAGAATCATATATTACCAAAGGTTCTTTTTGATCAATATGATTTGTATAGTTTTCGTAAATCCATTTAGCAGTCAATGCAGGAAAGTTTACGGCGGGTTGTCCACAACTCAAACGAAATACTTGTAGAATTTTTGGAAAAATACCATCGGTTTTATTATACCATCTGATTTGATATACATAATGTTGTACATTTCCAGTATCAGATGTATGTGATTCTTCTATTCTATTAATGTTTGATAGTTGTGTTTTTGTTAAAAAACCTTCATTTTTGAGTTGTTGTACTTGTGTTGCAGTTAAATACAAATTACCATGACCAATATATTCTTTGTTGAATGTTCCATAATTTTCAATTGTTCTGGTGTTTACTTTTGAAATCCAAATTTGACAATTAGACCATTCTCCAATGAATACATTTCCATTGTGTATATCTTTTATGAAATCTATCGCACCTTGTCCATTCCAAAAAGGATTTTCATCTTTTTTATCAACAATTGATTTTGACCAAGAATACATTGAATCCCTTTTTACCGCCCTTCTCATAATCTTTACAAATGTTTCTTCAAGATTAGGGTCAGCAAAATGATCGTAGATTGATAACCCACCATCTGCAGATTTACCAGTTGTTATTTTAGTTTTTAACATTGTTGGAAAAAACTGATTTACAACTGATGCATCTTTGTTAAAGTTTTGAATAATACCCAATGATTCATCATCACCACTTAAATCTTTTTCCAAATAATCAGCTGGATTTGATTTAAGTTTTTTGAAGTTTTCAATGATACTTTTTTCATCTTTACCAATTACAGGAGGAGTTCCACTAATATCCCATTGGTTAGTGACTTCTTTACGCAATAGTTTAGCCCAAACAATAAACTCATCATCGGTCATTTCTAACAACCGATGATAAGATGTGTTGGATTTAAATTCGGAAAATTTACTTCTTTCGTAAAAGTACTTACTCATTAATTATGACTGGATTTCTACAAGATAATAATCACTAACATATTGGTCAATTTCAAAATGAATGTGTGATAATCCTTGTGTTGAAATGTTAAGAGTTGCATCGGATGCCTCTTTATTTGCAACAAGAATCTCTTTAAGATACGTTGCTGAAAAAGAAATTGGTTCTACATCACCATTACACTTACAATCAACATCAATTGAAATTCGGTTAGTATTGATGTTAGAATGACCCAATACGATTTGTCCCTTACCACTCTTACAAGTAAAAGTAAAGTTGTTTTCATCTGCCAAAGCACTTTTTGCTTTAATAAATTTGTTAATAAAATTAGAATCTAATTTAATTTCAATATCAAATTTTGGTAGTTGTTTCAAATCTGGAACATTTGGAATAACTGAAAGGTCAGCTAGCATATAGTTCACAGATGTAGATTTATCTTTGAACTTTAAAGATACTGATTTTTTATCCACTTCTTGAATAGAAAATTCAATATCATCATCTAATGTAGACAACATTTTTGAAAGTTTTGATGTATCATACACACCTAATATTGCATTTGTTGATTCAAACTCTTTAAGTGTAACTGAACCTAAAACTGACTTATCATCAGAAATGAATGAAGTGTTTAATGAACCATCCTTTGATTCCCATTTTACGGATTCTACTAATCCTGCAAGATTGTACTTGCTTACGAAACGATTTAATTTTTGTTTTTCCATACAGTTTAATTTAAAATTTATACAAAGATACGAATAATTTATGAATTATCCAAATTATTTTAAAAATATATTTTACGAATATAACAATCATATATACAATACCAACCATTCATATTAAAAACTAAAAAATTTTTCAGCTGTTCTTTGTTCTGATACCACTTCTCCCCAACCAACTGCGGTAAAGAAATCTTGTAATTTACCTTTCAATTCTCTTTCAAAAATCTTATTGTAATCTACATAAGTTTTGATAAAATTTTCAATCTCTGGAGGATCTTGATATCCAGTAAATGCCAATCCTTCTAAACCTAACGGATTATCTTTTAAATACACCCATTTTACTTTATCACCATTTCCCATTGGTGTGTACTTGTAAGGAGAATCAAAATGTATTAAACAATCATTATACGCAATTGCTGCCTTAACGTGAGCAGGAGTTCCTTTTTCAACTTGAAATCGTGCTCTTTTTTTACCCATATATTTAGTAAGTTCTTTTACTGCTGAATTTTTAGCAACATCTTTAACATCATATTCTGTCATTTTCTTTTTGAATGCAAGAACTTTATCTGATATTTGTTGTTCGGTTTCGCCTCGTAGAATTGATATAAGAACTTCTGCCATAATATCTTGAAATGCCTTTGGGAAAGATGACCTTTTAACATCCAATCCCTTCACATCTAACTTATCCATTGGAATACCATTATTCATAATAATCCATTGAGCATATCTTTTCTTTGCTACCCACAATCCAGCTTTTGCAACAAACTCTTTTTTAATTTCAAAACGATGTTTATCAGCTGGAACATTAAATACCTTTACTGAAAGTATATTGTAGAAATTATTTAGATAATCTTGAACTTCTCCGGCAATACCATCAACATAACCTGCAATAGTATCTTGTTCTTCATTTCTCCAATTTGGATACCTTTTATCCATAAGAGGAACTGCTGAAAAGAATACCGAATCAGTATCTATGTAGATGTTTGAATCAACATTTTTTGTACCTAACTCTTTGTTGTATTTAATGTTCGCCATTTCCGCCGTACTCTTGATAACAGTTTGTCCTGTGAGTGTAACAGCTTCAGCATTATCAATATCGTGAAACCTAAAGGCAGGAAGACCAAGAACACCATAAAGAGAGTTAAGTAGAATTTTTTGAACCAACTGCCTTTTGCCGTAAAAGGCATATTTTTCCATATCGCCATCTTTACCATACTTTTTTTCTAATTGCCTATATTCAACTCTTTTTTGAAACCACAAATCTAATATACCAGGAATACAACCAACTTTATCTGATGAATAAAGAACCCCATTTGATGCAATTCTATATTGTGATTCATCTAAATACTTTCGTAAGTTTTCTTTACTAATTCTTTCCTCACCAATTTGGTAATAATCCACTTCTCCTTTCATAAATTTATTGGCATCCCAATCTAAAATTTTACCTATTTTGGTTTCAGGTGAAATGTTTAGAGTCATAATGATTGATGGATATAGAGATGTTAAGTCCAAGTCATAAATCCAATCATACTTACCAACAATTGGGTCTTTTACATACGCACCAATAAATTTTTCTTCATTATTATCTCTCAATTCTTGCATTTTTTCCTGTCTATCTGCAGGTTTATTTGGTGCAACCAATCCTTTTCTTCGAAGATATGTTAATAGAGCACCTTCTAATACTTTAGATGAATAAACAAAATCTTCATAAGGAACGTGTCCAGTATGACAGATATTTCTACATAAATCAATGAATTCTAATTTTTTATCAAATGATACTACTAATTCAACATCTGTAAGATTATATTCAATAAACTTTTCAATATCATCTTTCATTAATTGGTCTAAATTGCCGGTATATTCTATTTTACCTCGACCTAATTCAATTTGAGCAACAGTACTTAATCGATAGTTTGGAAGTTCTCCATAATTATAATATTTGTATAGAGTTATATAATCCAAATAAGAAACACCTGCCATAAAATATCTCTTACGATATGGTGACCAAAAACATTCACCTATTGGTGACAATCTATTAGCATGTCTTTCACCCAATACTCTTTTAATTCTATTATATAACATTGGAGTATCAAAAAAATCGATATTCCAACCTGTTACGATTGATGGATTTATATATTCGTATAAATCCAAATACTTTAATAGTAAATCTCTCTCATCTTTAAAAGGAATAATTGTTGCCTTTTCGGTTTGTTTTTGTTTTACTACACCGTCTTTATCTAAAATAAGAACCCAATATTGATTCGTAGCTGAGTCATGAAATGCTATAGAAGTTATTTCATTTTCTGCCCTTTCTGGATCAGGTAACCCACTTATCATTTCACACTCAATATCGTAAGTAAGAATAATATGACCAGTCGATGGGTCATCGGATTCTGAATAAGCATCTACTAATGCTCTGGTAGTTTCAGCAACATCTGATTCAAATAATGTAGGATCATCTTTTGTGAACTTATAAATTTTAGTTAATCTATCACCATATATTGAAACATATTCACCCTTTAATGCTTTTTCGTACGCATATCGTGAATACGGATATGATCTATAGCCCAATTTATCATCCCAAAGATGTATAAGATTTCTTTCTCTTTGATAATATATGTTTTGATATGCCATATTTTAACTACAAGTAAAGAATTTTTTACTTTTAATTTTTTCTAACTTTAATCTATAAATTACACCAGGTATAGTTCCAGTTTGTTTTGAGTTCCAATTAATATCAGAATCAAATTCAAACCCATATCTTTCATAAAATTTTCTAGCCTTTTCATTAAAGGCTCTAACCGTTAAGAGTATATTACCTGCACCTTTTGATTTACAATATTCTACAAACTTGTCTAAAACTTTTTTTGTTGCTCCTTTTTGTGATTGGTCTGAAGCAATCTGATGAATTATAAAATCTTTTGCCTTTTTTATTGTTTTTGCATTAGGAGAAAGTTTACCACCATTTGTATATTGCGTAAATGTTATAATTACACCATCTTGCAAAATCAAATTTCCTTTTTTAATTCTACCAACTAATTTAAATCCTTGTTTATATAAATGTGGAAAAATTTCAGGATATAAATTAATAATCGCCATAGACTCTTCTATAACTTTATTCATTTCATCACCTTCTTCTTTTATTTTTATAATATTAAGCATCCCAAAACTTTTTTATATTCAAACTATCTTTATATTGAAATAGTTGTTTAAGTTTTTGTTTCATTTCATTCTTTCGTTTTTCAACTAATTCAGCGGTTTTAGCACCTTGAGCAAAGAATACTTTTTTTCTCCATAAAAGTTCATCAGAAATTTCACCGTTGAAAGCTTCTCTTAACAATGGTTTCATGTGTCCATTTTCTTTCTGATAAAGTGGTGGAATATTAAGAGAGTATTCTACAAACGGTCTCCAACTATATGGAGTACGAATTTCAACAGTACCACCCCACATTATAGATTGATTGGTAGTTAAGAAGTTTGTTTTATGAACATCTTCTACCAACTTTCTTCTAGCTAAATCGTATGATTCTGGTGTGTAATAAAATGCTTGAATATGACCATAACTTCCCCAAATTTCATCGGAAAGGTCACCACTAAAAACAACTTTATATCCCATCTCATTTATCTTCTTACCTAATGCTATTTGAGCAATTGCTGAACCTACATTTTGCCATCTAGCCTGTTCAATAACGTAAAGTGTTTCCTCAATAGAATCAATTACATCCTTTTCGGTAAGAATAATTTCATTTAATTTTACACCAAACTCTTTAGCTGCAATTCTGGCATATTTAATATCATCATTTACACCATCACCCTCACCCATAGATACAACGAATGCCTGTAAATTTGGTACTTTCTTTGATAACAAATATGTTGATATAACAGAATCGATACCTCCACTTAAAATAGTACAAATAGGTACATCTGAAATCATTTTTGCCTCTACTGCCTTTTCTAATAAAATTCTTATATTCTTAATAATCGTATCTCTATCATCATTTATTATTTGATTTGGAATTTTATAATACGTTTTTATTTTATGATTTAATGAATCATAATCATACTCAATATAAGTTCCTGGATAAACGGTGTTCACACTTTTTTCATATATTTCTGAAAGTGGTAATCCTTTCTTTTCTGAACAAAATGATATTTTATTTGTCATTTTATCAATTGAATACCAAAATGGAAGTTCACCAATATAATCTCTCACTAAATAAACTTTTGATATTCTAGTATCAATAATACAAAAAGAAAACATTCCATCTAAATCTTTAAACGATTCAATACCAAACTCTAAATAAGCATTAAGAATTATTTCAGTATCAGATGATGTTCTAAATGGAATATTGATTTTAGTTTTTAATTCAGATGTAAGATTACTACCCCACAATTCACCATTATAAACTAAACAAACGTTTTTTTCTTCGTTCCAAAATGGTTGATTAGCTGAATCTGATAAATCTTGAATAGATAATCTATTATGAGCAAAGTAGAAATCTCCAACTTTTTCAATTGTTGAATTATCTCTACCTCTATGAATTATTTTTTTTAAACCAGATTCTATGGTTTCAGAATTATAATTATTTCCACCAATTATTCCACACATAAATTAAAATGGAGCTTTCATTTCCTTATCTCTTTCAATACAAGTACTCATGTGGTCTGCCCAATGAAGTAAAAATTGTATATTTGATTTTAGAAATTTAGATGTATCAAAAACTTTATAATATTTTTCATTATCTTCATCGTATAAACCATCGGTAAGTTTAATACCAAAATATTCTTTTTCAGAATATTGAATACCATATTCTTGCAAAGTAAAAAATGTTCTATCAGTATGAGTAAAATATGTTAATTCAGGATTACTAATATATATTTTTCCTTGATTCTTAACGTGCCAATCTGATGGGTTTTCTACATAATGCAATTTTCCTTTACTTCCCAATTTTCCTAAATCATGATGGAATGCAGAAAAAAGCAATTCCTCTTGTGTAAAATCAACAACACCACCTGCTTCTTGATATAACTTCATCATACGAAGTGAATTTCTTGCTACGTTTAAAACGTGGTCAATATATCCGCCTTCATATGCGTTGTGATAATTAATATTTCCACTTGCAGGAGATAACATTAAATTAGGCCCCAACTCATCCATTGAGTACATTTGGAGTAATTTTTCCAATCGCTCTCCACTTAACGATTTTTTCAGAGCTTCAATAAACTTATTATAGTTTGATTGTAACTCAACTTCATTGTAACGATTTATCATAGTTTTAAAATTTAATCTATTCTTTGTATTGGAATTGTAATTTCAACAAAATTTTTATCAGTAGGGTGTACAGAAGACATCAGCATTTTTGGCCATAATTTACTTTCCCATCCATATTGTTTTTCTACATAGTAAACTACTGTCTTTCCATCTTTACTAATCATTTTTTTTGAAAATTCTTTTGGTACTTTTGGAACACCTTTTATTTCAGGTATTTTATCAGTTTTGTCTACGAATTTGATTGATACTGCCATATAATTATTTTATACAAAGATACGAAAAAAATTTGAATTTACCAAATAATTGTTTTTTTGTCATATATAAATTTTTTAAAAGGAAAAAAAGTTTTGTACCGATTTCACTTCTGGTTTATCCATACTACAATAATCGGGCACTATGTATTCACCTGGTTTTTTAAATACCATCACATATTCATGTACTTTAAATGTGTATCGTTTGTAGGCCGCCTGTGCGATTGCCATACTAGCCCATGGTGAAATATTTTCCATAACTACTAAATCGTAATTAATAAAACCATTTTTCATAAACATTTGAGTAAGGTCGGACTGGAATGGAATGAGTTGCATATTCTTTCTAAAATCTGCTACTACCCATACACAAAACGCGCCTGGTTTTAATACTCTAAAACAATTTTCAATAGTAGTGTTCATCATTTCCATAAATTTACTATAATCATTTATGTCACTTAACTGTCCATCACAACTTTCATATTTTTCAATATTAAAATAAGGTGGACAAGTCATAACCAAGTCTGCAAATTCATCATTGGTTTCACTTAACAATGTACCATCACCATTATACAATGTTGGATTTATGTTGTGTTTTTTAAAATGCTCCAATGCTCTATTATAAGTATTTGTTGTTATTTCGTATCCGTAATATTCTCTACCTAACATAGATGAGACAGTTGCTCTAGTTACTCTACCAGCGAATGGGTCTACAATACGACTACCATTCATTGACCAATACTTTACGATATTTTCACAAAGACCTGCGTGGAACTCTGACATTTTTTGTACACCACTTGCATCATTTCCTGAACTGGTTTTTCTAACATCAATCTCGCCATCGTTAAAATATGCTACATCTTTCCACTTCTTTTTGCTTTCATTTGTAGGTTTAATTACGGATGTTGGAAAAAATCCGAATTGCTCTTTAATTGGTATATCTAAATGTGTTGGTAATACTTGCGTATGCGTTTTATTACCAAATTTTGCTGTTGGATTGCTCACAATTATAATTATTTTCTTTTTAATTTCTTAAGTGCATTTCTATTAAACTTTACCGCTCTAATTAATTCTTTAAAATTAAAATGTTCGGTGTGTTCAAGTTCTTTATAATCGTTTTGATTTTTTGGATTTACCAAATAATTGTTTAAATATGTGTCCATATTCGGTTTTTTACTATCTCCTCAATATTCCACTTACTAACCTTAAAATTACGAGCTATTACATTAGTAGAAAATCCTTTTGAATATAAATCCCTAATTTGTCTAACTTGCTCGTTTGTAAGTTTAGCATTAGGGTGATTTTCTCCTCTTCTTATATTTTTTGCCATACCCATACAGGTTCACAAAAGGTTTTACCTTCTGCCTCTTCAGCTTTTATTTTTGCTTCATCAGTATATCTTTCTTCATCACCTTCTATTATCATACCAGCTCCAGCAGAACCAGGTCTTTTAGCCATCTCCATTCCCAAACACCCAACATATTTAGAATCACCCAATGATTTAATGTAATCATTCATAGGATTTGTAATTTCTTGATAACTTCTTCCCTCTCCCTTCGAAGTCGCGTAAACATCAGCAATGTTTATAGCTAAATACCCACCTTTACGAATAGTAGGCCAAACATTAGAAATGGTTTTATGTAAAAATAACTCATTCCACTTATCTATATTTTTATATCGTACCCAACTCTGTGTATCATCATACGAATATCGTTCAACATTAAAATACGGAGGTGAACTAAATACAATATCAAAATAATCTTTGTATTCTGAAAAATCTAAATCTTCTGCGGGTGAACAATAAAAAGTTGCTTTCTTTTCAGTTTCAAACCAACCATTGTGTTTAGTATAAAAATCTGCTTGTTGTCTATAAATTGGATGATTTTCTTTACGAGGGTCAACACCAACAAAATGTTGGCCGTTTTCACTTGCAAAAAAACCACATAAACGATCTCCCCAACCTGCAGATATGTCCAAAACATTTTGAGCCTTTACATAATCATAAAGTACTTTTGCAACATTAGGTTTAAATTGAGAACAGATGTATTTTCTTAAACTTAAACATACTCTTAAAGAATTTTTACTAACATCTTCCATTTTAAGTGTGTATAATCCACCCATCAATGTTACCATAAAATCGTATGTTTCCCATGTTCTTTTAGGTCCAGGTGAAACTGTGCCATCAACACTCCAACGATTTGCTTGTTGGAAGAAATTTGATGCAATATTTCCAGTATTTAATCTTCTTATATATTGTTGCTTACCTTGAAAGGTAAGCTGATATTTTGATTCGCTGGCCTTTCTTGGAAACCACTCTCCTTCGGTAAATAATTCATTCCAACGAATACCTTTAAGTTTTAAATATTCATCTCTTGCTTCTTTTTCAGTTATGTCCGCATATGGTATATTATACGTCATTGCAACCTTTGCTAAAGATTCTTTTACATCATCTCTATTAAAATTGTTTTTAATATACTCCCATTCTTTATTATCAATATAAAGATATGGTTTCATTCCATAAAATTTATCAAAATATTGTAAATACATAACCGTTTATTCAAACAAATTTACGAAAAAAAATTGATATTTCAAAATTTTTCATTAAGTAAATTTGCAATTATTTTATTTCCTTCAACAGAAGGATGTAAATCATTACAAAATAAAGTATGTTCTAATGAAGTATTTTTTTCATTTTGTTTAAAAAGATTGAGTAAGGAATTTGAAAAGTTTTTTAATAATCCCACAGGCCCACCTTCTGTTAATACCCCTTTTAATCTTTTAGGTAAAGTATTTTTTTCAGTATAATAAAGATAATCAGCCATATTATTTGGTTTTTCATATAAATTAAACCACCTATCTTTATTTAAAAATTTTCTTATATCCATATCAGTTTCTTCAATATCTTCTGGAACTAAATCACAAAACCCCATCCAAAAGTAGTAAGGTATATTCCATTTTTCAAAATACTTTTGAAGTTGCCAACTATAAATTTGAAGTTTATATGAATAATACTTTTCATTAAGAATTTCAAAAATATATTCATCGTACATTTGTTTTTTAAATGTATCATTTGATAAATCAGGTAAAGATGCGAAAGTATATGGTTTATACCATGCTGAAAATTCAGAATAATCCCTAATAATAGATGTCCATTGAACAATTACATCTACTTTTTTTTCTTTAAAAAAATAATAGTTTAACCAACTATCTGAAAACCCGTTAAAAAAACTATCTTCTGATAGATTTGCACCGGTCATTAAATTTACTAAATTTGAAAAAATTTGAGTTCCAGAACTTCCTCTAGCGGCTGATATAATAATAAAATCATATTCTCTAAATTTAGCAAATTCAGGAACCCAACTTCTATCATTTCCATAAGTTTCTTTAAGTTGATTCGTCCAGCTATCACCTGCAGCTATCAGTACTTTTTTTGCTTTATGAAAATTTTCATTTGAAAGTAGTTGAGAACTTGCAGATTTATTATCAGAATCAAAATGGAAAAAAACCATATTAAGAATTTAAAGATTCATTGATAGCATTTACATAGGATATTTCTGATTGAAGACCTGTGAATCTATCAACTTCTACACCATCTTTTACTATAACCACAGTGGGGACAGAACGAATAAAATATTTTTCTGCCTGTTGATAGTTTTCATCTACATCGATGTCTTCGAATTTTACACTACCAAATTTTTTCTTAATACTTTCGAAAACTGGTAAAAGTGCCCTACATGGGCCACACCAAATCGCATGAAATTTTTTTACTTCAATCATTTTTTTCTCCAATTTATAAATTTAACCATCACAAGAAACACAATCAGGATCCATAGCTTTTGATGCAATATCACCTCTTAATACAGATTCTGTTCTCATATAATATAAAGTTTTTATTCCTTGTTTCCAAGCTTCCATTGTTACTTGGTTTATCCACTTTGGTTCTGCCGTTGCAGGGAACGCCAAATTTAATGAAACCGATTGGTCTATATATTGTTGTCTAATACCTGCCTGTCTTACCAAATCCAATTGGTTAATTTCTTTAAATGTTTTGAATACATCTTTTACCGCAAAAGTTTTTGGTAAATCTTCTTTTAGTACTTCACTACACTCTACAATTTTACCAGATAAAAAACACCAATTGTTTAATTCGTCTATTCCTTGTATAGAACCACCGTCTGCTAAAACTCTATCCCAAGTTTCTTTTGTATTGATTCCTATTTTACGAAACACTTTTTCTAATTCATAATTTTTTCTGATAAATGTACCTTTTGCAGTTTGTTCGGTGAATATATTTGCTGCCCAAGGTTCAATACCTGCAGATACATCACCACTTAATTTAGAGTTTGATACTGTTGGGGCAATTGCTCGTAAGTGAGTATTTCGGAATCCACTATCTCTGCACCACAGTGGTTCTCCATATTCTGATGCTAAGTCTCTTGATGCTCTTTCAGATTCAATCTTCAGTTGAGAAAATATTTTACGAGTTTCAAATTGAGCCTGCATTCCTTCAAATGGAATACCTCTTTGTTGTAGATAAGTATGCCAACCCAATACACCCAATCCCAATGCTCTACCTTTTTCTGCAGAACGTATTGCGTTTTCAAAACCTTTTAAATTTTTACCTCTTTGAATGAATTCAGAAAGAACCCCATCTAAAAAAATTATAGATGTGTAAATTAAATCAGTATCTTTCCACTCATCGTATTTAGCTAAATTCAATGAAGAGAGACAACATACAAATGAATGTGATTCATCAGTATGTAAAGTAATTTCAGAACAAATATTAGTCATAAACACTTTCAATCCATTTTGTTTATACATCGGTGGATTTTGTTTATTTACATTACCTTTATACAAAATATATGGTTCACCTGTTGCTTTTCTTTTCTGAAGTAATTTACCCCATTTTCTTCGAGCAACTTCATCACCATCTTGTAGTTTTCTCATAAACTTATCACCAACGATTGCACATTGGTGTAAATTAAGTGATTGACGATTCACATCACCTTTTGGTTCTCTAATTTCCAACCAATCTTCAAAATCTTTATGTTCAATGTTTAAATTTACGGAGGCAGCTCCTCTTCTAACCGAACCCTGATTAGTTGCTAGGATTGTAGAATCATATATTTTACAAAAAGGAACTACCCCATCAGATGTACCATTCATCGTAATTGGTGTACCCGCCGGTCTAATTTGATTTATTCCGATACCAACACCACCACCATGTTTTGCAAGCAACATTAATTCTAAATTCTTATTACCAATATCAAAAATTGAATCGGCAACATCGATACCAAAACAAGAAATTGGTAAACCCCTATCAGTACCGGTATTTGATAATACAGGTGTTGCAAGATTTAACCAGCCTTTCCAAATATAATCAAAGAATTTAGTTGCAATTTGTGGTTTGTTTAATCGTTGAGCAACTTTAGTGGCAACTCTCCAATATGCATCTTTCGGTTTTTCTCCTGGCAGTAGGTATCCTTTTGAGATTGTTTTTACATAAATCTCCGTATTACCCCAAGATGGAAAATCAACATCTAATTCCCATCCTAATTCTTCACCATAATTTTTTACTGCCATATTATTAATTTTTTACGAATACCCCATTAACTGTTTTTCCTTTTCTATTTTTAATTTCGTTCCAAGCCTCTTCTAAACATTCTGCTGGTTCTAATCCCAATTGTTTAGCTAATATAATAAGTGTTACAAATGAATCACCGATACCATCTTTAACCTCATTGTTTTTTGATTTTAGTAATGCCCCAGCAGTTTCACCCACTTCTTCCAATACCTTCAATAATTGTTTAGGTGCATTTTCTTTTTTTAAAATATCTTTGTCTTTTGCCCAACCTACTACATTTTCAATTAATATATCAAATGATATGGTTGTCTGAAATAATTTTAATTCTTTTTCCATTTTATATAACTTTGATTTTAAAATAAATTAGACCAATCTTCTCCTTCATTCGCTTTGGAATAATCGGTTGGTCTTATTGCAAAGAAATCAGTATGCGTATGTCCTCCAGTAAGATGATAGAACCATTCTAATTGTTCTGCTTTCTTTTTATTGTATTCAAAATTTCCTTCATAACCCAATTCTACTAATTTTTCATTTACTCTTTGGATTATAAAATGTTTTAAATCATCTTTTTTTAGATTTTCTAAATCCCCTTCTTCAAACATTTTATCTATGAATTTATGTTCTAATTCAATGATTAATTTTGCTGCTTCGTAAATTGGTTTTTTAGCTTCTTTTAGTAAATCAGGATATTCTTCGCAAATGTGACGGAATAATTGACAACCCATTCTACTATGAAGTGATTCATCTCTAACACTCCATTTCATTTGTTGTCCAATACCTTTCAATAGATTTCTCATTTGAAATGAGTAAAGAACTGCAAATGATGAATAAAGAGAGACTCCTTCAGAAAATGCAGAAAATATTGCCAAACTTTTACCAACCTCTACTCTTGCCTTTGAATTATTTTTTAAATCTTCAGGTGTCCAATCAGCAGATGTTTCAGTTAATAGTTGAAACTTTTCCGCTACTGCAGGTTCGTGCAAAAAAGCGGAAAAGTTATCTAACCCTAATGTTTCATTTAAATAAGAATAGGCGGTAGCGTGAATCGTTTCTTGTGAACCGAACATCATTGCCATCTGACGGATTTCGTGTTTTGGAAACCATTTAGTCACCATTCCAGTCCAATAATCAGATACAGCACATTCGGTTTGAGCAAATCCTAAAAGGATATTACCTACCAAATTCTTTTCATGCGGTTGAAGGTTTTCGTTCCAATCTTTTACATCCATTTGCATTGGAATTTCAGTATGAAGCCAAAAAGCCTGTGCTTGTTTCAACCAACCTTCATTATAGTATATGGAATATTCAAAAGGTTTGAAAGGAATTCTTTCGGTAAATAATTTACTCATAACTTACTAATTTATTTTGATTCTTCTACTGATACTTTTCTGTATTCTGTTACTAATTTTTTTAACTCTCCAATTGCCTTACGTGCTCTTGATTTTGAAGCCTTTGTACTACCATTGTGTTCTTTTTCGAATTGCTCAAACAATTCTTTCATCTGTTCGAAAAGTTCTTGTGAATTTGCCATAAATTAATCCTTTTTAAGTTTTGTTTGTACACCAACGGAGGAGTGTGTTGGTGAGTATAACTATTGTATATATTAAAAAACAAAATCGTTTTTTGTAAATTTTTTTTTATCTTTTGATTGTTACATATTTTCCTAATTTATGCTCATGTATATAATAATTTTTTGATATATTACTTTCATTTTTCAAACACAAAAATTGGTTCTAACTTCTTTCCATTACCTGATACTGATGATAAAATCAAATATAAAGTATCTATGTGTTTAAATCCAATTTGTTCTGAAACATTTATTGTTTCACTTTCAATGTTTTTATATTTGGTAGTATTTGCTATATTAATTAGCATTTTTTTACCAGGCTTTAATCCAAAATAACAATTACTAATTGTCTGTTTTAAAAACCCATTAATCCAATCGGTTTCATTTGGATATTTTTTATATGATTGAGTTTCTTCATCTGAATACTTTTCGGTATCAAAATACGGAGGCGATGTAAAACATAAATCTAATGATTCTTTTTCTGGTCTAAAAACTTCAGATCCTAATTTATGAATCTCTACTTCTTTATTATTAAAGTTTAGTTCTTTATTTAATTGTAATAAACCTTCGTATGTTTTTGTCGAAGGCTCAGTTCCAATATATTTTTTTGCATTAGATGAAATAAATCCCAATAATCTACCACCCCATCCACAACTCATATCCCATATTACACCATTATCAGCAAATGTGTTATATATCCATTTTGCAACCGATGGCCGAAAGTTTGATACTGATTGATTACCTCCATAGATTTTAAAGTTTTGTCTTAATCTATTAAGGGTAAATGTATCATTTCCATGTTTTAATTGCCACTTCCAAGTTTTTTTTATTATCTCTTTAAACTTATCATCATCATTCCAATAATCTATTGGTCTCATCTTACTACCACCACACTCTACTTCCACCCAGTGTGGAAAGTATGACCATGCAAGAGATAATCCATGCATTGTTTGGTCTAACTTACCATCTTTTAAAATTGTTTTTTCATCAAATCTTTTTAACGATTTGAGTTGTTCTAATCGTTTATGTTTTGGAACATTATAATGTGGAAATCCTTTTTTTCTATGATATTGAAATATTGTATTAACTGCAAAATCTATATCTTCAATTTTTCTTATATTTTTTGTGACATAATCATACAACCCATCAATTAGATCAATATCAATAAATTTAGTTAAAGAATCATAATTTAGCATTATCCCATATTTTCAACATACTTTTTCATAAGTAGCTGTTTTTGTACCAATTGTCCACTTGCTGATTCTTTCGTAGCTAAAATTCCATCAGGTGTATTTCCTTCATATACTTCAATAAACCCATTGTTGGTATCCATTTTACAAGGAAATGTAATACCATCTTGTCCGAATCGATTCTTCATAATATGACAACGGGCGGTGTTGTTTAATTTATCTTTTGATTTTCTACTCCAACTCATAATGAAATCGGCATTCATTACTTTAGCGTATGAATCTGCAATCTTATCAGCTTCAATAACTTCTGAATCTATCGCTGAACGATTTGTTTGTGATGCAGTCCAAACAGGTATTTCTAATTCACCACCCATACCACGAAGGTCAATATACACTCCTCCTTGTTCTGCGTAAGTAGAATCAGTTTTATTGGAATGTGAAAGTAAAAGGTCAGCGTAATCCACAATAATCAAATCAGGTTTATTTCCTGATGCAATCATCTTTTCAATATGTGATTGTAATTTTTTAACAGTTATACCTTTAGGTGGATAATATTTGATAAGGAGTTTACCTCTTAATGATTTAATCTTTTGTTTTACCTCTTCTACTTTTTGCTTTAATTGAGAAGATGCAATATGTGTAAATACAGTATCATATCTTGCACCAACATAATGTTCAGAAAGTTCCATTGTATAGTGTACAACTGATAGTCCTTGTCTAACAGCAGATGCACCTAAAGCCGTAAGTATCCATGTCTTACCAACACCCGATGGGGCAACTACAACAGCCAATTCACCTGGCCCCAATCCTCCGTCCATTAAATCATTAATTGGTTTCCAATCAGTAAGTACAGTATTTCTTTTTACATCAGATGCTCTTTCTTCAAAATCTAAAAGATAGTCGTGACCTAAATCATTTTCAATACCAACTTTCATTGCCTTATCTACCAAATCCTTAATTCTATCATAAGAACCTGCCTTTAATAAATCAACCGATTGTAAAATAACATTTTTTAGGTTTTGGTTTTTACAAAAATCAGTAAACTCATTTTTGATATAATCCAAATCAACATTACCAACTTGGGTAAAAATATGTTTAAGTTGTTCAATTACAGTTTTTTTCAAAATCTCATTATCCATTTTGGATAATTTAACTTTGAATACATCTAACGTAGGTGGTTTTCTATATTCTTTGTGATAATCAATTATTTCACCAACAATCCACTTGTTCGCCTCACTTTCAAAAAAACGTGTAGTAGTAATTTCAGATATAGTATCTAAAAATTTATTATCAGTTATAAGGGCCGATACTACCTTTGATTGAAAGGATTGACCATATCGCTGTAATGTATCTACTTCTTGCATTTATTTATAATTTTTTACAAAGATACGAATAATTTTTTAATTATCCAAATTATCTTTCCCATATCCATATTGGTTCTCCAAATGCTTGATTTTTACCTTCTTCAGCTTGTTTCTTCGATTCCTCTGTAAAATAATCGGATACGGCCGTTCCTGCACCCCCACTATTATGTCTTTTTGTCATTTCCATACCAATACACCCTCTGTATTTTAAACCCCTAGAATGGAGGAAATCATTCATAGAATTTGTTATGTCTACATAACCCCCATCTACTGCAGAATACACATCAGAAATATTAACTGCCAATATTCCACCTTTTTTAAGAGTTGGTATCATTTTATTTAATGCCTTATGTAAAAAATTAGTATTCCAATCATCAATTTTTTTATATCTCAAATAAGATTGAGTATCATGATCTGAATATCTTTCAGTATTAAAATAAGGAGGTGATGTAAAAATTGTGTCAAAATAATTTTCATATTGTGAATAATCTACATCTTCTGCCGGGTGTGGAATAAATGTTGCCTTTTTTGGTTCTTCAAAGAAAGTTTGATTTTTTTTATAATATTCTTCTTGCAAAAGATAGTTTGGATGATTATTTAAGTTAGGGTCTATACCTACATAATGTTTAGTAGTTTCTGCCGTATAGAATCCTGCAAATCTATCACCCCATCCTGCAGAAAAATCTAAAACATTTTCTGATTTAAAATAATCATATAACGCTTTAGCAACATTAGGTTTAAATTGAGATGCAACGTATTTTCTTAAATTCATTGCCATTTTTAAACTATTAATGTTTACATCGGTGAGTACCTTATCCAATGTAAAGAATGCTCTTACAATTGTTTTAATACCATCAACCGTCTGCCACGTTCTCCAACCGGATGGGCCTCTTACCCAATCAACTTTATATCGATTTTCTACGTGGAATTTATTAGATGCTTTATTGCCAACGGTATACTTTTTAAAGTACATAAACTTACCATCAAACGTAAGTGGATATTTACTTTCTCTACCATTTCTTGGAAACCAATCTCCTTCAATTAAAATATCATGCCACCAAGTTCCTTTTAGTTTTTTATAATCCTCTAATACCTCAACATTTGTATAAACAGGTATGGGTAATGGATATGTATGACATACTTCAGATAGAGTTTCTACAATCTCATCTTTATCATATGTTTTTAGAATATACTGCCACTCTTCTTCTTCAATTCGAAGATATGGTGTCATTCCATAAAACTTCTTAAAATAATCTTTAATATTTTCCACTAATTCGTATAAGTTAAATGAACCACTTTTGGTTCATATGTAAACCAATTCATATGAGTTTGAAAATTATAAAAATCTAAATGTTCTGGTATGAAGTAGGTTTTTTTATATAATGTTATTGGTTTTAACAATGAAGATATATTTGAATCGTATCGTTCTTTTGGATATATTTTGTTTATAATTTCATACCAAAATAATATCTCTATTTGTAAAATACTATTAACACATTTGTGATTTTTAGCTAAATAACTATATGCTCTATTCTTTAAATATTCACCTCTTTTGTTGTAATTTACATTTTTTTCAACAAAGCGAATGTCAAATTTTTCACCTAAACTTAATTCTAAATGTTGTAAATCTATATCAATTATATGAATATCACTACAATCAAAATTTATAGATTTACCAAAACACAATCTCCATATCAGATATAAATTTTCAGAAGGATGTCCTGCTGTTGTTAAATCTAAATAAGTTTGAATGTCATTTTTAAAAAAATCATTATTTTTTGGAAAACAAAATTCTTCAAAAATATCTTTATATTTTAATGGTAAATCTTCAACATCTGGAAAATAAATTTGGCCTAATTGTTGTTCTTTAGTTATCCTATTGGTTATATAATTTGAAAATGATTTAACTTCATCATTTGTGAATATAGTCTCAAGTCTTTCATATTCTCGTTGACGATACCCATCATTTAATTTTCGTAATATAGAATCTTGTACCCATCCAGTTATGAATTTATTAATTGGATTTCTCAGCAAAAAAATAAATTTATTAGATTTGTTGTTATTGGAAATCAGGTCATTCCAATCAGATTCGAATTTTTCTTGTATCTCAGCATAATTTTGTTTAGAAATTTGTGCATTTTGTGTATGTTCAAAATTAATATGATGAATCTCTAAAGAAAAATTATTTATATCAACTTCCAACCATTCAGTTTCAAATCTATCCTTCAGATATGAAGATGCAACTTTTTCTTTGGTAAGAATCCAACAATTATTTGAATAAAATATTACAAATCGATTAAAATCTATTATCATATATTATTCAATTACAAAATTATTGAATGTTGTTTTTAACCAATCATTTATATCACCAAAATTATTGATAACTTTATACTTTAAAAGTATTTTAATAAAATCAATTTTATTCAATGGATTTAATTCTTCATTAAATTTTTCTAAAATTTGCATTTTAATTATACCACTAATATCGGGATTATCTAATTGCATTAATTCCCTATTCATTAGAATTTGCTCTTTAGATTCTAATATTTCTCCGTATAATTTAATTTTATTTTTTGTCTCAATCTTTTTTTCTTCACAAAGTGTAAAGAGATCATTAACTGAAAGCTTTTTTGTATCTGTAATTTCTGGTAATCTTTTGATTAAAGTTTTTATACCACACCCATATACACCAGGAATATTATCAGATGTATCACCATCTAATATTCTATATAGTATTAAATTTTGAGATTCAATTCCATATTCTTCTTTAACACTTTTTTTATTATAAATTTTCTTTTTGGTAGGTGACCAGACGATGGTTTTATCATCTACTAATTGGAGGAAATCTTTATCAGTAGACATTACCACCGCCTGTTCATTCTCTTTAAGAAGTTGAGTTGAAATATATGCAATTACATCATCAGCCTCTACACCATCATATATCATTGTTGTGACTGGAAGATATTCAAGAATTTTTATTAGCCAAACGAATTGGCGTTTCATTGATTCTTTCTCATCTTCATCATTCATCAAATCTGCATACTGACGGTTTACTCGGAGTTTATTGGAATCTCTTTGGGATTTATATCCATCAAATCTTTTTTTTCTCTTTTGAGAACCACCTTTACCATCAAACACTACAATACATCTTGTCGGTTGAGTCATTCTAATTGCGTAACCAATTGATTTAAGAACACCAACTACACCACCAACATGGTCACCATCATCATTCATTGTAGGAATAGATGACCAGCACCTAATAAATGTATTCAAACCATCGATAATAAGAACTCTGGTGTTTTTATGTTTATCGATATTTTCATTGTGTTCTTTCTCTACCGAATTAAGTATGTCTTTGTAAAGTTCTTTCATTATTGTAGTGGAAAATATTTTTCTAAAGCTTCTAATCTATCATTTGCATCGACTAACATTTTTAGTGCATCTTCCGCATTTTTATAAAAATCTTCGGTTGAATGGTCACCTATTCCCACAGCTTTATATTCTAATAATTCCAAAGTTAATAATGCTTTAGTTTTATCAGCAATTGCAGTTGCTTTTAACATTTCATATAATTTACTCATATATTTGTTTTTTAATCTTCTCCAACCATTTCACCATCAACTTCAAGACTTTCAATATCCATAGTATCTGATTTATATTGAAGAATAGTATTTTCACAAATAGATTTATAAATTTGTTCTTTTACATCACTTCTTTCTCCCATCAATCCTATAAAATCTTTTGATTGGAATTTGATAATTTCTCCACTATCTGTATCAGTATATTCATACCAAGCTCCAGCCTGTTTTACAATTTTATATTCTTTCATTACGCCTAACCAACTACCATAGTTATCAATACCTCTATCAAAGAAGATATCAAAATCAGCAGCTCTTAATGGTGGGCCCATTCGGTTTTTGATAACCTGTGCTCGAACTTTCATACCAACAATTTTATCTTGTCCACCTACTTTACTTTTAATTTGACCCATACCTTTCAAACGTAATCTTACAGATGCGTGGAAAGCAAGTGCTTTACCACCAGATGTTGTCCAAGGGTCAGAAAATGCCATTGCATTTAACTTTTGGCGAAGTTGATTTGTGTAAACAAGGAGAATTTTTTGTCTACCAATCATATTGGTAATCTTCCTCATTGCCTTTGAGATGATAATTGCTTTATCAGTAGCGTAACCATCTTTACCATAATCAGCTGCAAGTTCAGTTTTTGTTGAAGCCGCTGCTACTGAATCGGTTACAATAGTTACCAATCTATCTTTATCAGTTTGTCTTACTTTTTCAATTATTGTTTCAGTAAAATCAAAAATTTGTTCTACTGAATCCGCAGATACATAAAGAAGTTTAGAAATATCCACACCGATTGCTTCTAAAAAATCTCTACTAACCGCAGTTTCAGTATCAATTAAAACAGCAACACCACCTTGTTTTTGAGTTTCTGCAAGTAAGTGGGCTGATAAAAGAGATTTACCACTTTGTTCTAATCCAGTGATTTCAACAATTCTACCAACAGGCAAACCACCGTATGGACGATTTGAAATCGCAACATCTAACATAGCACAGCCTGTTGATACCCAACCCTCAACGTTAGTTGGAGTTGCATCATCATTTAAAAAAAATGCTACTTTTTGGTCTTTTGATTGTTTATTGAGTTCATCCGCAAGGATGTCTGCCAAATCGACAGCTTGTTTTTTTGCCATAAAAAGGAATTAATTAAGAGTTAAATAAATCATCAAACGCAGCCTCTACATCAGAAGTTGTTTTTGAAACTTTTTTAGTTTCTTTCTCAACAGGACCTCCTAAATCATGTGAAACAGATTTGGTACTTAATGTTTCTTCTGCTACTGATTTTTCAGTTTGTGTAGATTGTGCTGATTTTGTTGGGTCTAACCAACTTTCTAATACGGTTTTCAATTCATCGTAAGAAAGTTCTTGATACAATTCAGTAATTGCTGTTTGGTCTTCTATAAAAGATTTGGCCTTTTCAGTATTTTCTGAAAGTGGTGTCTGGTTTGGTTTTACTCTTAATGTTGTAGTTGGATATGATGTTCCTGCATCTTCAGCAGATACATATTCCACAGTCAAATCTCTTCCCGCAGTTGGGTCGGTTATATCTCCATAATCTGGATCTGCTATGTATCCTAAAATTTCTTGATACACAGTTTTACCGAATCCCCAAAAACGTACACCATCTCCTTCTTCACCCCTAACAATAATAGGTACGAAAGTTCTCAACTTTGGCTCCATAGCCTTAGCTGCCTTCCAATCTTCTTTATCTCCCATACGTTTCAATTTATCAGCAAACTCAACGATTGGGTCGGGTCTACCAAATGAAACGGGTGATAGATAAGTTTTGTTGTTAATATTGTAATGAAAATAAAGTTCGATGAATGGATTGTCTTTGTTAAATTTGTAGGGAACAATACGAACTTGATGTTTACCGGGTGTGGGTTTCCACAACGCTTCGGTTTTCTTTTGAGTGTTTTGCAATTTTCCGAGCCTTGCTCTAATTGCGGTAATGTCTAATGCCATTTTCTTTTCGTTTTAAATGTTAATAATTAAGTTGTTTTATGGTTTTATTTACGAGTCTTTCCTACTCGCGGTGTGTACTTATAAATATAAAAAATCTCAAAAATCACACCGAAATTTTGTAGATTTTTTTACTCAAAAACTTATTTTGCCCACTTTCCATTTTTAACAATTTGAGCAATAATACCATATACTGATAAATCCATAAATGTATCATCAATTGATTCATTTACACTATCTTTTTTGTTTAAAATAACCAACTGTTTTAATCTCTGAATTTTATCATTAATTCTAAACCAAAGACCAGTCAAAGATAGTTTTATATCATCTTCATTTTCTAATGAAGTTCCTACTGAAATATTTGATGGCCCATAATTTGATTGTTTCTTACAAAATAATTCGTATTGTGTAAACATAATTCGTTTAAATTCATCAGTCATTTCAGGATACATTTCTTCAATTTCTCTAATCAATCGAGGATCATCATATTGAATTGCCCTTATTTCATCTTCTTTAGGTAATACATTCATGTGTATTTCCTTTTTAGGCTCTTGTTTTAGGATTTTTCTTTCCATTTTTTATTCAGTTTCTTTTAAAATTATATCACTAAATTGTTCCGATGCTTTTGGATTTTTTTCTGTAAAGATTGAAAATGCATCTTCATACCTTCCTAATTCAATAGATTTCACAAATAATTCAGCTTGCAAACTATCCCTTTGATATTCTAATCTTGCCTTTTCAATATCACCACCATCGATATGGTATTTATCAGTCTGACATTTAATAAGTTCTTCTTTTTGTTTTAGATACAAAACAGTAGAAGTTAGAAAAGCTAGAAAAATTAGTACCAAATATAATTTGGGTTGTTTAAATATACTCATAATTTAAATTTTTGAATTACTAACATAGCATCGGTAACATCTTCTTCTCTTAAATAACCAACAACATCACCTTGTGCAACTGGATTATCGTAATGAATTTCGCCATCTTTAAATACCGCCAATTCATACAATCCCCTATCACCACCATAGGTATATATACTTTTCACTACACTTACACCATACCCATTATCAAAATCTATACGGGCGAGGACACCACCAGTGTGGTATGGATGTGGTTCAAATGCTAAATCTCTAAACCCTTTCATATTATATTATTTATTTGAATTATTTTACCAAGATGAAGTGTAGTAGAAATCACCCAAAAAATATGCTCTACCATTTTTATCAAAAGACTGTTCTTTTAATAAAGCCTCAATCATTTCAATTGTTTTTTGAATATTTTGAAAGTAGTACTCATCATAATTGGTATCACCAAAAAAGAATCCACTTTGTGTGGGTAAAAGTAATTCAGCCTTTGCTGGATTTTCTTTAATCTCCTTACAAATGTTTAATAAATTCATAAGGTCACTTATTTCAACATAATATTCACCATAATTGTCTTCTCCTTGTTGAACATTATCTACAAACCATTTGTGGATTTGGTTTGCCTTTCTCCAATATCCAACTTCTTCCTGAATGAAGGAAATTCTTTCAGGTTTTATTTCATCTACCTCTTTACCATTTTTAGTAATCTGAATTTGGTAGTTTTCTTCACCCATGTTCTCCCAGCGTTTTACATAGGTTTTTTTGTACAAATACATGTCTAATCCCATAACTTTAAATTTTATTTAGTTTAACTATACAAATATACGACTTTTTTTTGAATTTTCCAAATTAGTTTTCCACAAATTTTCCTAAATCCTCCCAAAAGAAATCATTATACATTTCTCTCGTCTCCAAACTAACACCTTTACCAAACTTATCGTAATTCCAACCAAACATAAAATATGCTTGAATTTCATCATCAATTACCTTATTAGTATAACCCATATCTAAAAGGTTTTTCTTAAATTGTTCGTAATGTTCTTTTTTTAGAAGTTTAATGTTTTTCTTAGCCAATTTTCTATACTCTTTATTGGTATGATATAATCCATGACAAACTTCATGTTGAAAAGTATCTCCTTTCGTATTTTCAGAACCTATAATATACCCATTACAATCATCACCGTTCATTTCATAAATTTGATGGGTAATTTTTTCCATAACTTCATCATAAGGGGTGTACATATCATAGTTTTTATCATAACAATTATATGCAATTTCTAATGGTATATTAAAACCACTCCAATCAGAAGCGTAAGTAAATCCTTTACCATATTTCTTACTATACCATTTAATATAATCCCACATATTAAAAGGTTTTCCTTTAAATTTTGGGTTGGGTGATTCATAATATTCTTGTACCCTACAAAAGGTCATAGCCCTATCGTAATTGTTTTTAATTACTACTGAAAAAATATGTGGTTTAACTTCTTTAATTTTGTAATTTATCTCCATGTCTTTCTTTTAGATGTTTATCAACTAATTCCGCTGATTCATAATATCCACGTCTCCACAAATATAATTTTGCAAAAAGGTCAGCTTCAAATTCATCTTCCTCATTTCTATCACCCATTTTATGTTTCAAATTTATATGAGCTGCTTCATGAGCTTCAACCCATTTAAGTTCAGCTTCACTTAATCCAGCTTCTCCATCTATAAAAATACAACCAATTTTTGTATCAGTAAACCCATATCCATATAGTTCAAATTGGGATTTTAAAAACTCATATCGACTATCATCTTTACAAATGATACCAACCGCTATATCTTTATTTTGTCCATTTCCAAACTCACTAAAAAAAGTTTTACTTTTCATTTTTTACAGATTTTATATGTTTACATTCTTTTCCTCTACCCCAACCAAACGCAGGACAACTACAATTCCAACTACTTCCATTATTTACAACTTTATAAATTTTACCACTACTACCAACAACAGAATATGATTTTGACTTTATAAGTTCATTTTTAACAAAATTTGATTTAGGTCTTACCCACATTTTTTCCAATTCTTTCCAAGTATATTTTCTATTAACTTTAATCCAACCTAATTTTTTATCAGTAGTTACAATATAGAAATTACCATCGGTTACTGATTGAAATGATACTGGTGGTAGTAATGAATTTATTTTCATATTAATTATGTTTCATACCTTTACATACGCCATATCCTTGTCTTTGGGAAAGACGTATAATGTTTTCTGCTACTTCTTTGGGAACAATTTGAATAGTGTTACCGGTTTTGTGGTTGGTAATGGGTACACCACCTACTCTCTCTACCGAACTACAACTTACACAATTACGATAACCATATTTCACATATCTCAATTCTGGCATTTTACCACCACATTTAATACAATTAATCATTTTAAGTTTCATATATTAAGTTTTATTATATCATTGGAAAACCACTCACTGGATTATTTGTGGTTTAAGGCAATTTTGGAGCCAATCCCTTTGAATGATTACTGAAAGTTATTCTACCATAGCCTGGCTTATGTGGAAAAGGCGTTGTTGGTTGTCCGATACTATCCCAACTACTTTCCCACTTATTATCAGAAAGGAGGATACCATCTATCATTAATATAAAAGGTTCACCATTTGTCTTTTCTCCTACTTCTCCTATGTTTTTTCTATCTACTTTCCAAAAGATGTTTTTACGATTTGGTTTATCTACTTCAATGAAAAGTACAGAACTTGATTTTACCTTACAAACTTTAATAGTTTTAGAACCCATCTTACCGTTCTTTGAAACTCTTACTTCAACCATCTGTCCAACTAAATTTTCCATATTAAGGGGAGTTTTATGTTTTATTTTAATCTTATTTACATAGTAAATATACGACTTTTTTTCCAATTAAACAAGTCTTTTTGATGTTTTTTAGACAAAAAAATAACCCATTAAAAATCAATGGGTTATAAAGTGTTGAAAATCAATAGATTAAAATTGTATTATTTCGAATACTCTTGTAGATATTTTCTTTGTACCTTCTGAATTAGTTACAATTATACAATTTTTATAATCATCCCAATTTATAACAAAGTTTTTATCTAAAATACCATTATTAAGTTCTTTTACCAATTCATTTAATGCATTAATTGTATATAAAGTATTGTACTGTTTTTTTCTATGTACTAAAATGGTATCTTTTAGTGGTTTTGTTTTATATGTAGTATCTACATTATAGGTAATAAATAATTCTTCTAAATTGGATTTACTTTGTAACACATATATATAATTATAAATCAGTTTGTAGCTATTTTTTATTTCCTCAATTGTAATTTTATAGTTTTCTTTAGTTGAAAAAGTGCACAACAATTGTGTTTCCATTCATCTCTCCTTAATTCTTTATCAATAAATATAAATTTTTAAATTGAAACTTTAATTATTGAAAGACCTTGTCTTTAAGGCATTTTTGTAAATCTTTACCGAAATTTCCTAAAAGTGAATTATTTCCAACCCCTTTGGTACGATATTGTTCTTTACCGATTTGAGAGGTACCTGTTTCTGATTGGAATACTAATGATTCATCATCATTATTTATTTTTAATGTTTTACGAAGATGTTCCATTAATCCCTCTTTTTCTTCTTTTGTAGAAAGGTCACCTTTGTAACCTGAAAGAGATGCTAAACAACTTCTTATATGTTGTGAATTAACTGTGAATCCTTCAATATTCATATCTCCAATATCTTCCTCTTCACCCAAAATATATCTATTCCAATGCATTTGTTTCATATAAGAATTTACATAAGCTTGTGTATGTGGGCCGTTAATCGGTGGTTGTGGGTCTTTTGGTGAATTTTCTCTTTGCCATCTCTCATCTGCTTCTGCTATTTCAGTACTTATTATATTATATGAGACTTTCATTGCATCTTTCATACTTGCAGAAGTAGTTTCAATCCAATCCATTTCTGGTGATAACATTATTTTAATATCATCATCTTCAAATGGAACTGCATTTTTGATTTTGTATTTATTTATTTGTTCTTTAGTAAGTTGAAGTAATTCTTCTTCAGTTTTATTTGGATATTTTTTTCTTAATGATTTTTGTATTTCTCTTACTTTTGCAACATTATCTGATAGTTTACTGATTAATTTAGTTACATCACCTGTTAAATCTCCATCTTTTGATAATCCCATAACAGCACCTGCTATTTGTTCATCACTATATGGTGATTGTAATCCTTTATCAGATAAGTACTTATTTACTTTTTTACCTAAACCTTTATTGGATTCCATATCGGATTGAAGTTCTGCTAAATAATCTTTTCTTCCACTTTGTCCACCATCCAAGTTTCTAAACAATTTACCAACTTTATTATTTTCAGCAAATTGTAAAGTATCTGATACATTTGCATTTATTGTACCACTTGGTCCTAATGCTGCTTGTTCTATAATTGCTACTGCCTTTTTAGAAATATTTTCAATATTATCAGTTATTTTTTTTGCTTCTAATTCGTTTAATTCATATTTTGAAGAAATAAGTTTAGAAGATTCTGACATAATAGCACCTCTTACTCTTATAGTGGAATTGAATACGGTATCTGAAAATGATTTTTTATTTGATGTGTGTTTAAATCCTACGAATCCTTCTGATGTTTCATATAAAACACCACTATCAGTATCTTTTCTTTGCCCAATAAATCTAATTTGTCTTTCGTAATGTTTAATAGCAGTTTCATCATCAGAATCCTGAGCTTGTTTAAGTTTTGCTTCCATTAATTTTAAAAGTTCTTTCTTTGCAGAGCCTTTTTCATTTACTGGATCCATTACTGGAATTGGAAATGGTTGAGTTTGTGGTGATTTATATCTGTACTTTGGATTTGTGCTTAATTCATTTAATTCACTTGCTCCTGTCCTATATGATACCTTTAACCATTTTTTAATATCATTATCACTCATACCTTCGCTAATTGGTGAATTTCTTACTTCTTCAAATTTTGAATCAACAAACTCTTTTTCTGATAATTCGGAGTTAGCATGTAATTCTTTTAAAGAAATACCACCATACATTTCACCAACTGCAGAACCACCAGTTCCTGGAGGATTCTTTTTACCGGAAATGATATTATCGGTATCGGATTGAAATGCAGTAATTGCGGTATTAATTGTATCGGTTGTGCTTTCACCATCACCACCCGTTTCTTCATCTTTATATCTATCTAAAGTTTCTTTATCAAATATATTTGATGTTGGTTCTTCAGGTTTTGATTCACTATTTATACCACCATCTTTTTCTTTTGTTTTATTTTGTGGTTCAGCTGCTTTTTCACCTGCATCACCCTGTTTTTGTTTATCAGAATCGTATTTGTTTTGAGCTATTGGTATATATTTACCAGTTTCATCTTTTTTAAATTTCTGAGCGTCTTCTTTTTCCTCTTCACCTTTTTTAACAAAGTATCCGTAACCAATTGAAGTATATTTTTCATCTTCTATTGTTTTCTCTTCATTTAAAAAATCCATTATAATATATTTTGCTTCAATTTCTCCCCAATCGGTAAGAATTTCAGATATTATTGATTGGTGTTCTTTATTTTTTACATCAGGAATACCAACTCTATAAGATAGTTCAAAAATTAATTCTTCTATTAAGTTTTTATAATTCATAGGTATAAATATTCTATAATCCGTATCTTGATTTTGTATTATTATATTCATCTAAAATATTGGAAGCAGATCGTATTGATTTATATACTTTTAATTCTCCTAAATTAGCATCCATTTGATATGAATTCCCCCCAATTGACCCAATCCAC